>SXGQ01362023.1_pt1 | contig 20876 bp, 20 predicted proteins | sample 3178371 | NCBI WGS metagenome assembly SXGQ01 (sample SAMN11356859, study PRJNA531348) | freshwater metagenome | isolation source: freshwater sample F1-20 | place: China: Fuxian Lake, Yuxi | collected 2017-12-25 | reverse complement strand
TGTTGTAGTTTCACTTGGAACCTCTGGCACAGCATTTGCTGTCTCTGAAACTGCCACCCATGATGCAAGCGGGGCAGTTGCAGGTTTTGCTGATGCAACCGGTCGCTTCCTACCTCTTGTCTGCACATTAAACGCCGCTCGCATCATGGATGCTGCAACAAAGATTCTTGGAAAAACTCATGATGAAGTGGGAGCACTTGCACTATCTGCAACTGCTGGTGCTAATGGATTAACTCTTCTGCCATATTTTGAAGGAGAGAGAACTCCTAACCGCCCAGATGCAACGGGAGTTTTCTCTGGGATGAACCTGAATAACTCAAATCCTGCCGATATTGCACGTGCCATGATTGAAGGAATGTTGGCTGGATTAGCTGATGCCGTTGATTCATTGATAGCACTTGGTGTGAACGTCAATCGCATACTTTTAATCGGAGGCGCTGCAAAGAACCCAGCAATTCCAACAATTGCTAGCGCACTCATTGGCCGCGAAGTTCTTGTGCCGCCAGCCGGTGAATATGTTGCAGATGGCGCAGCTAAGCAAGCAGCATGGGCGCTGCTGGGTCAAATGCCAACGTGGGATTTAGGAAAAGTTTCACATCACGAATCTAAAGCCACACCACACGTGATGGATAAATATCGAACTCTGCGAGATAACACCGCAAATTGGTAGAGCTTTAAGCTGTAACGCGAACACCTTTACCAACAACAATGATTCCACCAGGACTGATGGTGAATCGAGCACGATCTCGCTCTAAATCAACGCCAATCTGTGCGCCTGGCTCAACAACAACGTTCTTATCCAAAATGGCATTTCGCACGATTGATTTATCACTAATTCGAACTGATGGCATCAACACGGAGCCTTCAACAAGAGCGCCTCTTCCAACTGAAACATCATAGGAAACAACTGAGCCATTCAAGATTCCTCCAGAAATAATGGAGCCAGCACCAACGATGGAATCATTTGCACCGCCGTTTTCACTGAATTTGGCAGGTGGAAGTGATGGTGGATTAGTAAGCAAAGGCCATTCGCGGTTATAAAGATTAAAGATTGGATGAACTGAGACTAGATCCATGTGTGCGTCGTAGTAAGAATCAATTGAACCCACATCGCGCCAGTAACCCTTATCGCGATCAGTCTCACCTGGCACCACGTTATTGGCAAAGTCATACACCTTGGCTTCACCATTTTTGGTTAGGAACGGAATGATGTTTCCACCTAAGTCATGGCGTGACTCAATATCTTCAGAATCTATAATTAACGCTTCTTCCATGACGCTGCGCTTAAAGATGTAGTTACCCATTGAAACCAAAGAAAGATCAGGATGACCTGGCATGGCAGGTGGATCAGAAGGCTTTTCATGAAATGCCTTAATGGTGATTCCATCTTCAGCTAATTCAATAACGCCAAACTCATGTGCTTCTGAGCGTGGCATGCGAATAGCTGCAACTGTGATTCCTGCACCAGATTCAACATGCTGGACAAACATCTGACCGGGATCCATGCGATAGACGTGGTCAGCACCAAAGACCAAAACATGCTCAGGGTTTTCATCATGGATTAAATTAAAATTCTGCAAGATGGCATCGGCACTACCTGTATACCAACGTGGACCTAAGCGCTGCTGGGCAGGAACTGGGGTGATGTAGTTGCCAAGAAGAGCTGACATTCGCCAGGTTGTTGTGATGTGACGGTCAAGTGAGTGCGATTTGTATTGAGTGAGCACGGCAATCTTTAACATGCTGGCATTTACTAGATTAGATAAAACGAAATCAATCAGACGATATGAACCACCAAATGGAACTGCAGGCTTTGCGCGATCTGCAGTCAGAGGCATTAAACGCTTTCCCTCACCGCCGGCAAGGACAATTCCAAGGGGAAGTTTAAGTTTTGCCATGCGCTAACGATAGCCTGTACCTCTTGATGCGGGATAGGGGGTTAATATGAGCGAACTAAAAGTTGGCATCGTCACCAGAGAATGGCCCCCTGCAATCTATGGTGGGGCTGGTGTCCATGTACTCCAGTTAACGCAAGCACTTCGCACAATAAAAGATGTTCATGTTGATGTCCACTGCTTTGGTGGAAAACGCAATGATGCCTTTGGATATGAGACTCCATCAGAGTTCACTTCATCAAATCCTGCAGTGCAAGCTATTGCTACTGATCTTGAAATTGCTACAAATTTATCTAATGTTGATCTAGTCCATTCACATACCTGGTATGCAAACATGGCAGGCCACTTTGCCTCGCTGCAGTATTCAATCCCCCACATTATTAGTGCCCACTCACTTGAACCACTTCGCCCTTGGAAAGCTGAACAACTCGGTGGTGGTTATGCGATTTCATCGTGGGCAGAAAAAACTGCCTATGAAGGCGCAGCAGCAATCATTGCGGTAAGTGATGGAATGCGCTCCGATGTGTTAGCTGCCTATCCATCAGTAGATCCCAGCAAAGTTGTAACAATCCGCAACGGTGTTGATACATCTAAGTTTGCGCCAAATAATGATGCATCCGTGCCAGCTAAATACGGCGTCAGTGGTCCTTATGCAATCTTTGTTGGTCGTATTACTCGCCAAAAAGGTTTGGCACATTTACTTCGTGCTTGGAAAGAGGTTCCTGTCGAATACGGCCTTGTCTTGGCCGCAGGTAGCCCAGATGAAGAAGGCATCGGCAAAGAAGTTGCGGATTTAATTGCAGACCTTCAAACAACCCGACGTAACATCTGGTGGATTAAAGAGATGCTTCCCCACGCCGAACTCACTGCCATGTTGACCCAAGCTCAGCTTCTTCTGTGCCCTTCTGTCTATGAACCACTTGGAATTGTTAATTTAGAAGCGATGGGCTGTGAAACAGCTGTGTTGGCATCTCGTGTAGGTGGCATCCCAGAAGTTGTTGCACATCAAGTGAGCGGCGAATTAGTTGACTACAACGGTGATGGCCAAGCATTTGAAGCCTCATTCTCAGAATCCATTACGCGTTTAATGTCACAGCCAGAACTGCTAAAAAAGTATGGAACTGCTGGCAGAGTACGCGCCATGAGCGAATTTGGTTGGGAAGCAGTCGCGGCTGCAACTATTGCTCTCTATCACCGCGTGATTGCATAAATGACCCGTAAATCCTGGATCCAATTTAGCATTGTCGGCTTTTTGTGGGGAATTCCTTACCTTCTTATGAAGGTAGCCGTGGCTGATATTCCACCCGCGCTCATCGTTGCTGGCCGCACATTAATTGGCGCTGCCATTTTGATTCCTATTGCAATGCGGAAAAACACTTTCAAGGATGCAATTAAGGGAATTAAGTACGTGGCCCCTTATGCAGCACTTGAAATGATTGGTCCTTGGATTCTTATCACAAGTGCTGAACAAGAAATCTCTTCTGGGCTTGCAGGATTACTTGTTTCAACTGTTCCCATTTTTTCAACTATTTTCTCTTCACTGCGCGGAGATCACAGCGTCTGGCAGCCAAAGAGAATCTTTGGCTTAGTTGTTGGCTTTATTGGAATCATTGCACTCGTTGGTATTGAATCAATTACTGGAAGCAGCAATCCCAAAGCAATTGCAATGGTGATTCTTGCTTCTATTCTCTACGCGTACGCCGTTCTCATGATCACCGCTAACTTGCCCGGAGTTGATGGAATTGCAATCAACGGTGTGGCAATGGGAATCACCTGTCTTTTCTACACGCCAATTGCTATTACCGTATGGCCAAGTAATCCAGTTTCTGCACAAGCAATTACCGCTCTTGTGGCACTTGGCGTGTTTAGCACCGCTATCGCCTTCATGCTTTTCTTCATTGTCATCGTTGAAATCGGAGCGGCCCGTGGCTCGCTCACTACCTATGTAAACACCGCTGTTGCTGTGGTTCTTGGAATTATCATCTTAGACGAGCCAATTACTCTAGGAATTATTGTGGGTCTGCCTATGGTTGTTTTAGGTTCTTATCTAGCAAGTCGTAAAGAAAAGGTTTAACGACGCTCTTCAAAACCTAGTTTGTCGAGCATGCGAGCATCACGCTGCCACTCTTTAGAAACTTTGATGTGAAGACCTAGGAAAATCTTGGCAACAAGTGCGCGCTCAATATCTGCGCGAGCTCTAATGCCAATTTCCTTTAGGCGAGTACCTTGATGGCCAAGCAGGATTGCGCGCTGTGTGTCACGTTCAACGTGGATAGTTGCGTGAACATCATAAAAGGGACGTGATCCTTTTTCCTCTCGCTCACCAAACTCATCAATTGTCACAACGATGGAGTGAGGCAGTTCTTCTCGAACATCCTGCAGCGAAGCTTCTCGGATGAACTCACAAATTAGCTGCTCGATTGCTTGATCACTTGTTGTGCCTTCTGGGTAATAGGCAGGACCTAAAGGTAGCGCAGCGCCAATGAGGTTATTGAGTAAATCGATTTGATCATGAATTGCAGCAGAAACTGGAATGATTTCATCCCACGTAAAGCCCTGAGCTAGCTCCATAATTCCAGTCAAGCGAAGTGCCAGCTTTTCTTTAGACAATAAATCAGTCTTTGTGATTACTGCGAACTTCTTTGCCCGTGGGTGCTTTGCAATTTCTTGAGCGATGTATACATCTCCAGCACCGGATGTTTCATCAGCTGGAATACACAAAATCACAACATCAACTGAATCCATAGATTGATCAACAACTGCGTTAAGGCGATGGCCTAATAAAGTCTTTGGCTTATGAACTCCAGGTGTGTCAACCAAAACCGCTTGGAAGTCATATCCATGGACGATTCCGCGAATAGCACTACGGGTGGTGTTGGGATGATGTGAAGTGATTGCAATCTTGCTACCAACTAAAGCGTTAATGAGAGTGGATTTTCCAACGTTAGGGCGGCCAACAATGGCAACGAAGCCCGAACGGAAATCACTCATAGGCATATTCTCTCATTAATTTGCACCTATGAACTCCACTGCATCTGCAACAGATGTGATCAACTCTGCGGCACGTTCACTAATTAAGCGATGACATCCCTGACTCATTGCAGAGTTAACCGGTCCAGGAATTGCCATAACTGGGCGAAGAAGTTCGGCGGCATCGTGTGCGGTGCGAAGTGAACCACTTTTATAGGCCGCTTCAACCACCAAGGTTGCTTTGGCTATCGATGCAATTAAACGATTTCGCACAAGGAACCTAGATGGCATAGCGTTCTCATATGGCATGAGTTCACTGATCAATGCACCCTGTGTGCTGATCTCATTAAATAGTTTTTGATTCGATTTCGGATAGGCCACTTCAATCCCCGTTGCCAGAACCGCAATCGTTCTTCCATTTGCTTGAAGGGTTGCACGATGGGCATAGGAATCAATTCCATATGCTCCCCCACTAATAATCGTCCATCCTAGATCTGAAAAACCACGAGCAAACTCACTTGCAACATTTGCCCCGTAATTTGTGGGTTTGCGTGATCCAACGATTGCTAATGAGTCAGTTATCAGAGACGTCGACTCCCCTTTGACAATTAATCCGATAGGTGGATTGACAAGTTGATTGACACCTATCGGCCAATGCTCGTGCTCTGGAGTTAAGAACTTCGCCCCAGCTTTTTCAATCTCATTGAGAATCTGACCTACGTCAGCAACACGTATCGCATCAATGATGGATTTTATCTTCTCAGCTGGATAGTTTGCAGAAAGTATGGATTCCAAAACTTTGAGTGGACCGTGGGCAGAAATCTCAGCGCTCCAGAAGAAATGTCCAGGTTCAATGCATGAAAAGAGAATGGCGCGGGCTTCAAAGGGGGTCAAAAATGCAGGAGTTTGTATGTACATAAGGCGCCACGTTAAATCTGACGGGTGATAAAAAGCTTAAATTACGTTACTGCTTGTGAATAAGTGCAGCAATATTTGAAAAAGAGTGGCGGTGCTGCGCACAAGGACCATGTTCATTCAGGGCCTGCGTGTGTGCTGCAGTTATGTATCCCTTATGTCCTGCAAAACCATAGAGCGGAAACTCTGTATCCATCTGACGCATAATGCGATCACGAGTTACCTTTGCAATGACCGAGGCTGCGCTAATGCTGACGACTACTTGGTCGCCTTTCCACACCGCTAAATTTGGAAGACCTAAACCTTCAATGGCATATCCATCAGTTAAAACATAGGCTGGTGCTACATCCAGAGCGTTAACGGCTCTGCGCATGCCATCAAGATTTGCTGCGTGAACACCACGTGCATCAACCTCCTGCGCTGGCACAACCACCACGCTAATACTTGATGCAATGGATTCAATAAGTTCAAATACTTCTTCGCGCTTGCCTTCACTAATCTCTTTTGAATCTCGAACAGGTGTAAGCTCTGGCGCAAAAGGATCTTTTAAAACAACAGCTGCAATAACTAATGGGCCAGCACATGCCCCGCGTCCTGCTTCATCAACGCCGGCAATAGGAGAGATTCCTGATTGAATGAGCAGTTGCTCAATAACCTTCATAGAGAACTACTTTAAAACGTTGATTTGTGGAACATAAGTAATGTGCTTCAGGGGCCAGATAACTGCAACAACTCGGCCAGTAATGCGTGATAGAGGAACAAAACCTTTATTGATATCGTCTTGGTGATATCTAGAGTCCGCACTTGCATTGCGATGATCTCCCATTACCCAAAACTTTCCCTTGGGGACCGTGACATCAAAATTCAATTCACTTGGCTTATTTCCAGCATAGATATAAGGCTCTTTGATTGCAGTTCCATTGACTGTCAACAGACCAGTCTTGTCACAGCACACAATACGATCTCCCCCAACACCAATGACGCGTTTAACTAAGTACTGTTTAGCTGGATTAGGCAATACACCAACTGCAACTAATCCTGTCTTTAACTTAGAAACATATTTGTTTGTTGAATAATCAACATTTTCAGGTAACCAGCCGGCGGGATCGCGGAATACAACAACATCACCACGGGCGATATTGCGCGAAAGGAATGGGACTTTATTTACAGCAACTCGGTCCTTAATCTGCAGAGTGTTTTCCATTGAGCCCGAAGGAATATAGAAAAACTGAACTAAGAAAGTCTTTATAAACAGGGAGACAACAAGTGCCACTACAACAAGGATTGGGAGCTCCCGAAGAAGGGAACCCTTACGACGCATGGAGTTGATTATTCGGCTTTAGGAGTTTCTTCAACAACTTCTTCAGCAACTGGAGCTTCAACAACAGCCTCAACTACTGGAGCCTCTACAACTGCCTCTACAACTGGCGCTTCAATAACTTCCTCAACAACAGGAGCTGCAGTAACTACAGCTGCGATTGATTCTGGTGTTGAAAGAATTCCATCACCGTAACCTTCAACGCCATCGCGCTTTTCGCGAATCTTTGCAGCCTTACCGCGTAGATCGCGTAGGTAGTAAAGCTTGGCGCGACGAACTTCGCCCTTCTTTACTAGTTCAATCTTTTCAATAACTGGTGTGTGAACAGGGAATGTGCGCTCTACGCCAACACCGTAAGAAACTTTACGGATTGTGAAAGTTTCACGAACTCCATCACCTTGGCGACGGATAACGATTCCCTGAAAAACCTGAAGACGGCTCTTGCTACCTTCGATAACACGGACATGAATCTTGAGCTCATCACCAGCACGAAACTGTGGGATGTCTTTGCGCAGCGATGCTGCATCTACGGCGTCAAGAATGTTCATGGAATTCGTCCTTTTTTATCTTCATCTCTTAAGCACCGGCTTTGGCAGGTGCAGACTGCGTATCTTGCCACAGATGGGGCCTTGAGCGTAAATCGGGTACAGCTAGGCGGGAATCTCCCGCATGAGTCCAGCATGCAGGTGGGCACCGCCAACCACCGTTAACTCCATCCCCCGCCATGAATGTGTAGTGACAACTGCCCCAGCTTCAGTGGCAATCAGAGCCCCTGCCGCTAAATCCCACTCCTTTAACCCAGTTTCGATGTAGCCATCCACCATTCCCGTTGCCACACAACAAATATCAACTGCGGCTGCACCTATTCTTCGAAAATCTCGAACTCTTGGCAGCAACTTATTGACTAAATGCAATTGATTAATCCGATCTTTCACATCATATGCAAATCCAGTCGAAATTAAGGCACGTTCTAATTCAATAGGGTCATTGCAGGAAATAGGCAGATTATTAAGGAAAGCACCGCCACCACGGGTTGCATGCCATGTAGCATCAATAGTGGGTGCATGCACCACACCTGCCACTGTGCCCTGAGAATCTTTAACTGCAATGCTGATGTTCCAACCAGGTAGACCATAGTAATAGTTAACAGTTCCATCTACTGGATCTATCACCCAGGTGTAACCGGATGTACTCACCCTGTCCGCGCCTTCTTCACCAATGATTCCATCATCTGGGCGGGCGGCAAGAATGGCGTTAACAATGAGTTTTTCACTTGCAACATCCATCTGCGTTGCAATATCTATTGCCGTCGACTTAGAAGTTAACTCCCAAGAAGCTGGGCGATCAACCAATAAACGGCCAGCTTGCTTGGCAATATCCAAAGCCAGCGCTAAGAGTTCATCATGAATACTCACTTGCACATCCTAACCCTGTCGTAGGATGTGAGACATGTTCTCGGCATATACAACCCTGTTTCGCACACCGGGAGCGATGAAGTTTTCTATTTCAGGCCTCATTGGCCGAATGCCGATTTCCATGGATTCATTGGCCCTGATTTTTATTGTTGTTGCAGTCAGTGATTCCTATGCATTGGCTGGGGCACTGAGCGCTGTTGCCTCAATAGTAATTTCAATTGCAAATCCATTTTGGTCAAGACTTGCAGATCGCATTGGGCAACGAAAGATGTTAATGCGAGTCGTGCCTATGAAAATCATTGGTCTATCACTCTTTATTGCACTCGTGATGAATGGAGCGCCAGTCTGGACCTGGTTTGCTTCCATCATTGTGGCTGAGCTTGCCTCTATAAATACTGGTGGGTTAGTGCGCCGCCGTTGGCTTCATGTCTTAAGTCCTGATAAATCAACAACAGCTGAAGATGAAACAGATAAGCATGTAGTCAACACCGCTTACTCTTATGAAGCACTCATGGATGAAGTTGTCTTTATTGTTGGTCCAATTACTGCCACAGCATGTGCAACTTCGATTGCACCAGCTGCTGGTCTGATTGCTGGAATGATTTTGATGTCAATTGGTCTGCCACTCTTTGCAATGCAACGGGCAACTGAGCCACCACCATCTCCGGTACGAGTTAAGGATCCACATCCCCCAGTAATTGGAATCCCAATCGTTCAGGCCATAGCACTTGCCACAACTTTTACTGGCGGCTTCTTTGGAGCTATCTCAATTACAGTTGTTGGATTTGCAGAAAGCCAAGGAGAGAAATCCCACTCTGGATTACTGCTAGGTCTGTGGGCAGCTGGCAGCGCAGTCATGGCCATCATTAATGGGCTTATAAAATGGAAAACTCCTTACGTTGGCCGTTTTCTAATCTTTTTAACTGCCCTAACTGCTCTATCGATTCCATTTATATTTGTGGATTCAATATTCTGGCTAGCTATTGCCCTTTTCTTTAATGGCTTTGCAATCGCGCCATTGATTGTTAATGCTTATGGTGTTGTGCAAGAAGTCGTTCCCAGTGAACAGATCACTGAATCATTTACTTGGGTAGTTGCCGGTATGCCGTTAGGTGGTGCAATTTCTAGTGCCCTTGGCGGATGGGTCATCGATACCTACGGGGCGCAAAGCGCTTTCTGGGTGCCCTTGGGATTTATGTCTGCAGCTTTATTAGCCACACTGCCCTATTTTCGGGTTTACAAGGGGCTCATCCATTACTCTCTGAACCGTGACTGAGCTTCGATTAAAGGGCAAGAGTGAGGACGGTACTCACTTGTCCCTGCATGATAATGATGGCAATGAGTTCACTGTTCGCATCAGCGACACATTGCGTGCCACAGTTAATCAACCTCGTCTTTCAGCAGTTCCAGAACAAGAAGCCGACACAATTTCTATCAAAGAGATTCAGCGCCGCTTGCGGGCTGGTGAGTTAGCTGAAGAGTTAGCACGCGAAAATAATATTCCGATTGAAAAAATCGAACGCTTCTCTGGTCCAATCTTGCAAGAGCGCATCTACATCATTAATCAAGCACAACAAGTCTCTGTTCGCAAAGAAGGAAGCCGCGATCCAGTTAACTTGTTAGGTGTAGTTGTTTCCCGCCTTGCACCTCGCAATATCGATCTTTCAGATCTTTCCTGGAACGCATGGCGCCATGAAGATTCAACTTGGACTGTGGAACTGCATTACCCAAACACCAGTGGTGTGGGAATTGCGCAATGGAACTTTGACACAACTCGTCGCACACTGACCTCTATGGATGAGAATGCACGATGGATGATGGGCGATGAACCACCAGCACGTCAGATGCCAGCACCGGGACTTGTCTACTCAGATGCAAATCACCCTTCCTTGCGTGAAGAGATCACCCCTATGCCAGAAGTTCCTCGCTTGGCAGTTATTCGTGAGCTCCCAGATGATGAGGCTGCGCGCGATGGTGTTGTTGCTCGAGCAAAGGTTCCTAGCTGGGATGAAATTATGTTCGGTATCAAACCTACTGAAGATCAGTAATTAACTTAAAGTTGTAGTTAGCAATCCAACTTTAGATTCAATCTCACTATCTCCGCCGTGGTGTCCCATCATCGCACCTTCTTTTTCAGCCCGCTCTGGATCAAGTAAAACAACCTCTCTCTGGGCAATAGCAATAACTTCACCCATGCGATCTAATGCATCAGCACTCACATCACTTCCAAATAACTCTGATGCGATTGCACTTTCGCGAGTAAGAACAGTTGCTCTTTCGCCCAAATACTCCTGCCATCTGCTGGCAAGTTCATTGCGTGCACTCACGCTGTCATTTTCTGGTGAGAGATAGAGATGTCTTGCTCTTGGCTCTCCCCCAATAACTGCCACACCCTCTAATAAGGGATTCTCTTGTCCAATAATTATCTTCTCACTTGCATTCACCATTCCATGATCTGATGTAAGCCAAATGCGGGTGCCATGTGGCATATCTTTCATGAGGTTTGAAAACATCTGATCAATCATGGAAAGGGCTGCTAACCACTTCTCACTTCCAACGCCATCACTGTGACCAGCTACATCTAAATCATTGACGTAGAGATAGACAAAAGAAGGTGTTTTTTGCAGAGCCGCCTTAGTCTCTGCAATTAAATCTGCTGCAACATTTGCACCTTTGTAGTTGGCCCCGCGAAAGACTGCTCGTGTAAAGCCGGAGTTCTCATAGCGCTTGGCGGCAACATGTGTGACGTTAATGTTTTGTGCTACTGCGCGCTCAAATAATGTGGGAACTGGCTGCCAGTTAATTGGATCAACACGCTCATCCCATTTAAGAGCGTTAAGAATGCGACCACCACTGCGTGGAACTTGCACGGTGTAACCGAGCATTCCGTGTACGCCAGGCAAAGTTCCTGTCATGAGTGTTGCTAATGAGGTTGCAGTAGTTGATGGAAAAGAAGTTTGAATAGTTGAAAACTTTGTAAGCCGGGCGATAGTTGGCATGGCATCTGGGTATTTTTCAATGACATCTTCGCCAAAGCCATCGATAAGAAATAGAAGTTCACGCCCACTGGGTGAAGGGCCCATCGCTAAATAGTCTTCAGAAGTCGATAGCCCCAAGGATGTAAAGATCGATGGAGTTATCTGGGATAAATGCACGTTCATATCTTCTCATTACATCGGCTAAGGTTGTCCCATGAAGAGTGCAATTAAGTATTCAACTGAGGTTTCTGCTGCAATTGCAGCCAGAACACCCATCGTTGCACTCGAATCTACGATTATTAGCCATGGTTTGCCACGCCCATCCAATCTTTTAGTTGCCCAAGAGTGCGAAAGCATTATTCGAGCTCGTGGAGCTGTCCCAGCCACAATCGCACTCCTTGATGGCATTGTTCATATCGGTCTTGAAGCAAGTGAACTAAATGCAATCGCTAATCGTGATGATATTTCTAAAGCATCTAGTCGAGATTTAGCCATCATCATTGCACAAGGCAAAAGCGCCGCAACTACTGTTGCAGCAACCGCTCACATCGCAGCAATAGCTGGAATCAAAGTATTTGCAACCGGTGGTCTTGGCGGCGTTCACAGAGGTGCCCATGAATCCTTCGATGAATCTGCAGATTTAACTGCGCTCTCACACTTAGATATGACTATTGTTTGTGCTGGAGTAAAATCTATTCTTGATGTTCATGCCACGCTAGAGCGCCTTGAAACCCTTGCTATTGGCATTGTTGGTTATAAAACTAACCGCTTCCCTGGTTTCTACTTAACTGATTCAGGATTTGAAATTGAGCATCGCGTTGACTCAGCCCAAGAGATCGCCGCAATTATTAAAGCAAGAAGCCAAGTTGTAACCTCTAACCACGCTTTGATCGTTACTAATCCAGTCGAGAAGCAGATGGATAAAGCACGCCATGATGAAATCTTGGCAACTGGTATGGCAAATGCCGCCCGCGATGGAATTGATGGAAAGTATGTAACACCATATCTACTTGAACATTTCCACACCGCCAGCAAAGGTGAGTCACTTACTATAAATACTGAAATCATTAAATCCAACTGCGCACTAGCTGCAGATATTGCGATGGCGATAAAATGAAAAAGATATTGTGTATTGGAGATCTAGCCCTTGATGTTATTTCCCAGCTCAAAGAGCCAATTAACTATGGCAATGACACTGCCAGCAGAATTTCAAGTCACCCAGGCGGGCAAGCTGCAAATGTTTCAACCTGGATTACTCGCACGCACTCCAAAGCTCAGTTAGTTGCCCGAGTTGGCAATGATCCCGTTGGTTTTGCCCTTATCTCTGATTTAGATAAATACGGCGTGGAACACATGAATTTGATGCATTCAGGCCGTCCAACCGGTGTCGTGGTTATCTTGGTAGATGCCAATGGTGAGCGCACAATGTTTCCAGATAACGGGGCTAATGCCGATCTTGAAGTAAGCGACCTTCCACCGTTAGATGGTGTAGACGGAGTGTATTTGAGCGGTTATGCATTACTAGATTTTCGTAGCCGCGACTCAGTTCTTTCCATGATTGCAAAGATTAAGGCAGCTGGAAAGCCAATTTATTTTGATCCAACCACAACTGGAGCGATGAAGATTGTCTCCCGTGATGAAGTTCTATCCTGGGTCAAACTCATGGATGGAATTCTGCTTAACTCAGAAGAAGCTCTCTATCTAGGTGATGCTAAAGATGTTGAAACGGCAGAGAAGAATCTAACTGCTTACACACCACTTGTTGTCATCAAATTAGGTTCTCGCGGCGCTATGGCCATTCACGGTGACATCTTTGCAAAGGTGTCAGCCGTCACTACTAATGTGGTCGACACAACAGGTGCTGGAGATTCTTTTGCTGCTGGATTTATTCCAAAATGGCTAGAAACAAATGATTTAGAAGCATCCCTTTCAGCCGGAACTGCACTTGCGGCAAAGTGTGTAGCAACTGTTGGGGCGCGCCCTCCCCTAGATTAAGCAACTCTCTTGGCACAATGCTCCAATGGCAACTGCAAAGACTCCCGCGAAAACTGCGGCAAAGGGTAAGAAACCGCTTGGTCCAAAACCTGGTGAATACCCAGGCAAGATCGTTGATATCGATGTTTCAAAGGAAGTTTCTGAATCTTTTCTTGAGTATGCATACTCAGTAATTTATTCACGCGCACTTCCTGATGCACGTGATGGTTTAAAACCAGTTCACCGTCGCATCTTGCATCAAATGGCAGATATGGGACTTCGCCCAGAGCGAGGACATGTTAAGAGTGCACGTGTTGTTGGTGAAGTTATGGGTAAATTGCACCCTCACGGAGATGGTGCAATTTATGACGCACTCGTTCGTATGGCGCAATCTTTTTCAATGCGCCTTCCACTCATTGATGGTCACGGAAACTTTGGCTCACTTGATGCTGGTCCTGCAGCGATGCGTTATACCGAAGCCCGCCTTGCATCTGCTGCAATGGCTATGGTTGCAGAAGCCGATGAGAACACCGTTGACTTTGGTCCTAACTATGACGGCCAATTAGCTGAACCTCTCGTTCTTCCTGCTGCCTATCCCAACCTGCTCGTTAACGGCGGTTCTGGAATTGCTGTGGGTATGGCCACCAACATGGCTCCACATAATCTAGGCGAAGTAATCGCTGCAACTAAATTTTTAATTGAAAATCCAACTGCCACAGTTAAGCAGTTAATGAAATATGTTCCTGGTCCAGATTTTCCAACGGGCGGTGAACTTGTTGGTCTTGATGGAGTGCGCGAGGCGTATGCAACAGGTAAAGGCTCATTTAAAGTCCGAGCAAGTGTTGAGATCGAAAAGGTCTCATCACGAAAAATGGGAATTGTCATTAAAGAGCTCCCCTTCACAATCGGACCTGAAAAAGTAGTTGAGCGCATTGCCGCCCTTGTTAAAGCTAAGAAAATCCAAGGAATTAGCGACATCATCGATTTAACTGATGGCCAGACTGGCACCAACGTAGTTATTGAGATTAAGAACGGTTTTGAACCAGAAGCAGTCCTGGAACAGCTCTATGCACTTACTCCTATGGAAGATGCCTTCTCCATCAATGCTGTGGCATTGGTGAAGGGAAAACCTCAGACTCTTGGATTAAAAGAGCTGCTTAAAGTTTTCATCGAGCACCGCATTGAAGTTGTTCGCCGTCGCTCTGAGTTCCGCAAAGCAAAGGCTCAAGGACGCCTTACTCTTGTCGATGGTCTCTTAAAAGCGATTATAGATATTGATAAGGTCATCAAGATTATCCGTGGCAGCGATGATGCAGCAGCTGCTAAAGAGAAGTTGATGAAGGACTTTAAGTTAAATGATGAACAAACTACCTATATCTTGGATATGCCACTTCGTCGTTTAACTAAAATGAGCAAGCTAGAACTTGAAACAGAGCAAAAAGAGTTAAAAGCAACGATTGCAGAACTGACTAAACTGCTAAAAAGTGAAGATGCAATCAAAGCACAGGTTTCAGATGAATTAACTGCAGTTGGTAAGTCATTTGCAACCCCCAGAAAAACTCGAATTGGCGCTGCCTAAGCTCTAAGCGTTAAACTACGGCGTGATTTCAACCCAAGCGCTAGAACTTCGAGCAGGCGCTCGCCTGCTGGTTAAAGGCGTAACTGTGCGCATCAATAGCGGTGACCGCATTGGTTTTGTGGGTAGAAACGGTGCAGGTAAATCAACTCTTGCAAAAGTATTAGCTGGTGAAACTATGCCGGCAGGTGGCGCGGTAAATCGCACAGGAAAAATTGGTTACCTCCCACAAGATCCGCGCACAGGTGATGAGCCTGGCACAGTAATCGAGCGCATTCTCTCTGCCCGTGATTTAGATCAGATTTCACATCGCATGCGCGCAGTGGAAGAAGAGATGGCAACTGCCCAAGGTGAAGCCCTTGAAAAAGCAATGGATCGTTACACCCGTGTTGAACATGAGTTCAGCGCCGCCGGTGGTTATGCAGCAACTGCTGAAGCAGAAGCGATTGCAACATCTTTAGGTGTAACAGAGGCTGTCTTTGGACATGAACTCTCCACACTCTCTGGTGGTCAACGCCGTCGTATTGAGTTAGCTCGCATTCTATTTAGTGGTGCTGAGACTCTGCTGCTTGATGAGCCAACTAACCACTTAGATGCTGACTCCATTATGTGGTTGCGCGAGTTTTTAGCTAAATACTCTGGCGGCCTTGTCATCATCTCCCACGATGTTAACTTGATTGAAACCGTTGTTAATAAAGTTTTCTATCTCGATGCCAACCGCAACGTTATCGATGTCTATAACTTGGGTTGGAAGGCATACCTTCTCCAGCGCGAACAAGATGAACACCGCCGTAAGAAGGAGCGCGCTAACGCTGAAAAGCGTGCAGAGATTTTGCAGAAGCAGGGCGAGAAGATGCGTGCAAAGGCATCCAAGGCAACTGCAGCCCAAGGCATGTTACGCAGAGCCGAAAAGCTGCGCAGTGGCTTAGAAGATGTTCGGGTCAATGACAAAGTTGCACGACTTCGCTTTCCAACTCCTGCCCCATGTGGCAAGACTCCCCTTTCTGGTGAAGAGCTTTCAAAATCTTATGGCTCACTTGAAATCTTTACAGATGTTTCTTGTGTGATTGACAAGGGATCTCGCGTTGTCATCCTTGGTCTCAACGGTGCTGGAAAGACAACACTTCTGAGAATTCTGGCCGGTGAACTTGAATCTGATACCGGAAAAGTTGAAAAGGGTCACGGCCTAAAGATCGGTTACTACGCCCAAGAACATGAGTCCTTGGACTTTGAGCGCACAGTTTTAGAAAACATGATGTCTGCAACACCAGATCTGCGCGAACCAGAAGCTCGTAACACCTTAGGTTCATTCCTATTCATAGGCGATGATGTTCATAAACCCGTCAATGTCTTATCCGGTGGTGAGCGAACACGCCTTGCTCTAGCTGTCCTAGTTGTCTCTGCAGCTAACGTATTACTTCTAGATGAGCCAACAAATAACTTAGATCCGGCATCTCGCGCTGAAATCCTTGGAGCACTTGCTGAGTATCAAGGCTCAGTCATCATGGTTTCTCACGATGAGGGTGCTGTGCAATCACTTAAGCCTGAGCGCGTAATTCTGTTGCCAGATGGCGATGAAGATTTATGGAAAGAGGAGTACTTCGACCTAGTGTCTATTGATTAGGGTTATTTTTCTTTCCGCTTTAACTCCGTAATTGGATTCCACTGCTTGAGTGGTGTTCGTGGTTTCTTAGGAGATAGCATCAAGGCTAGAAGAATCCAGTAAGTTCCTATGTAGCCAAGCAACATCCATGGCAGTACACGTCTGCCAAAAGCATAAGCACAAACTCCAGCAAAAATCCCAAAAAATAAGTGTTTGAGGTCAAATACCAACATGAGTAAATTCTACAGAGCCATCTACCCCAAACTTATCATTGGAGTTTTAAGCGTCGATGTGTTCGCGATCAATCTCGGCGTTGGCTATAAAGTCCTTGCGTGGGGCAACATCACTGCCCATCAAGAGTTCAAACATCGCCTCGGCTGCTGTAGCATCTGAGACTGTGATGCGACGAAGTGTGCGGGCATCTGGGTCCATTGTTGTTTCTCGCAGCTGATCTGCATCCATTTCGCCTAAGCCCTTATAGCGCTGAATAGGCTCTTTCCAACGCTTTCCGCTCTTCTTTAAATCTGCAGTAATTTTCTTCATCTCATCATCGCTATAAGTGTAGATGTATTCACCCTTCTTTCCTCCCCCGCCCATTACTTCAATGCGGTGTAGAGGTGGGATAGCAGCAAAAACACGGCCAGAATCAATAAGAGGGCGCATATATCGATACATCAAAGTTAGTAGCAAGCATCGGATGTGTGCCCCATCAACGTCAGCATCTGACATCAAGATAACGCGGCCATAACGGGATTCATCTAGTTCAAATGACTTTCCAGAGCCTGCGCCAATAACCTGAATAATTGATCCGCACTCTTTATCTTCTAGCATCTGTGAAAGTGATGCTTTCTGAACATTAAGAATCTTTCCACGAATAGGCAAAATCGCTTGGAACTCAGAGTTACGTGCTGCCTTGGTAGTGCCAAGTGCTGAGTCACCTTCCACAATAAATAGCTCTGTGCGAGTCACATCTTCAGAACGACAATCTGAAAGCTTGGTTGGAAGAGATGATGATTCCAATGCATTTTTGCGGCGTTGTAGATCTTTATGTGCACGAGCGCTAATACGTGTGCGAGAAGCTGCTGCAATTTTTTCAAGTACCAAACGCCCATTAGCTTTATCAATTCGCTTTGAAGTATTGAAATACTCTTTCATCTTATCTGCCACAACTGCTGAAACGATTCGTGTGGCAGCAGCTGTTCCTAGAACTTCCTTCGTCTGACCTTCAAACTGTGGTTCAGACATTCGAACGGTGACGACAGCAGTTAAACCTTCGATGACATCATCTTTTATGACATCGAGTTCTTTGTTGGAAAGAGTCTTAGTAGAGCGAAGCGCCTCATTAACGACCTTGACTAATGCGCGCTCAAATCCCAGTACGTGGGTTCCACCCTTAGGGGTAGCAATGATGTTTACGAATGAGCGCTGGGTGGTCTCAAATCCATTGCCCCATTTCATGGCGATATCAACTTCCATATCGCGCTCAACTTCAGTTGAAACCATATGGCCCTTGTCATCCAAAACAGGGACAGTCTCTTGATAATGACCTGTGCCATAAATACGAATGACATCGCCCACGGCTTCATCAGGTTGTAAGAAATTACAGTATTCAGTAATTCCACTCTTGTGGAAGAAAGTCTCTGTTGTTTTTGTCTTTGTGCGATTGTCATTAACAATCAGGGTTAAACCTGGAACTAAGTAAGAAGTCTGGCGAGCACGTGCATAGATTTCCTCTAGATCAAGCTCTGCCTCTTTAAGGAAAATCTGGCGATCACTCCACCACTTAATACGCGTGCCAGTAACTTTGCTAGAGATTTTGCCAATAACGCGCAATCCCGACTTTGGTTCAAATGGAGCTTTTGGTCCATCACCATCAAAGATTCCTGCAACACCGCGTTGGAACGACATCCAGTAAATCTTTCCATCACGATCAACTTCAGCATCAAGGCGAGATGCAAGTGCGTTCACAACAGATGCACCAACACCGTGCAGACCACCGGAGGCTGCATATGAACCGCCACCGAACTTTCCACCGGCATGCAGCTTTGTTAGTACAACTTCAACACCAGTTAAACCAGTCTTAGATTCTTTATCAACAGGAATTCCGCGGCCATCATCATGGACTTCAACAGAACCATCTGATTCAAGATTAATTTCAATTTTCTTACAATGGCCAGCCAGAGACTCATCGACTGAGTTATCAATTATTTCCCACAAGCAGTGCATAAGACCACGTGAGTCAGTGGAGCCGATATACATACCTGGGCGCTTGCGAACGGCATCTAAGCCCTCTAAAACGGCTAGATCTTTTGCGGTATAGCTATCCTGCACATTTGTCGCAATATCTTTTTCAGCCACGGGGCGAAAGGTTATCGCCCGAAGGCGCAAATGAGTTGCAAGCGCGCCGAATACGTCTCAGATACTGGAAATATCGATATTTGACCAGCAAATTAACATCAATTTAACGAAAATAATTAAATTTTAACGAGCGGGGAATATCCAGACATGGTTTGATGTTCCATAGGAAGTAAGACACAACGCACGAACGGAGAGAGATATGTCAGAACAATTGATGCTCGAATCAGTACCTCTTAACGCCCTTGACCGTTGCGACCGCTGCGGAGCCCAGGCCTATGTTCGCGCCGTGCTTCTTAATGGCGGAGAACTCCTGTTCTGTGCTCACCATGGCAAGGAATATGCCGAGAAGCTAAAGGTTGTTGCTGCAAAGATTGTCGATGAGAGCCAAAAACTCGTCGAGGCTCCAGCTAACTAGCTTTTATCTCCACCTTTCCTAATCCTTTAATATCAATTCGATAGTTGTTGCCTGCAATCATGGGAACTCCTGTTGTTGCAGATCCGCTAAAGATTATTGATCCAGCAGCCAACTTCACACCCGTTGCCGCTAATACTTTAGAAATTTCAACTACTGCCATCCAAGGATTACCTTGAATTGCTGTTAACGGTACTGATTGAGTTAATTGCCCATTAATAAATACTTCGGCCATTAATGCATCTAATTTCTCTGGATGCGCAGGCACCCATGCACCATATGCAAAAGCTGCAGCACCTGCATTATCTGCAATGCAATCTTCTGCATAGGCCTCAACTTCACCAAAGCGATAATCAAGAATCTCCATACCTGCTGCAACATGGCTCACGTAATCGAGAACTTCTGATGGGTCAATCTCACCATTTATCTCTTTGCTTAGCTTAAAGACAACTTCGGCCTCTGCCCGTGGATAAATAAAAGATGCAGTGTGTAATGAATCTATGCACTGCATTACATCGGTTAAATACCCAAAAATATTTATGTATGTAGGGTCATCTTTCTTTGTTGAATCCAGCGCTCCCCCGAGCTTGACGCCCACAAGTACTTCTTCATGCTCAAGACGGTACTTAAGTTCAATCTCGCGAATCTCTCTTGCACGAACGGGTGTGGCACCAAAAAGATTGGACGGCTTTACTAATTCGCGGGCATTTCGAAGTTGCTGCGCAACGATTTTTACATACTCTCCATGGGATGAATCACACCACGGTTTATCTTTAGAGAGCCCACAACCACAGAGCTTGGGATTAGTAAGGCTTTCGATGACCTTGCCATCTACATCAACAAGATCAACTTCACCGCTAATCTTGATAGATCCGCTTTTGGGATTAACAAAAATCGATGGCTTATCCATGATTTAGTCGAGGTAGTCGCGCAAAACCTGGCTGCGTGAAGGGTGACGAAGCTTAGACATTGTCTTGGATTCGATCTGGCGAATACGCTCACGTGTAACGCCATAGACCTTTCCAATTTCATCCAAAGTCTTTGGTTGACCATCAGTTAAACCAAAGCGCATCGCAACCACACCAGCTTCACGCTCTGACAAAGTATCTAGAACTGAGTGCAACTGCTCCTGCAATAATGTAAATGAAACCGCATCAGCTGGAACAACAGCTTCAGAGTCTTCAATCAAATCACCGAACTCAGAATCTCCTTCTTCACCTAGTGGGGTGTGAAGTGAAATTGGTTCACGGCCATACTTTTGAACTTCGACAACCTTTTCAGGTGTCATATCCAGCTCTTTAGCTAACTCTTCTGGGGTCGGTTCGCGACCTAGATCTTGAAGCATCTGGCGCTGAACACGTGCCAACTTATTAATAACTTCAACCATGTGAACAGGAATACGGATTGTGCGGGCCTGATCAGCCATCGCACGGGTAATAGCCTGGCGAATCCACCATGTGGC
>SXGQ01369372.1_pt1 | contig 20879 bp, 9 predicted proteins | sample 3178371 | NCBI WGS metagenome assembly SXGQ01 (sample SAMN11356859, study PRJNA531348) | freshwater metagenome | isolation source: freshwater sample F1-20 | place: China: Fuxian Lake, Yuxi | collected 2017-12-25 | reverse complement strand
GTGCGCCGGTGAGGCAGGTGGTGGGGTATGGTGGGGCTGCGAGGCAGGGATTGGGGGGGCTGTGTTTGGTGGAAGCGCCGGGGAATGACGGTGTTTCGTGCACGGCGCTGGCGGCGGCGGGGGCGCATTGCATTCTTTTCACGACGGGGCGCGGGACGCCGCTGGGGGTGCCGGTGCCGACGTTGAAAATCGCATCGAACGTTGAGTTGGCTGAGCGGAAGCCGGGGTGGATCGATTTCAATGCGGGGAGATTGTTAGAGGATGGGGTAGAGGCGGATGTTGTGACGGATGATCTGATGGATCTGATCCTGGAGGTGGCGGGTGGCAAGCAGGCACGGAACGAGGTGAACGGGTTCCGGGAGATCACGATCTGGAAGCAGGGTGTCACCCTTTGACTTATCTAACCAAATGAGCACGGAAACGGTATTGCAGTTCGGAGCGGGGAATTTCCTGCGGGCCTTCGTGGATCTTTTCATCGAGGAGGCGAACCGGGTGAGAGATTTCGGCAAGGTGGTGGTGGTGCAGTCAACCGGGCGCGAGCGGGCGGAGGCGATCAACGCTGCCGGCGGGATCTATCATGTGGCGTTGCAGGGTGTGGAAGGCGGAGTGGTGGTGGACCGGACGGAGCGTGTGGGGTCTGTTTCACGGGCGTTGTTTGCTGGGACGGATTGGGCTGAGGTGTTGAAGGTTGCGATTTCTCCTGGGTTGCGGTGGGTGGTTTCCAATACGACGGAGGCGGGATTTGTGCTGGATGATGCGGATGGGGCGGAGGGTGGCGTGCCGGTTTCGTTTCCGGCGAAGCTTCTTGCGGTTTTGTTAGGGAGGTTCCGTGCGGGATTGCCAGGGGTGAAAATTCTGCCGTGTGAGTTGATTGAGGCGAACGGAACGCGATTGTTGGGACTGGTGATGGAGCAGGCGGATCGATGGAAGGTGGAGGATCGGGCGAAGGAGTGGCTGCGGGAGGAGTGCCGGTGGGTGAACAATCTGGTGGACCGGATCGTGCCGGGGAGGCCGAGGGCGCATGATTTGTTAGATCGTGATCCCTTGCTATTGGCGGCGGAGCCGTTCGCGTTGTGGGCGATCGAGTCGAGCGAGCCGAAGGGTGGGTTTGAGTTGGAGCATCCGGCGGTGGTGGTGGCGGAGGACATCGCGCCGTATTATCTGAGGAAGGTGCGGATTTTGAATGGGGCGCACACGGCGCTGGCGGCGCATGCGTTGCCGATGGGGTTGAAGACGGTGGGAGAGTGTTTGGAGCATCCGGCGGTGCGGGGGTGGCTGGAGGGGCTGTTAGAGGAGGAGATCGTGCCGGTTCTTGAGGGGCGGGTGGATGATCCGGCGGGGTTTGCGCGGGCGACTTTGGATCGTTTTCGGAATCCATTTTTCGAGCATGCCCTATCGGCGATCGCGCTGAATCATGAGGCGAAGCTGAAGACGCGGCTGGTGCCGACGTTGGAGGATTTCCGGCGAATGTTCGGGCGTGAGCCGAAGCGGATCGCCGGGATTCTGGGGTGATTGAAACTTTCCATTAAACCGCGAGGTTCGAGGCGACATCAGAAACCCGGGAGCCTTCATCCGTTTTCCAAAACCCAACCACCATGACTGAAAAACCGCGCCTAACATTCTGGCAGATCTGGAACATGTCTTTCGGCTTCTTCGGCATCCAGTTCGGGTGGGGATTGCAGATGGGGAACATGTCGGCGATTTACGAGTATCTCGGGGCGAAGGAGAGCGAGTTGCCGTTGTTGTGGCTGGCTGCGCCGCTGACTGGCTTGATCGTGCAGCCGATCATCGGGGCGATGAGCGACCGCACGTGGCATCCGTTTTGGGGGAGGAGGAGACCGTATTTCCTCATCGGTGCGATTTTTGCGTCGATCGCGTTGATTTTGATGCCGATGTCCGGGACCTTGTGGATGGCTGCGGGATTGTTGTGGGTTTTGGATGCCTCGGTGAATGTGAGCATGGAGCCGTTTCGGGCGTTTGTGGCGGACCTGTTGCCGGAGCAGCAGCGGACGGTTGGATTTGCGATGCAATCGGTGTTCATTGGGGCGGGTGCGGTGATCGCATCGAAGCTACCGGGTTGGCTGAGGGATCATGCGGGCGTGAGTGCGGTGACGGGTGATGGGCAGGCGATTCCGCAGACGGTGCATGTGGCGTTCACGGTGGGGGCCGTCGTGTTTGTGGTTGCGGTATTGTGGACGATTTTCACAACGAAGGAGTATCCACCCGATCCGGATGAGCCGAAGAAATCGCATGGCGGCCTGAGTGAGATCATGGATGCGATGAGGTGCATGCCGGTGAGGATGAAGCAACTGGCGGTGGTACAGTTTTTCACGTGGATGGGGCTGTTCTGCATGTGGATTTTCTTCAGCGTGGCGGTGGCGCGCAATGTGATGGGTGCGAGCGACACGAGCTCGAAGCTTTACAAGGATGGGATTGATCTGGCGAACAACTGCTTCGCGGTTTACAATCTGGTGGCGTTCTTTTTCGCGATGGCTTTGCTGTGGATCGGGCGGTTTGTTGCCGCGAAGTGGATTCATTTCGTCTCGTTGCTGGCAGGTGGATTGGGATTGGCATCGGTGGGATTGGTTAGGGATCCGTGGGTTTTGCAGTGGGTTTCGTTCACCGGGGTCGGGATTGCGTGGGCGTCGATTCTTTCGATGCCGTATGCGATGTTGTCGAGCGCGTTGCCGGCGAATCGGATGGGGGTTTACATGGGGATTTTCAATCTATTCATCGTCATCCCGCAGATTCTGGTGGCGATCGTGTTGAGCCGGGTGATGGAGAACTTCGATGGAGTGAGCCGGTTGAGTGCGGTGGTTTTCGGCGGGGTTTGCCTGTTGATTGCGGCAGGTGCCACGCTTTTGGTGAAGAATGATGCCAGGACGGTGAAACCCGGTTGAATTTTTAAGATGAAATTTCATGCGATCTGCTCAGTCTTGGCCATGTCTTTCGCGTTGCCTTCCAACGTCGCTGCTGAGAACCAGCGTCCGGTGATCTATCAGTTGATGGTCCGGACGTTTGGCAATACCAACGAGACGCGGAAGGTGAACGGGACGATGGCGGAGAATGGTTGCGGGAAGTTCAACGATCTGACTCCGGTTGCCCTGAGGTCGATCCGGGCGATGGGATTCACGCATGTTTGGCTGACGGGGGTCTTGGAGCAGGCGAGCGGGACATCGTATGAAGGGCGGGAGGCGGATCCGCCGGACATTTTGAAGGGAATCGCGGGGAGTCCGTATGCGATTCGGGATTACTTTGATGTCTGTCCGGATTATGCGGAAGAGCCGGGGCGGAGGATGGAGGAATTTCGGGACTTATTGGAACGTTGCCGGGTGGAGGGGCTGAAGGTCATCATTGATTTTGTGCCGAATCATGTGGCGCGGTCGTATGGCTCGGATGTTAGACCGGATTTGTCCTTTGGGAAAGGGGATGAGCGCGGGGTGTTTTTCGCGAGAGACAATCATTTTTATTATCTTGGTGAGGAGCATGCGGGCGGGAGAGCGCCATTGAGGCTGCCGACGGCGGGAATGGCGGGTTGCACGGGGCGATTTGCTCCTGAGACCGAATTCGGCCGGGTGACGGGAAACAATGTGATTTCCTGGGAACCTTCCATCAACGATTGGTATGAGACGGTGAAATTGAATTATGGTCATGATTTCACGAAGGGTCGTGACACGTCGCATTTGCCGGGAGTGGGTGCGGGGCCGGAAGATGTTCCCCGGACGTGGCGGACGATGGATGCGATTCTCGGTTATTGGCAGGAGATGGGGGTGGATGGATTCCGGGTGGATATGGCGCACATGGTGCCGATGGAGTTCTGGGCGTGGTCAGTGAAGCGGGCGAGGGAGCGGAAGGCGGATGTGTTTTTCTCGGCGGAGGCTTATGACAACGATCCGGCGAAGCTAACGGATCGGCATGTGTTGGATGCGCTCTTGGATGCTGGTTTTGACGCGGTCTATGATGATCCGTGTTATGATGTTTTGGAAGGGTTGTATGATTCCGGAAAATGGATGAACGATCTGGATGTGCTGACTTTCACAGGTGAGAGATTCCATCGATCATTGAGATATGGTGAGAATCATGATGAAGTGCGGTTGGCGAGTCCGAAGGAGTGGGGTGGGTTGGGGATGAAGGTGGGGAGGCCGGTTTGTGCGGTGTTGTATGGCATGGGGCGCGGGCCGATCATGATGTATCATGGTCAGGAGGTGGGTGAACCGGCGGCGGGGGAGGAGGGTTTCGGTGGTGATGACGCACGGACGACGATTTTTGATTACTGGTCGATGCCGGAGTTCGTAAAGTGGGTGAATGGCGGTAAGTTTGATGGAGGACGACTGGATCCAGCGCAGAGGGAGTTGAGGGAGTGGTATGGGAAGCTGATCGGAGCGGTTTCCTCACCCGCCTTTACGGCTGGAGAGTTCTATGGATTGAATCACGCTAACAAGGACAACGAGCACTTTGGAAGGTTAGATGGGGAGACGGTGTCCGGGCACTGGCTGTACGCGTTTTTGCGACACGACAGGGAGACGGGTGCGACGGCACTGGTAGTCGCCAATTTTCATGGAGATCGAGCACTTGAAGGAGTGATGATCCGGATTCCTGAAGATGGCTTGAGGTTTTGTCGATTGGGATCGGCAGAGAGACTTATACTAACAGAGAAGCTGGCGGACGATTGGTCGATTGAGGTGAATGGTGATTCCGTCCACGGTGATGGAATTTCAATTCCTGTCATGCAGCCGTGTTCGGCGAGGATCATTGAGATCAAGGGCCGGTGATCAGCGAGGAGCTTTGGTGAGGAAGGAGACGGTCAGTTCGAGGGCTTTTGCGGCGATGTTCGTTGGCATTTCGGAGGCAAGCGGCAAGTGGACGAACAGCGCCCGCTCACCGAGCAGGCGGGAGATGTAGTAGATCTGGTTGCAGAGGTAGCGCCCCGGGTTGTTAGATAGGACGACCGGAAATCCCTGGTCGGATAGGTGGGAGCGGAGGGCTCCAACCGGTAGAGGAGTTCTGAGTTCGTTGGGGCATCCCGGACTGATGCAGCGTGATTGGGGTTGTCTTCCGGCGTTGTCGGGAATTCGGAAATCCATGAGGTTCCATGCGGATTCTTCGAGGTGTATGGATCTGGTGCCGCCCGCTTCGCCGAGGTGGATGACGAGTTCTGGTTTGATTTGGCGAAGTGCGGCGCGGAGCATCTTGGGTGCGATGACGGAGTCGACGGGAAGGGTGCGTGTGCGGACCCATGGTTGTGCCTGCCGGAGTTGTTTCAGGGCGAGATTCGAGGCGTTTTCCGATCTGCCGCCAAAGGGACCGAAGGCCGTCACCAGAGTTCGGGGTTTCGCCGAGATCGGGGGTTGGGGGGCGGCAGACGATGTCATGGAGAATGGGTTTCATCGTCGGGCGCTTGATCACAAGGATTTTGTTGTAAACCCTGCATTTTGTGACGACATTTGAGTGTTATCCAACGGTTGCCGCGCGTGGCCGATTTTTACTCTCAACCCATGAAAAACAGTTTGATTCAAGCGGCGTTGCTTCTGGCGGTCGGGTCTGTGTCGGCATCCGCAGAGGCGATGTTGCAGTATTTCGGCACGAGTTGGTCGGAGATCGAGCGCCGATTGCCGGAGTTGGCGGAACGTGGGTATGATTCATTGTGGCTGCCGCCGCCATTCAAGGCAGGTGCCGGGACCTATTCGGTCGGCTTTGACACATTGGACCGGTTTGATCTGGGTGATCGTGATCAGAGCGGGACGATCCGGACGATGTATGGGACGCGGGCGGAGCTGATCAGTCTGATGCGTGCGGCGCATCGATTCGGGCTGCGGGTATATTTTGACAATGTGATGGCGCACAATGCCGGGCCGTTGGACAGGGAGACCGATCCTGGAGAGTTGTTTCCCGGGGTGCCCGGGTTTGTGCCCGAGGATTTTCATTTGGTTAGAGAGGCGAACGGAACGTGGCGGAAGGCGGCAGATTGGCCGAATTGGAATGATGAGTGGCAGGTTTTGAACCGGAACCCGTTTGCGTGGGACATCGCGCAGGAGGGGCCACAGAATGTGAGTTTCAATCCGAACGGGACTGGGGAAGGTTTCAGTTTTCCCAAATGGTCAGGAATCCGTCATCCGGGAAGGACGGAATGGTATCTCGATACGGATCTGGTGGTGGACACGAATGGTGCGGGGGATCCGGTGCATCCGTTTGCGGACAAGGAGCCCTATCAGGATGTCGGGTTTGTTGATGGTGGGAACACCGTGGGTGCCAACAACGGGCGGTTTAACTTCAAGGATTTGAACACGAATGGCCAGCATGACGCGGGTGAGCCATCCGAGCCGTTTACGGATACCGGGGTGGATCCGACGGTTCCGTGGCGGCAGACGGCGGCATGGGGATATGGAGACGGACGATACAACATGGGGAATCCGGTGGCGGAGGACGTGAACCAGATGTTGTTCCGGGCGGTGCGATGGTTTGTGGATGTTGCGAGGCCTGACGGATTCCGGTTGGATGCGGTGAAGCATGTTCCCGCGTACTTCTTTGGAAAGCAGAGCGGCGGGGACAAGGACCTGGTGAACTGGGGTTACAACGGGCAGATCCAGGAGCAATTCAACATTACTCGCGGTTTCAATGACTGGAACTCGCATCGGGATTCGGTTTTTGATGCGGACTGGATGGCCCGCAATGACGCGATGCTTTTTGGGGAGCATTTGGGAGCTCCTCCCGGTGAGCAGGGATATCTTGATGCCGGGATGCGGATCGCGAACGACAACATCCTGAACACAGTGCGGAATTCGATCGGATCCAATCTGGGAGGATTTGATCAGCCGAATCATGGAGGTTGGGGTTTGCCGACCCAGCGGATCAATTATGTAATGAGTCATGATAACAATTATCTATGGGGTGGAGATCGTGCGCTAGCCCATGCGAATATCCTGACGCGGGAGGGGATTTCGATTGTTTATACGGACGGTTATAATCAGGCGGGCGCGCCGAGTTATTTCCCGAAGCCGTCCGGGGTGAATTTTCTGGGTCAGTTCAGTGATAACAGTGTGATATCGGCGGTGGCGGTGCATCGGGATTTCGCGCGGGGTTTTCAGGTGGCGCGTGGGAGTGACCAGAATTTCGCCGCTTACGAGAGAGTTGATGAAAGGGAGCGGAAGGATAACGGTGGATGGAATGGTTCGACGATGGTGTTCATGATGGCCAAGGGGTATCAGCCGAACGGGCAGGCGAGATGGGTTCAGACGGGATTTCCGAACAACGCGACGTTGGTCAACCAGTCGCCATTTGGTGGTCGATTCCGAGTTTATGTCAATGGAGCAGGGCAAATCGTGGATGGATCGGGAAATCCGCCGATTGTTCCTCCGGGTGGCTGGTTTGCGTTCACCTGGCATAATCCGAGGTTGCCGGTGATCTGGCAGGCACCGGAGCATCAGTGGCAGGTGGCACCGATCCAGATCTATCAGAAGGGGATGCCGGTTCCGATGATGGATCACTGGCGGACCGATGGGAGGGATGGAGATGGGAATTTCAATCCATATGGAGTGGGGGCTCAGGATCGGGGAGAGCGATCATATCGGGTCAGGATTCCGCGGGTGACGGATGGGAGCAATCTGCGGTTTGTCGCGCGGGCGGATGGTTCCGCGGACAACATCCGGTTGAAGTTGAATGGAGGAATTGATGTGAATTCGCAGATGGGTCTTGGCCCGCAGAGCGGAGACTTAAGGGATTTCAAGCCAGGGATCAATGAGGATCAGTTCAATGCTGGCGATGCGGGCGATCGGCGCAAGGAGGCTTCGACGGACACTTATCTGGGATACGAGCAAATGAGGTTTGTCAGGCGATCGGGGGAGAAGTTTGCGGCGCGTGACGTTTCCAGGAACGTGATCGGATCAGCGGGATCGGAGACGTATCAGGCGGTGATTGGATCGCCCGGGTTCACGGTGAACAATGGTGGTTCGCCTAACGCTTCGGGTGCGCGGTTCGCTTCATGGGTTTACCATGATCCTGTGGTTGGCAATCAGGCTGCGGTGCCGATTCCGCAGATGAACCCGGCACCTGAGGCAGCGAGTGGTCAGTCAGTGGATTTGTGGGTGAAAGTGGGATATCAGTTTCAGGCGGATCGGGTTTGGGTTTATTACACGACGGATGGCACGAGCTTTCCGGAGGGATCGAACGGTTTAGGGAAGGGGGCGACGCAGGTGGCTGCTGGGAACTGGTCGTTCAATGGTGCGCCGGATGCGGGTGGGACGCCTGACTGGTGGAAAGTGACACTTCCGGCGATGGCGGAGGGGACGATTCTTCGATACAAGATCGGTGTTCGACGGACCGCAAGTGCTTCGCCAGTGTTTCCATTCAGCTCAGGGGATATTGATCTGGCTGAGCGGATGGAATCCTTGTTCGAGGTCGCGAATTTTGATGCCACATCCGTCGTGTATCCGATCCACAATGATTATGGCGCCACCGCGACCGGCTTGGAGGAGGGGTTTCATGTCTTGCGGAGCCGGGCGTTTGTCGGGCGGGGTGACGGCTCATCGATTTACCGAACGGAAACCCAGGTTTTTTATTACGACACTGAGCGGCCAGGGGGGGAGATCGCCTATCCCCTCCAGAATGATACTTTGGGTGGATCGAGTTATGGAGCGGTGGTGCTGACGGATCCCAGTGTGACAGAGGTTTGGTACTACATCGATGATCTGGATCCGACGAATGATAGTCCAGGGCAGGGGAATGGTCTTTATCAATGGCAGCGGGCTAGTGCGGTCACTGTGCCATCGAATCTTGGAAATACAGGTTATGTGAAGGAGTGGCGATTCACCTATGGAGACATTCCGGGTGCCGGGATCGCGAATCTGGTGGTTCGTTTGAAAGAGGCCTCCTCATCGGGGGATATGGGGTTGTCTGATGAGGCGGGGCATTTCACGACCCTCACGAGAACTGTGAACACGGGGAGCAACATCAATTTCAACATCGGATTCCCATCGTTCACGGGTGAAGTCGTGGATGACAACTACGTGATGAAGGTCTATTTCAAGAAGGAGTTGATTCCATCAGGCATGAGTGATCAGGAGTTTCTAGACGAGCTTTCGATCTACATCAGTTCGACCGTGAGCGGGCAGCCTGATTCGCCGGTTTTGCAGCCCAGAAGCGGATACACTCTTGTGAGGAATGTGAATGGAACGGAGCATTCGGTGGAGTTCACTTTTCCGAATCTTTACAACGGAACGACTGATTTCCTTCATACGGTTCGCGTGGAGCATGCTCGAGGATCGTTGACGCTTGGAGACAGCGAGTTGGTAAAGATGAGGGTGAGCGATCAACTGGATCGAGATGGGGATTCGATGCCGGATTGGTGGGAGATTCTGCATGGCATGGATCCTCTGAACTCAACGGGTCGTCACGGAGGTGATGGGGATAATGATCAGGACGGAGTTGCGAATCTGGACGAGTTCCTGTTCGGGATGAATGCTGCTGCGGATGATGCCTTGTTGTTGCCGAAGGTCTCGTTGGTTCCCCATCCGACTCTTGTTGGTCAATGGAAGCTGAGTTTTCCGACGCTGCCAGACCGAATCTATCAGTGGGAAGCATCCTCGACGCTTGGCGATGACTGGCAGGGGGTTGGTGGCGAGCACAGTACTTTGGGCGACAGTTCCACAGGCGAGTTCGAGTGGATTGATGCATCGGAACTGCCGAAGCGGTTTTATCGTATTCGTGTGCGCTCAGCGCTTTGAGTTGATCCCTCATTTTCCAGATACCATGAACCGGTTGTTCATCCTGATTCCCACGTTATTGTTCTTTTTGTTTGTGGTAATTCCGCAGCGTGCCGTGTGTCAGGCTCCGGTTTGGCATTTGCCTGGAACCTTTGAATCACAGATTTCAACAGAGATGAGGGTTCCTCTCTATGAGGTCAAGGGAAGTAACACGACCATCTATCAGGGTTTTTTCAAGAATGGGGGTGCGAATGGGGATCAGAACGGAGGGGCGGTGTTATATCGCGTGATTCCGCGGGGTGCGGCGCCGGGGGCGTGGCAGAGTGTGGCTTTGAGTTTTCATGCGAATGTTGGTGCGAATCAGTATTGGAAGGCAACGATCCCGACGGCGGCGATGGGTTCGACGGATGTGATTGAGTATTATGTGCAAGTCACATTTACGGGAGGCAGTCCTGCCACGACCTACCTGCATGGCCCGGATCTTGGAGGGAGTTCTGCAAGTCTGAGCGAGGCGTCCGCCCGGGCGAATCCCTTTTCAATTCGGAACCGACCGGGGTGGATTTTTCATGCTGGCAATCGTGCTATCGCCGGGGATGACATTGTGGTGCGAGTGAAGTCCGGATACATCGGACCAGACAATAGCCCAGCATCGCTTTGGAGCTCGGGTGGGGCGATTTATTTCACGACGGACGGCTCTATTCCGACGGGGACTCTTGGTGTAGGGAGCGGGACCACGTTGACTGCGCCGTTGGTTTTCTCCGGAACCGAGGGAGATAACAGCGGGAATGGGAATGCGGCGGTTTGGGAGGGGACGATGGAAGGGGTGCTAGATGGAATGGCGCTGGGTGCGGAAGTGAAGTATCGGATCGGATTGTGGAATAGTGATACGAATGAAGAGAAGTTTGCGGATCATGCGGCAGGGGCAAACAACACGGTTTTTACCTATCAGAACGGAGTGGTCGGCGCACCGATGCTTTCGGTCGACGGAAGGAATGGTAATTATACGACGAGCAAGGTTTTTGTGGATGAGGTTGCGGGTGATTCGGTCCCGTTGAGCATCGTTTTTTCTCCGGGTGAGTCCAATGTGACGGTTGCCGAAGTTTTCACGAATCTCAACCGGAGGGACCGGGCGGCGCTTGATGGGAATGGTGACCAGTATCCTGATGGAATCAGCGGAGCGGATGGGAATTCGATCAATTCGGGAGATGATGGCCATTATTACAAAGCTTATCCGATGGTTTCTGAGGGTGCGGGGATGTATTCGTTGGTTTTGCCTGCGGAGAAGACAGGTGCCTATCGGCTGACGGCGCGTTGGAAGGTGAGTGGTGATCCCAATTGGCGTTGGTATTCGAACGTTGCTGCGAATCGCCGCGATCATGCGATTACGGTGTCACCGAAGGATGCGCGCGACATCTTGTTGTATGAGATCAATGTTTTGAACATCGAGGCTACGGGATCGACTTTCGCACAGCGTTCAACGATCGAAGACATGCACAATGCTCCGGGGGCACCCCACAATGTGAACAACCGGTGGGATTTGGATTATTTGAAGGCGTTGGGTGCGAATTGGCTTTGGTTCCAACCGATTCATCCGAATGGTTACGATGGGAGAGAGCCGACGGGGGGGTATGGAAGCGGCAGTGCCTTGTATGATCCGGGAAGTCCCTATGCGGTGAAGAACTTTTTCGAAGTGAATCCGATTTTCACGAAGGATTTTTCGGGGAATCCGCTGAATCCGGCGGACACGATGAATGCTGGGAATCGTGCGGCTGCGATGGGGGCATGGCAGGAGTTTGTTGAAGCTGCGGACGACAAGTCGGTGGGAATCATGTTGGATGCTCCGTTCAATCACACGTCTTTCGATGTGGAGTTGGCCCAAGCGGGCTTGGATCTTTTCAAGCCGGATGGGGCTACGTGGAGCGTGACTGATGAAATTCGGAATCGGGATGCGAGGTTCTTTTCGAAGTCTGGCAATTATGGTGATCGGGCGTCCGGTGCCGGGAATATCGCTGCCGGTCCCGATCGATTCGATTTCGGGAAATGGAATGACGTGAAGGATGTCTTTTTCGGGAGATATGACGCTTTGGTGGAAGTTGACTCCGAGCCTGAGAGGTCGAGTTATACGAGTGAGGGGGATTGGTTTGATGCAACGGATTTGGATTGGACGACCAACGATTTTGTGCAAGGTGGAATCCAGCGTAACACGACGAAGCGGGTCTGGGAGTATTTCGGCAGGTATGCCACACATTGGCTGGAGAAGACCCGACCTTCGGGTCAGAACCGGAACAGTTCGACAGAGCCGGGGCTAACCTTGGCACAGAGATATGAGTGGGATTCTCGGGGGATTGATGGGTTGCGTTGCGACTTCGGGCAGGGATTGCCACCTCAGGCCTGGGAATACATGATCAATGTCGCGCGATCGCTGAAGTGGAATTTTGTGATGATGAGTGAGTCGCTCGATGGTGGTGCGGTGACCTACCGATCGAACCGGCATTTCGACATTTTGAACGAGAATATCGTTTTTCCGCTGAAGAGCGCTGGAGACAAATGGGCTTATCGTTTCATTTATGAAGACAGGAGAAATGCCTATGGAGAGGGATTGGTATTGTCCAATACGACCTCGCATGACGAGGAGAACTATAATGATCCCTGGGAGGCTTTGATCCGTTTCGGTGTGTCATCCACGATGGATGGCGTTCCAATGATTTTTCCGGGTCAGGAGCAGGGTATCAGCCGGACCTTCGGGTATGATCATTATGAGTTGAATTTCGGAAAGACGATTCCGCATTTCAAGAGGTACAACTCGATGATGCCGATTTGGAATGACACGAATTTCGGTAACGCGCAGTTGTTTCATGTGTATTCGGGAATAGCGAACGCAAGGTTGTTTAGTGACGCGCTGAGATCCTCCAACCGGTGGTTTCTCGATGGAGACGGAAACAATTCGAAGATTCATGCGGTGGCGAAGTATGAAGTTGCGGGAGGCTCGCCAGCGTTCAGAGACGTGGTGATTGCCTTTTCCAATTTGGATCGGAACAGCGTGCAGTCGGACCAATTCCGGATTCCATCGAGGCTTGCGCCGTTGTTGGGTTTGAAGGATGACAGGATTTATAATGTGCGGAACATTGCGGCTTATTTGAATCCGGCCATTGGAATGACCGGGCGGCGGGATGTGTGGAAGTGGCCTGGTCAGGGATACAGTGGTGCGCAGCTCAAGAGTTCGGGGTTTTTGGTTTCAATGAACCGTGTGCCAACCGTGGATACTAGTGCTGATGCGCCGGAGACCACGGAGACGGCGGCTTGGAACCAGAAGCCGTTCGAGGCTCAGTATTTGAAGGTTTACGATGTTACCCCGCCTCCATCGCCTGCGCCGGAGGCTGCGCATTATGTGATTGGTTCCGAAGGGTATTTCACTTGGACGCCGAGCGGTGGTGTTGATGATCACGTGGTTGCCTATGATGTGGTCGTGCGTGATGGGGACGGGGATGTGGTGTCGAGTGGGCGGGTGACCGACGGTTCCAATCGGTTTGAGTTTTCGGGATTCATCGGGGAGATTTATCGGGCAACGGTGACAGCGGTGAGTGAAGCGGGCGTTGTTTCGGACGATCCGGCGAGTTCGGATGCGGGTGAGCCTGATGCGGGATCTGCGACTTCTGCGACGATTATGCTTTCGGCAGGTGGTGATCAGGATGGGGATGGTCAGAGCAACGAGGCTGAGCAGTTTGCGGGGACGGATCCGTTGATTGCGGCGTCGGTGCTGAAGGTGATGGGGATCGGGGTTTCCGGCGGTGATGTTGTGGTCAATGTGGCGACGGTTCCAGGGAAGCGGTATCAGATGGAGTCGAGTTTTGAACTGGATGGTGGGTGGGTGGATGTGGGTTCGGTGCGGGTCGCGACTGGGGTGAGCACGGAATTCACCGATGTGGGTGGGGCCGGGGAGGGGCGGAAATTTTATCGGGTCCGGGTGGTTCCTTGAGTGGTTTCTCCGGGCTTGCCCTGAGCGGTTTCCCGGGCATGCTTCGCGGCGTTGTGAGTTTCATTCCGGTTGAGCCATCGTTGGAATCCTTCGCCGAATTGGCGGGGAGAGGGAATGTCGTGCCGGTTTATACTCGGTTGGCGGCGGATTTCGAGACGCCTCTTTCGGCTTATTTGAAGCTCCGGGACGGACGGCATTCGTTTTTGCTTGAGAGTGCGGAAAGCACGGAGAAGGGCGGGCGTTGGTCGATTGTTGGCAGTGGTCCTCGGGCGGTGTTTGAGGCGCGGGGTAAGGACATTACGGTGTGTGAGGGGTCGAAGTGCCGTGCCTTCACCGTGGAGGACGATGTGTTGGCTGCGTTGGAACGTGAAATGGCGCGTTTCCGTCCGGTGTCCCACGGAGAGCTGCCTTTGTTCTCCGGGGGAATGGTCGGGTATCTCTCGTATGATGCGGTAAGGCAATTTGAGCCATCATTGGGCAAACCTCCTGAGGATCCGTTGGGGATTCCAGATGCGATGTTTTTATTGGCCGAGACTCTGCTGGTTTTTGATCACCGATTGAGGCGTCTGTTGGTGATTGCGAATGCGTTTTTAGATGAGCATCCGACACATGAGGAGGCTTATGCCGCGGCACGGGGTAAAGTTGCGGCGATGGTTGAGATTTTGAACCGCCCATTTCATGTTCCGGCGCTCAACGGTCTGTTGCAGGTGGAACCGGTTGAAGCGCGGAGCAATACGAGCCAGGAAGAGTTTGAGGCCAACGTTAGGGCTGGGAAGGAGTTCATAGCTGCGGGCGATATCTTCCAGTTTGTGCCGAGCCAGCGTTTTGAGACTGATTATGAAGGTTCGCCAGTTGATCTATACCGCTCGCTTCGGTTGGTGAATCCATCACCTTACATGTTCATTCTTGAGTTGGGTGATTTCGCGCTGGTGGGGAGTTCGCCGGAGGTGCATGTGAGGTCGATCCAAGGTCGGATTGATATCCGGCCGATTGCCGGGACGCGTTGGAGAGGTGCGACTGTGGAAGAGGATGATGAACTTGCTGCCGATCTACTGGCGGATCCTAAAGAGCGATCGGAGCACCTGATGCTGGTGGATCTTGCACGAAATGATGTCGGGAGAATCGCGAAGCACGGGAGGGTGAAAGTGGATGATTTCATGATTGTGGAGCGCTACAGTCATGTTATGCATATTGTGTCCAATGTGAGCGGGGAACTTGATCCCTCACATAGTGCATACGACGTATTGCGTGCGACGTTTCCAGCCGGGACGGTGAGCGGGGCTCCTAAGATTCGCGCGATGGAGATCATCAATTCACTGGAAAAGCACAAGCGCTGTGCGTACGCGGGTGCGGTGGGCTATTTCGGTTTTGACGGATCGCATGACTCTTGCATCACACTCCGCACATGCCTTTTGAAAGGCGGTAAAGCTTATGTTCAGGCGGGTGCAGGCGTGGTTGCTGATTCTGATCCGACTTATGAGTATATCGAGACGGTCAACAAGGCGAAGGGCATGTTGCGTGCGATCGCGTTGGCGAAGACCATCCAATAGAACCAGGATTCCTGTTTTTTAAGTTACTATTCCCTATCTTTCCGCCATGCTGCTGATTATCGACAACTACGACTCGTTCACTTACAATCTCGTTCAGTATTTCGGGGAACTTGGTGCTGAGATGAAGGTGTTTCGAAATGATGTGCTGAGTGTTGCGGATGTGGCGGCGATGAAGCCCGAAAGGATATGTATTTCGCCCGGGCCATGCACGCCAAACGAGGCCGGGATTTCCTGCGAGCTGATTGCCAAGTTGGGAGCGACGACGCCGATTCTTGGGGTTTGTTTGGGGCACCAGTCGATCGGTCAAGTTTATGGTGGGGATGTGGTCAGGGCCGACCGTTTGATGCATGGAAAGACCTCGCCGATTCATCACGAAGGTAAGAGCGTGTTTGCCGGGATGCCGAATCCGTTTGAGGCGACGCGTTACCATTCTTTGATTGTGAAGCGTGAGACCCTTCCGGAATGCCTTGAGATTACCGCATGGACGGAGGAGGGTGAGATCATGGGGTTGATGCACAAGGAGCATCCGGTCCATGGGGTTCAGTTTCATCCGGAGTCGATCCTAACGCAGGACGGGAAGCGGCTTTTGGAGAATTTCCTGAAGCTTTAGTGTGAATGGCGCGAAACTTTGTCCGATGGGCGAGGTTGAATTCGCGTCATGACGGTCGCTGTAATCACCGCATGGAGCCTGTCACTCACGATGGAGGAGACCACCACGCCAAATGGGATCGACGAGAACTCCCTCGATGTGGAGTTGATGGCTCGTGCCGGCGAAGGGGATCACGAGGCATTTCGGCGGCTGGTCGAGCGTCACCAGCACGCGGTCGTGGGGACGGTCGCGAAGATGTTAGGAAATCCGTCAGAGGCGGAGGACATCGCGCAGCAGGTATTTTTTAGATTGTGGCGTCACGCGAAGCGGTATCGGCCTGAGGCGAAGTTCACGACCTATCTTTTCACGATCACGCGGAATTTGGTTTTCAACGAGACGCGTCGACTTTCGCGGCGGAAAGAGGTTTCTGCCGATGAGCGGGAGGAGAATTCCCATACTTTGATTGAGGCGGATCCAGTGAGGCAGCCGGACAACGAATTGTTGCAGGACGAATTGCGGAGGGAGGTGGACAAGGCGATCGCCGCATTGCCGGACGCCCAGCGGCTGGCGGTGGTGCTTCGGCGTTACGAGCAGATGCCTTACGAGGAGATCGCGGTGGTTTTGGATCTATCCGTGTCTGCTGTGAAAAGCCTGTTGTTTCGGGCCAGAACCACGTTGAAGGATTTGCTCAAGGGGTATTTGGCTGATGATTGAAAGACATCCCTCGACCGCTGTCTCGGTGGTTTTTCAGTGGATTATGCTCAGGTGATTCAAATGAGCGTTTGAAATCGAGCCGGATTTGTCGCAAACCAATGGGTCTGTATCCCCGGCATAATTCCTGCTTGGCAGTCCGGCCCACGTGTCGTTTATTCCCCGCCCGTTCCGGGCACTGGAATGCAATGCCGGAGTGGGCTGAGGATATCCTCAACACCCTGTCGCATCGATGAACCCGTTCTACCACTCCAGCACACCGCTCGTCTCCGGCTCCCTCCACCGGCTATCCCAAGAACACGACAACTGCGGCATGGGGGCCATCGCACACCTGAAGGGCGAGCGCAGTTTCACCATTCTCGACCACGCTCTCACCGCCGTTTGCTGTATGACGCACCGTGGTGCTGTCGATGCCGACATGAAAACCGGCGACGGTTCCGGCGTGCTCACCCAGATTCCTTTCCCGCTGTTCTCGAAAGCTGCGGAAAAGCTGGGCTACACTCTTTCCAATCCCGCGGACCTCGCCGTCGGCGTTTTCTTCTTTCCCGCCGGAAATCAATCCCAAACCTCATCCATCAAATCCATTGCCGCCGAGGTCATTGCCAAACGTGGCATTTCCGCCATCGGTTGGCGCGAGGTTCCCGTTGATCCCTCCGCACTAGGAAAAATCGCCCTCTCCTCCTGCCCCGACATCGAGCACCTGCTCCTTTTAAAGCCCATCGGCTGGGATGCCGACCACTACGAGCGCCAACTTTACCTTTGCCGCCGGGAAATCGAGCACCGCTCCAAGGAAATCCACGGCTTCTACATGCCGTCGTTCTCCAGCCGCCTGATTTCCTACAAGGCGCTCGCCATGCCCGCCGCCCTCCGTGCGTTTTATCATGACCTCAACGATCCGGACTATCAGATCGCCATCTCGCTTTATCACCAGCGCTTTTCCACCAACACCTTCCCTGCATGGCCGCTCGGACAACCGTTTCGCATGATGTGCCATAATGGCGAGATCAACACCGTCGAGGGCAACCGGAACTGGATGACCTCCCGCGAGGAATTCTTCGCCTCACCCATCTGGGGCGATGACATCGAACTCGTCAAAGACCTCATGCGTCACGGTGAATCGGATTCCGCATCGCTCGATCATGCGCTTGAGTTGCTCATTCTATCAGGTCGCTCGCCCGAGCACGCCATGTGCATGCTCGTCCCGCCCGCCTATCGCAACGATGAGGATATCTCTGAAGACCTCCGCGCCTTCTATCGTTTCATCCGCTCTTTCTCCGAGCCTTGGGACGGCCCCGCCGGTCTGGTCTTCACCGATGGCACGAAGCTATGCGCCTCGCTCGATCGCAACGGTCTCCGCCCATCCCGCTACAAAGTCACCGCAGATGGAATCCTCTACATCGGCTCCGAAGCCGGTGCCGTGATTTTCGACGATGCGACCATCGTCCGCAAAGGCCGCCTCGGGCCCGGCCAGATGCTTTCGGCAAACACTGCCACCGGTGAGTTGAAAAACGACCGCGAAATCAAGGAGGAACTTGCCATCCAGAAGCCCTATCGCAAGTGGATCGAGGAGAACCAGCTCTCCCTCCGGAAATTTGTTTCGCCCTCCGCACACGTCCCGGACGTCGAGTTTCATCCGCTCGATCTCTCGCGCCAGCAGGTCGCCCACGGCATCTCCATCGAAGAGCTCGACATGGTCTTCCCGCCGATGATCAAAGGCGCGCAGGAAGCCGTCTTCTCGATGGGTGATGACATCCCGCTTGCGGTTCTATCCACTTATCCGCGGCTGCTCTACACCTACTTCAAGCAACTCTTCGCCCAAGTCACTAACCCACCCATCGATCCGATCCGCGAGTGGGCTGTCATGTCGTTAGGAGCAGGCCTCGGGCCGGAGCGCAACTTGTTGGATGAAGGACCCGGCCACTGCCAGACCATCTCCCTCGACAACGCCATCCTCTTCGAACAACAGCTCGAGAAGATCAGACAACTTGGCGAGCATGGCTTCCCTTCCTTCGTGCTTGACTGCACCTGGGCCGCGTCCAGCGGTGCCGATGGACTCAAGGCTCGCCTCGACGCCCTCTGCAAGGAAGTCGAAGACGCCGTTCAAGGAAACTACAGCATCCTGATTCTATCAGATCGGGCCACATCACCCGGCAAGGTGCCCATTCCCACGCTGCTCGCCATCGGCACCGTCCATCACCACCTCACCCGCATCCGCAAGCGCATGCGCGCCTCGATCATCGCCGAGTCCGGCGAGGCCCGTGATGTCCATCAGATCGCCTGCTGCTTCGGCTTTGGTGCCACCGCAGTTTGCCCCTACCTCGGCTATGCCACCGTCCGCCAGCTCGTCGCCCAGGATAAAGGCAAGGGCAAGCTGGATGGCATCTCCCCGGAAAAGGCGATGACCAACTACCGCAAGGCCATCGAGAAAGGCTTACTCAAGATCATGTCCAAAATGGGCATCTCAGTGCTCAATTCCTATCAGGGAGCTCAAACCTTCGAGGCGATCGGCATCGGCCGCGATGTCGTCGACTTCTCATTCACCGGAGTCTCATCGAAAATCGGTGGCATCAGCTTCCGTGAAATCGCCGAGGAGTCCCTCATCCGTCATCGCGCCGCCTTCGAGACCGAACCCACCGACGCGGGCGTCCTCGACCTCGGCGATCCGGGCTACAACCGATACCGCAAATCCGGCGAGCGCCACGCTTTCACCACTGACGTCATCAAGAACTTCCACACCTTCGTCAAATCCGGCAAAGCGGAAGACTACGAGGAATACGTCCGTGTTTCGTTGGACACCAACCCCGTCGCCATTAAAGACCTGTTAGAATTCGTCCCCGCAGCGACCGGGCCGATCCCCATTGAAGAGGTCGAGCCCATCGAATCCATTCGCCGTCGTTTCACCACCGCCGCCATGTCGCTTGGCGCACTCTCGCCCGAGGCCCACGAAACCCTCGCCATCGCGATGAACCGCATCGGCGCGAAGTCAGATTCCGGCGAAGGTGGAGAAGACCCGGTTCGTTACAAACCCTACGCCAACGGTGACTCCGCGCGGTCTTACATCAAACAGATCGCTTCCGGCCGCTTCGGCGTTTCCGCTTGCTATCTCGTTAACGCCGACGAACTCGAAATCAAGATGGCGCAAGGCGCGAAACCCGGCGAAGGCGGGCAGCTTCCCGGCCACAAGGTCAACGCCCTCATCGCACGCCTCCGCAACACCCAGCCCGGCGTGCAACTTATCTCCCCGCCACCTCACCACGACATTTACTCGATTGAGGACCTCGCCCAACTCATCCACGACCTCAAGGAGGTCAACCCGCGCGCGCGCATCACCGTCAAGCTCGTTGCAGAGTCCGGCGTCGGCACCGTCGCCGCCGGTTGCGCCAAGGCATCCGCCGACAACATCCTCATCTCTGGCCATGATGGCGGCACGGGAGCCTCACCGCTTTCCTCCACCAAACACGCCGGATCCCCATGGGAACTCGGCCTTGCGGAAGCCCAACAAACGCTCCTCATCAACAATCTCCGCGATCGCATCATCCTCCGCACCGACGGCGGCATCCGCAACGGCCGCGACGTCGTCATCGCTGCCATGCTCGGTGCCGAACAATTCAACTTCGGCACCACCGCCATGATCGCCATGGGTTGCGTTTACGTCCGCAAGTGCCACCTCAACACCTGCCCCGTCGGAATCGCCACAACCGACCCGAAATTCCGCGCCAAATTCAAAGGCACCCCGGAAATGGTCATCAACTACTTCAACGGCGTCGCCCAGGAAGCCCGCGAGTGGATGGCGAAAATCGGCGTCCGCACGTTGGAGGAAATCATCGGCCATCCGACCTTCCTCAAACAACGCCACATCCCGGAACACCCGAAGGCCAACACGCTCGACCTCAAACCGCTGCTCAAAGACGTCGTACCCGACCTCGCCGCGCAGACTGGCCGCAGTGTCGATGAAATCTCCCGCACACGCACCCGCGAGCGCAACGACGGCATTGCCAAAACCGCCCTCGACCTCGTCATCTTCCGCGACCTCGCCAAAGCGCTCAACGTCGAACTCCCCGCAGGCGATCTGCCCGAATACGGACCAGAAGCCACCCCGGAGGCGTTCCACCAAGCCGTCCGCCTGTTGCCGGATCGCCCGCCCGTTTCGCTCACCTACGATGTCGTCAATACCGATCGCAACATCGGCACACGCCTCTCCGGCCGCATCGCGGAAATCCACGGTGACCGCGGACTGCCCGCACACACTGTGCACATCACCTGCAAAGGCAGCGCCGGCCAATCGTTCGGCTGCTTCCTCGTCTCCGGCATCAAGCTCGAACTGATCGGCGAAGCCAACGACTACGTCGGCAAAG
>SXGQ01646519.1_pt1 | contig 20890 bp, 15 predicted proteins | sample 3178371 | NCBI WGS metagenome assembly SXGQ01 (sample SAMN11356859, study PRJNA531348) | freshwater metagenome | isolation source: freshwater sample F1-20 | place: China: Fuxian Lake, Yuxi | collected 2017-12-25 | reverse complement strand
TACCGAGCACATGTTCTTGGCCGAAGATCGATTGCCCGTTGTGCGTCGCATGATTTTGGCTCAGAGCGCAGCAGAAGAAGCCAGTGCGCTTGAAGAACTTCGCAAAGTGCAAAAGAAGGACTTCATCGACATCTTGAAGGCGATGGACGGACTTCCTGTCACCGTGCGTTTGCTTGATCCTCCGTTGCATGAATTCTTGCCCAACGTGCACGAACTTGAAATCGAAAAGGCCACCTTGCCGGCGGCCGAGTGGACCGCAGAAAAAGCACAGTTGTTGAAGGCTGCTCAAGAGTGGTCTGAACACAACCCGATGCTCGGAACACGCGGGGTACGTCTTGGTGTTGTGAAGCCAGGTTTGTACGCCATGCAAGTGCAGGCTCTCATGGAAGCAGCCGCCGACCGTGCTGCCAAGGGTGGCAAGCCAATCGTTGAAGTCATGATCCCGCTCACTGTGACCCGTGAAGAAATGGCTCTCGCTCGTTCGTGGGTTGTGAAGGGAATCGCCGATGCAACTAAGGGTTCGACCAAGAAGCCCAAGGTGTCCATCGGAACCATGATTGAGACACCGCGTGCCGCCTTGCGTGCCGATGAATTGGCCGAAGAAGCCGACTTTTTCAGTTTTGGTACCAACGACCTCACTCAGATGACATTTGGTTTCAGTCGTGACGACATCGAAAGCCGCATGATGCCGGCCTACCTTGAGAGTGGTTTGCTGAAGCGCAATCCGTTTGAAACCATCGATCAAGATGGCGTTGGCGAATTGGTGAAAATTGCCACCAATCGTGGCCGTGCGACAAAACCTGGCATTAAGTTAGGCGTTTGTGGTGAACACGGTGGCGACCCCGAATCAATCGACTTGTTCTACCGAGTTGGTCTTGACTACGTGAGTTGCTCACCATTCCGAGTTCCGATTGCCCGCCTGGCTGCTGCTCATGCCGTACTGGCATCAGGTGGTAAAAAGAAGTCAGACACTAAATAATCAAAAAATTAGGAGGATTGTTATGCAAATTCAGACTCGACAGGGGCCCGCTTATGGCGTGGCTCGCATTACCTTGGCCGGCAATGAACCCGTACGCGTCGAAAGTGGCGCCATGATGACAATGTCGACTGGTGTCGCATTGGCTGCAAAGGCCGAAGGGGGAATTATGAAGAGCCTCAAGCGCGCTGCACTCGGTGGCGAAAGTTTCTTCGTGAGCACCTACACCGCGCCTGCCAATGGCGGCTTTGTTGATGTGGCGGCGCGCTTGCCTGGCGACATTGTTTCTTTTGATGTCACTTCGGCAACACCGCTGTTCATTCAAAAAGGCTCATGGCTGGCCAACGACACCAATGTCACCATTGATACACAATGGGGTGGATTCAAGAATATGTTTGGCTCCGAAGGCGGTTTTATTATCCGTGCTGAAGGTCTCGGTCCAGTTGTATTTGCCTGCTACGGAGCGCTTGAAGTGTGGGACTTGCAAGCCGGTGAATCACTGACGGTTGATACTGGGCACATGGTTGCGTATGAGGGCACGATTTCTATGAATATTCGTCAAGCTACCGGTGGTTTGATGCAGACTTTTAAGAGTGGCGAAGGTCTCGTTTTTGACTTCACAGGTCCTGGAAAAGTGTGGACTCAGACCCGCAACCCGAACGAACTATTGGGTTGGATTCAGAGCATGATGCCAACTGGTGGGGCAACGAGTGGTGGCTCTATTGGCGGATTGTTTAATCGAGCCTAATGATTTCTCAACTCTTTGTTTCTGAATCCTCAAAAGCTAATTTCGTTGACCTCAACGTTTCGGCTGTTGCATGGGGTGCTTTACTGGCCTTCATCTGTGTGCTGTTGGCGGTCGACATTTTGGTCATTCACCGCAAAGCTCATGATGTTGGTCCCCGCGAGGCTCTCATTGAAAGCATTGTCTGGATATCGATAGGTGTCGCGTTTACCGGAGTTATTGCTTGGGCATTCGGCGGAGCGGCATCGGGCGAGTACATCAGTGGTTATCTCATTGAGAAGAGTTTGAGTATTGACAATGTTTTCGTGTGGGCACTCATCTTGAGTTTCTACAAGATTCCGTTGAAGTACCAGCACCGAGTACTTTTTTGGGGAATTTTCGGCGCTTTAGCGTTACGAGCGATTTTCATCTTTGCTGGTGTTGCTTTAATCGAGAAGTTCTCGTGGGTCCTATATGTATTCGGGGCGTTTTTGGTCTTCACTGCAGTGAAGTTGGTCATTAAGGGCGAAGAAGAACAAGACCCAGCATCGGGCCGATTCATGAAGTTGATCAATCGCTTGGTGCCGAGCACTCCTGATCTTGATGGCCAAAAACTCTTTACGCGTAAAAATGGCGTCCTGTTAGCGACGCCACTTTTCGCAGTATTGATGCTGATCGAATTTACTGATGTCTTGTTCGCCGTTGACTCAGTGCCAGCGGTGCTTGCGGTCAGTCGCGAACAATTCATCGTCTTTTCCTCAAATGCCTTTGCCATCCTTGGCCTTCGCGCTCTGTATTTCTTGCTTGCTGATGCGCATGCGCGATTTAGGTATCTCAAAGAGGGACTGGCAGTCATCTTGGCATTCGTGGGTTTTAAGATGTTGATTCACACGTGGTACCACATTCCTACGGGACTGTCGCTCGCAGTCATCGTGCTTGTACTTGTCGTCTCCATTGGATTTTCTATGAAGGTCAATCGGGATAAACCCACCAAGACACCGGTGGGTTAGCCTCACCAGCATGGCATTTGTTGAAGACGACATTGAGAGGGTGCGGGCATCCACATCCATTGTTGAAGTCATCCAACAGTATGTGGCATTGCGCAAAGCGGGTCGGAACTGGGTCGGTCTTTGCCCATTTCACACCGAAAAAAGTGGCTCATTTAATGTTCGTGAAGAAACCGGCCGCTACAAGTGTTTCGGTTGCCAAGCTGGGGGGGACATTTTCACCTTCGTTCAAGAAATTGAACACATTGATTTTGTCTCCTCAGTTGAAAAGTTGGCGGCTCGTGCCAACATCACGCTCACGTATACGACTGGTGGCGAAAGCCAAGATCGTCAACGCCGAAAGAAACTCATTAGTGCGATGGCGGAGGCTGTCGATTGGTATCACCAACGCCTTTTGAACTCACCCGATGCGCGGGCCGCTCGCGACTATTTGCGTGACCGTGGTTTGGCGGGAGACGTTGCCCGACAATTTCAATTGGGCTATGCACCCGATGAATGGGATGCCTTAAGTCAGCACCTGGTCAAGAAAGGTTTTGCCGCCGACGTCTTAAGCGATGTGGGTCTGGCTTTCACCAATAAAGCCAATCGTTTACAAGATGCGTTTCGAGCACGCATTATGTTTCCGATCTTCAGTGACAACGGCGACCCCGTCGCTTTTGGTGGTCGCATCTTGCCGGGCAGTATTGATCCTGCAAAATATAAAAACTCCTCTGAGACCAAGATCTACTTCAAATCAAAGACCTTGTACGGCTTGAACTGGGCAAAGAATGATGTTGTTAAAGCAGATCAAGTCATTGTGTGCGAGGGCTACACCGACGTCATCGGATTTCATCGATCGGGTGTCACGCGTGCTGTCGCAACGTGTGGAACGTCGCTCACCGAAGAGCATGTGCGTATCTTAAAACGTTTCGCCAGCAAAGTCGTATTGGCATTTGACGCCGACGCTGCTGGTCAGGGTGCTGCTGAAAAGTTTTACGAGTGGGAAAAGAAGTATCAAGTCCAAGTGTCAGTGGCGAAGTTCCCCGACGGAAAAGACCCAGGCGATCTCGCGATCTCCGATCCGGCAGCGTTGGCAGCAGCCATTGATGATGCGGTTCCTTTCTTGGGTTTCCGCGTAAATCGTGTGGTGTCAGGAAAGCCTTTACGAAGCCCAGAAGATCGAGCCCGTTTGGCCGCGCAGGCAATGGAAGTAATCAATGAACACCCCGATGTCAACGTTCGCAAACTTTATGCAGGTGAAGTTGCTGCCAGGGTCGGACTGCCAGTTGCTGACTTGAGTCGATTGGCAGAACGGCGGTCGGCTCAGCCATTTGTTGCGGCACCCGTTGCACGAGGGCTTGGGGTTTCCGAAAACGCCGAATTCATCGCCATCAGTTTGTTATTGCAGAATTGGGATGACATTGCACCTTGGTTGATTGAAGCGCTCTTTGCTTCTGAAATCCCTCGTCGAGCGTTTTTAACTCTGGCGACTGCATCGGAAATTGAAACTGGAAGTTTGCTCAACAATGCATTGGGTATTGCCGATCCTGAGGTTCGTGAGATACTCGAACGGGCGGCGGTCGCAGATATTGAAGTCGAACCTAGTTCCGTAGCTCTCAATCTCATTGGCGTCACAGTTCGCCGAATTCTGACTCAACGTACGCGGATCGCCAATCCTGATGAAATTCGTGAAGACCGTGATGCTCGAGTGCAACTTGAGAATCTTGATAATGAGCGCACGGCTTTAGTGGCTGCTGAGTCATTGCTAATGTGGTTGGCAATACGAACTCAAGCGGGGGGCCGAGGTGACGACAGCGAAGAATGATGGCAGCACAAATGTCGGTGCGACATCATGTATTCCTGTTGATGGTATTGATCAAGTCGAGTGGGCGGCCCTCATTGCATTTGGTCAGCGCCGAGGTGAGTTGTCAACTGAAGACATAGTTGATGCGCTGCGCGATATCGAGTTGTCCCCCGAAGTTATTGATGCAGTTCGTTCCGCGATTGAGTCTATGGGGATCAGAGTTGATCAGTCTTTTGAAGTTGATGATTCGGGTGAACTGCGGCGTTCTTTGCTGAACGGTTCAAAGGAAAAGGCCTCAGTAAAGCGCGTAGTGCGCAGCGAACGAGCGATTGTAGATTCTGGTCAAGATGCCATTCGGATGTATCTCCAAGAAATCAGTCGTATTGCTTTATTGACTTCCGACGAAGAAAAAGTCCTAGGTCGAAAGATAGTTCTTGGTGTTGAGGCTCAAACCGAACTTGAAAACATGGGCGATGCCGTATTGACGCTCGACCGTCGACGTTTACAACGCGTCATTGACCAAGGTCGACGGGCCCGCGAGGATCTTACTAATGCGAATCTTCGGCTAGTCGTGAGCATAGCCAAGCGGTACACGAAAGTATCAATGCCGCTTGCTGACGCGATTCAAAGCGGAAACATTGGTCTTATGAAAGCCGTCGAGAAATTTGATTACACGCGTGGCTTCAAATTTTCTACCTACGCGACATGGTGGATCAAACAAGCGATCTCTCGAGCGGTAGCCGAAGAGAGTCGCAATATTCGCATCCCAACGCATGCGATGGAGAACATCAACCGTGCCTTGCGGGTGCAGCGCGAATTGACCCAGTTGAATCAACGTGAGCCAACAATCATTGAGATAGCCCAAGCCTTAGGTGACTCTCCAGATCGAGTCGCCGAGTACTTCAGTTTGGCGGCCGATACCACCAGTCTTGATCAAACCACTCGAGTCGATGGAGATTCAACGATTGGCGATCACATTGCTGCAACCGATGTGGACGATCCAAGTGGCGGTATTGAACTTGAAGACATGCGTGAGGCCATGCGGGCTGTTCTTGACGAACTTCCTGAACGCGAACGAGACGTCATGAAAATGCGTTTTGGGCTTGACGGCGACCAAGGAGCGACCCTCGAAGAGGTAGGCCAAGCCTTCAATATCACCCGTGAGCGGGTCCGTCAGATTGAGGTTCGGGCACTCTTTCGGCTACGCCATGTGGCAAGTGGGCGGGCCTTGCGCAATTTCGTCGAGGATTGACACTGGTTGTTCAGGGGTATCCTGAAACGGTTATGTCAGATCAAGAACCCCGTTCGTATGTCGTACGCACCTTTGGGTGTCAGATGAACGACCATGACTCCGAGCGAATCTCGGGATTACTTGATGCCGACGGCCTTTTGGCGGTTGAAGAAGAAGACGACGCAGATGTCGTGGTGCTGAACACCTGTTGTATTCGCGAAAACGCTGACAACAAGTTGTACGGCAACCTCGGAATGTTGAAGCGCTGGAAAGATGCTCGCGAGGGTCGGCAAATTGTGGTCTCGGGCTGCCTAGCGCAGAAGGACCGCGACATCGTGCAAAAGCGGGCACCGTGGGTTGACGTGGTGATGGGAACACACAATGTACATCGAGCAGCCGAACTGCTAGAGACCGCTCGCATTGACGGACCATTAACCGAAATTTTGGAAGAAGCAGTGCTCGATGATCACGCGATGTTCCCGTCGGCTCTGCCGGCTAAGCGTGTGACCTCGTACGACGCCTGGGTCACCATCCAGATCGGCTGCGATAACTCGTGCGCATTTTGCATTGTGCCCTCGGTGCGCGGCTCTGAAATCAGTCGTCCTTACGACGACATTGTCTCTGAAGTTCGTGCCCTGGCCGATCAGGGGGTCACTGAAGTGACCTTGCTCGGACAAAATGTCAACAGTTATGGTCGCGACTTGCAGTTAGATAAGCGACGTGCCGGCGAAGATGTTTCGGCACGACCATTATTCAGCGAATTGTTACGCGAAGTTGGAACGGTGGCTGGTATCAAGCGCGTTCGCTTTACGAGTCCGCACCCCAAAGATATGCGGCCAGAGACCTTTGCGGTGATGGCTGAAGTGCCAACGATTTGTGAGCACTTGCATTACCCATTGCAGTCAGGCAGCGATCGTTTGCTGGCCATTATGCATCGTGGTTACAACGCCGAACGTTATTTGGAGAAATTGCATCAGGCGCGTCAACTCATTCCTGATTTGGCAATTAGCACCGACATCATCGTGGGTTTCCCTGGCGAAACCGAAGAAGACTTTGTACGTACGCTTGAAGTGTCTGCTGAAGCCGACTACGACTACGCCTACACATTTATGTTCTCACCGCGAGAAGGCACTGAAGCCGCAACGATGGAAGATCAGTTTGTTGATCCAGCGGTGGTCGCCGATCGCTTTGCTCGGTTGCGGGTCGTCGTTGAACATTCAGCGGTGATCCGCCATGAAGCGCGTATCGGTCGGATTGAAGATGTCCTCATTGAAGGACCGTCGCGCCGCAACCCCGAGGTCTATCAAGCACGTACTCGGCAGAACAAAGTTGTGCACTTCAGGCCAAAGAATGCGATCCGGGCCGGAAGTTACGGATTAGTTGAAATCACTGAGGCTGCTCCGCACCACCTTCGTGGAATTTTGCGTGAGGTCACGTCAGATCCGTCTCACAAAGTTCGTATTCCTGTCGCATCAATGTGATCCCACAATGACAAGTCGTGCGCAAGTCGTCCCGCAGTCATTGGTCATTTTGGGTCCAACCGCGAGCGGAAAATCGGCAGTTGCAATGGCAGTTGCCACATCCGATATTGGTCGACAACTCGGAATTGAACTTGTCTCGATGGATGCGATGCAGGTCTATCGCAAAATGGATATCGGAACCGCCAAGCCCACGACTGATGAACAGCGTTTAGTACGGCACCACTTAATTGATTTAATTGATGCAACCGCATCCTTTGCGGTGGCCGATTTTCAAGTGGCGTATCACCTGGCTGTTAGTGAGATTGAATCGCGTCAAGGTCGAGCATTGTTGGTCGGTGGTACCGGTTTGTATGTACGCGCAATTGTTGATGCAATGACATTGCCTGGTCAGTGGCCCGAAGTGCGGGCTCGTTTAGATAGTGAAGTTCTTGAACTAGGACCCGAGGTCTTGCACGCGCGGCTAGCGACTCTTGATCCATCGGCTGCAACAAAAATGGAACCCAATAATGTGCGGCGTATCGTGCGGGCGCTCGAAGTGTGTGAGGGGAGTGGCAAACCATTTTCCTCATTTGGTCCAGGTGTTGATTCATACTCCGATAGTCCCGTACAGCAGGTAGCCCTGCGCTGGCCTCGCGATGTATTGGCTCAGCGAATTGAACAACGAGTGCACATCATGATTGAACGGGGTTTGCGCAATGAAGTTGAGCAGTTGCTAGTCGCTGGTTTGTCGCCGACAGCGATGCAGGCTCTTGGATACAAAGAAATGGTGGATCATCTGTCGGGACAAATGTCGCTTGATGAAGTGGTGGAAACCATAGTTTTGCGGACCCGTCAGTTTGCGGTTCGCCAAGAACGTTGGTTCAGGCGAGACCCCAGAATTATCTGGTTTAATATTGAGAACGATCCTGTTGCTGAAGTGGCACCGTTCATTATTGAACGTCTTAATCAGCCCAATGTTTGACGACCCATTTGGCGTAGTCTGAAGGCAACTCTTATGCAGATTGAACTCACCAAACACCACGGTCTCGGCAACGACTTTCTCGTTCTGAATATTGCTCAAGTAGACGCACCTTTTGATTGGCCGACTTTGGCGCAACTTTGGTGCGATCGTCGATTTGGGGTTGGCGCTGACGGTTTGTTGCTACTTGAAATTAAGCAGGACAATCGCCTCGGAATGATTTTGTATAACGCCGATGGCAGTCGGGCTGAAATGAGTGGGAACGGCATTCGCTGTTTAGTTCAGGCTGCGCATTGGCAGATCAACGGTCCGAGTGGTCAACCGACAACATTTTTTGTTGACACCGATGCCGGAGAACGTGAAGTCAATGTTGAAAGTGATTGGAACGATGGTTCATTGCACATCAGCGTTGATATGGGTCGGGTAACTGATCTACCCGAGCCGAACAATTGGGCGTCACTTGGGTGTAACCCTGATCGTCCCGTGCGCCATGTTTCGATGGGCAATCCCCATTCGGTGGTCGGTGTTGATGATGTACGCGTGGTCGACTTAGCAGAACTTGGACAAAAGGTTCCTCAGGTCAACTTAGAAATCATTGAACCTGGTCCCGAACCGCATGCGATTACTCTGCGAGTACACGAGCGCGGAGCCGGAATCACGATGGCTTGTGGAACTGGCGCTTGTGCCGCGGCAGAAGCCGCTGTCGCCTGGGGATTGGTGCCCGCGAGCACCGCAGAAGTGGTTGTGCATATGGATGGTGGCGACGCCAAAGTGCGTGTGGATAGCGCCACACGTGCAGTGACCTTGATCGGACCCACAGTCTTTATTGCCACGATTTCGGTGCCAGCGTGACGAATACGAACACGAATTCGAATCCGAATTCGCCGTACAACCAAGCGCTTGGTCAAACGCTCATTGAGCGCACGATTCGTGAACGCATCGTGCTGGTTGGCGTGACATTGAATGGTCAAACTGAAGAAGACACCGAAGCCAGTCTTGACGAATTGAGTTTGCTCATTGACACCGCGGGGGCTGATGAGGCAGGTCGCCTCACGCAGAAGCGTGATGTCCCAGACCACACCTGGTTTGTGGGTAAGGGTAAAGCCGAAGAATTGCGCGATCTGTGTTTGGCAGTGGATGCCGACACTGTGGTGTTTGACAATGAGTTGTCACCCGGTCAGCAATACAACTTAGAAAAGTTGCTCGGACGTACTGCGCTTGATCGCACCGCGGTCATTCTTGACATCTTTGCGCAGAATGCCCACACCCTTGAAGGCAAAGCACAAGTTGAGTTGGCTTTGCTGCGCTATCGCTTACCTCGTCTGCGCCGTGGCGCTGACGCAAAAATGTCGCAGCAGCGTGGTGGGGTGGGTTCGCGTTTCGGTAGTGGCGAAACCAAACTTGAAGTTGATCGACGTCGAATCAAGAACCGTATTTCACGCCTTGAACAAGATTTGAAAGACCTTGGTGGCACGCGCGATCTGCAGCGAAAAGGTCGTTCCCGAAGTGGGCTCGCCAATGTGGTCATCGTTGGCTACACCAACGCTGGTAAATCAACATTGCTTAATCGCCTGACGAATGCGGGCGTATTGGTTGAAGATCGACTCTTCGCCACGCTCGACCCCACCACCCGCCGGTTGTCGTTTCCTGGTGGCGAACCAGTGCTGGTCACCGACACCGTTGGTTTCGTGCGGCGTCTTCCGCACGGACTTGTGGAATCGTTCAAGAGCACTCTTGAAGTGGCCGCACAAGCTGATTATCTGGTGCATGTTGTGGATGGTTCGTCGTTGGATCCCGATGGACAAATTGATGCAGTGCGCACTGTCTTACGTGAGATTCATGCTGATGAAGTCCCCGAATTCGTGGTCTTCAATAAGAGTGATCTCGATCCCGTCGGAGTTGCCGATGTGGTGGCTTGGCACCCAGGTTCGGTTGGTATCAGTGCTCATACAGGTGATGGAATTGATCTCTTTTTGCAGACTTTGTCCGATCGCTTGCGCTCGGTCAGCAAGGTCATCGAACTTCTGATCCCGTATGAACGGGGCGATGTTTTGGCCTCGGTGCATCGTGAAGGTGAAGTTGTGTCGACAACGCACGAAATCAATGGAGTCCGCGTTCGGGCTCGTCTTGCTGAAGCCTCGGCGGGTCGATTGAGCGAATTTGTCGTGTCTGATGGTGGCATTGACTGCGCTCCAACGGGCAACATAGGAGTTACATGAATTCGTTACCTGATCGCACAACCGGTTTTGTTCCGCCTCCGTATCCGTATGAACGGTTGGATTCATTTAAGCCATTGGCGTCTCCGTTTGATGGTGGTCTCGTAGATCTGTCAATCGGGACTCCGTGTGATCCGCCGCCCGCTTCGGTGATTACGGCGCTTGCTGCGAGCAATAGTGAACGTGGTTATCCTCCGTCGATTGGCACCGCTGGTTTACGAGACGCGTTTGTCGCGTGGATGCAGCGTCGCTTCAATGTGGCGATTGCGCCGATTGATATTGCGGCGTGCATTGGCACAAAAGAGTTCGTCGGCACCTTGCCGCAGTGGATGAAATTGCGTTCGCCGTGGCTTGACACGGTGTTGTATCCAGCCGTTGCTTACCCAACCTATGAAATGGGCGCAATTCTGGCGGGCTGTCGCGCTGTAGCGGTGCCTTGTAATGATCGTGGCGGAATTGATTTGAGTGCAATCAGTGACGATGACACAAAACGGGCTTTGTTGTTGTGGGTAAACAGCCCCTCAAATCCGACCGGTGCGATTGACGATCTCGGAGCAGCCGCAGCTTGGGGTCGCGCTCACGACGTTCCGGTTTTCAGCGACGAATGTTACGCCGAGTTTACTTGGGATGGTCCGGCACAAACGATTCTGCAACATGGTTCCGATGGAGTCGTCGCGGTTCATTCATTATCGAAGCGTTCGAACCTAGCTGGATTGCGTATTGGCGCCTATGCCGGCGATCACGAACTCGTGCATTACTTATCCGAAGTTCGCAAGCATGTGGGCATGATGGTGCCAGGTCCAGCGCAAGCAGCTGGCGTCGCTGCCTTGAACGACGACGAACATGTCGTTGAGCAGCGCAAGGTGTATCGCCGCCGACTGGAGCGTATGGCAAATATTTTGTCGACGTGGTCGGGTATCAATATCTCGTTGCCTGATGGCGGTTTTTACTTGTGGTTCAAAGTAGGAGATGCTTGGGCCTTTACCGAGCGTTTGGCGCGTGAAGCCGGAACACTCGTGAGTCCTGGCGATTTGTACGGTGAACAAGGTCAAGGATTTATTCGGGTGGCCGTCGTGCAAAGTGATGCCACGATCGAGCGAGTAGCGCAGCGACTTGGGGTTTCCTGATGTCTGATGACGCCACGAAAATTCGTTCAGTGAAATGGTGGTGGATTTCGGCAATAGTTGTCTTTATTGTTGGAATGACTTTGGCCTTGATCGGCGTTCAGCGTGATCAAGAACTCATCGCCGATCTAGTTCGCACGCCAACTGGATGTGTGTCAACCGTAGATATTTCGGCGACTGGTCGTTATTACGTGTACGTCGAGACCAAGGGAACAATTAACGAAATTGGTCCGTGCAATAACGATGCGCGCAACTTTGAATTTGATATGCCACCTGAAGTCACCGTGACACTGACGGACGCTGGTGGAGACGTAGTTGAGTTGCGACCCGATGATTCAGTTGAATATGACGTACCGGATTTCGTTGGAGAATCGGTGGCGACATTGGTGATTGCCGAACCCGGAACATTCACTTTGGTCATGCAATCGCCGCAGGCCGATGCCGTGGTTGCTCTCGGTCGTAACGCGTCAATGATGGATGGTGCGCTCTTGGTGAGCGGCGCTTCACTGGTTTTGATTGCGCTTGCGTTATTGATTCTGGCAATCATCACCACACGCTCGAGTCGTCGTGCTCGTCAACGAGTAATCGCCAATACTCGCCCCGAGGTGTACGTCGTCTATGAATCACGCGATATGTGGGCTCCGCCTCGTCCCGAAGACCGAGCCGGTCGCTCGTAACTCTTAACTCTTGACGAGATCAGAGGCGACGTAAGACCGTCACGACTTTGCCGAAGATACGGACATCGTCGGAGGAAAAGTGCATTGGTGAGAGGCGCGGGTTGGCTGGCAGCAAAACAACTTCGCGGCCCTTGCGGGTATATGTCTTGACCGTTGCTTCATCGCCAGGAATTCCAGCAATGACGATGTCACCGTTGTTGGCGGTGAGTTGTTGACGCGCCACGACATAGTCGCCATCAAGAATTCCGGCCTCGATCATCGAATCGCCACGTACGCGCAACATGAACAAGTCGCCTTCACCGGTGAAGTCGGCGGGGAGTGGTAACAGTTCCTCCACATTTTCTTGGGCGAGAACGTCAGTTCCGGCGGCGACATCGCCGATGAGTGGAACGTGGTGCACGCGACTACGGGCGATGATGGCGCCGCTATTGCGATCCCAGTTGACTTTGATCGCACGTGGCAAGTTGGGGTCACGTTCAAGAAATCCCAAACGCTGCAACGTATTGAGGTGATTGTGCACGGTCGAAGGTGATGTGAGTCCAATCGTTTCGCCAATCTCGCGCACGGAGGGAGGAAAGCCCCGCTCTTCCATGCTGGCCTCGATGCACTCGAGGATGCTGCGTTGACGGTCGGTGAGAATGTGTTCGCTCATTGCTGCATCGTACGGGTGTTCGTGTCTGGAGTCAAACACCTGTTCGTAAAAATTCCATAAGTGCTGGTTGAGGGCTTTTTAAAGACAAAGGTTGACACCGAACAGGCGTTCGCATAGCCTACGAACAAGCGTTCGTTTGGGTAATCACGACAAAGCTTCTGTGCCATACCCCTCACGGATACTAAGTACCTCAGCAACAACAACTACTAGATCAGAAAGGTTCATCATGGCCCTCGCACTTGACCCCCGTTACGTCGTTGAAATTCGGCCCCGACGATCCAGTACCAGTTCCTGTTTTTCAGATTCCTCTACGGCCCCTACTCGCCACCTGTCCCACGACGTGTACTTGCGGCGTCGGCTGGTGGTGGGTTTGGCCGTATGTGGTGTTGTGGTAGCCGCCTGCCTCGGCTTCCGCACTTTGGCGAGCCGTGGGGATGAGACTGCCCCCATCCCTACGGTGACGCCCATTTCTGCGAGCGCTCAACCCCTGAACTCGACAGTTAACGGGGTGGATGTGTCATTGGCTTTTGCTCAAGGTGACGGCTTTTACATCGTCCAATCCGGTGACACCTTGTGGTCAATCGCTTCGTCACTGACCGATGGAAACATTCGAAATTATGTGCATTCATTGATTGAACTAAACGGTGGCGCATCCATTGATGTGGGTCAGCGACTTATTGTTCCTGCTGAGTAGTTGGGTTTTCCACTACGATGGAAGTATGCATTGCGTCATCTGCCGACATGAAGACACCAAGGTAGTTGATTCGCGTACAGCTGAAGACGGTGCGGCGATCCGGCGTCGTCGGGAATGTCCACATTGTTTGCATCGGTTTACGACGTTCGAACGAATGGACGAAGTGCCACTGATGGTCACGAAGACCCATGGCGGACGCGAACCGTTTGATCGTGGCAAGTTGATCTCAGGAGTCAAGGCGGCATCTAAAGGTCGGCCCGTTGACGACGAGGCGATTAACTCTCTTGCTGACTCTGTTGAAGAGGAATTGCGTACGACTGGTGGAGGCGATGTGCCGAGCACCAAAGTCGGGCTAGCGGTCCTTGAACGTTTGCGGGCCGTTGATGAAGTGGCTTACATGCGTTTCGCAAGCGTCTACAAGAACTTCGACGCGGCCGAAGACTTCCAGCGTGAAGCGGCTTTACTCGACAAATCACCCGTGTCCTGACCTTCACTCAGTTCTCGCTGTGTGCGGCGTTCTAGGGTGAGGGCATGAGCGACGAACGTATTGCCTACCGAACCTGCCCGTTATGTGAAGCCGGTTGTGGATTAGAGATCTCTGTGAAGGGATCAACTGTCGGACGCATTCGCGGTGACATGGACGACGTGTTTTCACATGGGTTCATTTGTCCGAAGGGTTCAACCCTCAAGCAACTTCATGAAGATCCAGATCGTTTGCGTAAGCCTCATATCAAACGCGATGGCGTGCACGTCGAAGTTGAGTGGGACGAAGCATGGGCCGAGGTCGCGGGTCGTTTACAAGATGTGATTGAACGTCATGGTCGTGATGCAGTGGGTGTATATCTTGGCAACCCTGGTGCGCACAGTTTGTCAGCCATGTTGTACAACCGAACTTTGTTACAGGGTCTAGGAACTCACAATCGTTTTAGTGCTTCAACTGTTGATCAGTTGCCAAAACAAGTGGCGGCTGGCTACATGTTCGGCACCGGAGTATCGGTTGCGGTCCCTGACCTAGATCGAACCGATTACTTGATGATTTTGGGGGCAAACCCCTATGCCTCGAATGGAAGTGTGTGTACTGCGCCTGATTTTCCTGGACGAATTGAAGCCATCCGCGCGCGTGGCGGAAAAGTAGTTGTCGTTGATCCACGACGAACACGAACAGTTGAAGAAGCCGATCAATGGGTCGCCATTCGGCCCGCGACCGATGCCCTGTTCTTGATGGCGATTGTGAATGTGTTGTTTGCGGAGAACCTAGTCAAGATCCAAGATCACATCGCTGCTCTTTTGAATGGACTTGATGATGTGCGCGAAGTGTCGCGTGAATTCACACCTGAACGAGTTGCCGAGGCAACTGGGCTTGAAGCAGCAGTCATTCGTCAAGTCGCACGCGAATTAAGCGCGGCTAAAACTGCGGCCGTGTACGGACGAATCGGAACAACAACAACTGAGTTTGGTACGACTGCTTCGTGGCTTGTTGACGTAGTAAATATCTTGACCGGAAATCTTGATGCGGTTGGTGGAGTGATGTTTACCAAGCCTGCACTTGGTGGACCCACAACTCGTGGAACATCTGGAAAAGGTGGGGGATTTCGCATCGGACGCGGTGGCGGTAAAACAAAAGTGAAGGGCTATCCCGAAGTAATGGGTGAATATCCCGCTGCCGCCATGGCTGAAGAAATAACTGACGCTGGTGATGCCGGCATCAAGGCTCTGGTCACAGTGGCTGGTAATCCGATTTTGTCAACCCCGCATTCACATCAACTTGATGAAGCGCTTGAAAAACTTGAGTTAATGATCAGCGTTGATTTGTATTTGAACGAAACCACGCGTCACGCCGATGTGATTTTCCCGGTCCCGTCACAGTTGCAACGTGATCATTACGACGTGTTGTTGTTGCAGTTCGCAATTCGTAATGTCGCCAATTACAGCTTGCCTGTGTTGGCTCTTGATGAAGGTCAACCTGATGAATGGGAGATATTGGCCAAACTCGGAATGATTGCGCAAGGCCTTGGGCCTGATGCAGATCCACATCTTGCTGATGATTTGGCGATTGAGGGATTAGTGCGCAACAGTATCGGTGATCCCTCATCACCAATTCATGGGCGGCATGCTGAAGAGATCATTGACTTACTGAATGCTGATGGTCGACGAGGACCAGCACGCATGTTGGATTTCATGTTGCAAACCGGACCATACGGGGCAGGCTTTGGAACTAACATTGGGGGAGCATCGCTACAACTGTTGTTGGATAATCCACACGGTGTTGACTTCGGTGCTCTTGAACCGCGACTGCCTGATGCATTGCGTACGCGCAGCGGAAAGATTGAGCTTGCACCTGAAGCGCTCATCGCGGATGTGCCACGTTTGCTTGATTCCATTGATGAATTCACCAAGAACCGTTTTGTCCTGGTTGGTCGTCGTCATCTCAAAACAAACAACTCATGGATGCACAACATTCAAGTTCTTGTCAAAGGCAACGTGCGCTGTTCGTTGCAAATGCACACTGATGATGCAAAAAGCCTTGATTTATTGGGTCAATCAGGTGATGAAATTTTTGTCTCGGTGACATCACGAGTTGGCACTGTGGTTGTTCCAGTTGAGATCACTGATGACATTCGACCTGGTGTCGTGAGTTTGCCGCACGGCTGGGGACATGATTACGCCGGAACCAAGATGCACGTCGCCGAGTCGTTGAGCGGCGTGAATTCAAACATCTTGAGCGATCACGAGGCCATGGACCCACTCTCTGGGACATCAGTTTTGAACGGAATTCCCGTTTCCATCGGTCGAATCGGCTGATTTCGTGCAAAAGCGGTGATGCACACCCCTATCCACAGGGTTTTCCCCTAAACAAAGGGCTAATTCACAGGGTTATCCACTTCCTCCCCACAGGGTGATGCGCTTAAGGTAACGGATGTTGAAAGTAGTGGCGGAGGACCGTGGCTAGTGGTCTGTCGGCACAAGATCTGGTGTTTTCTGGTTCGAGTCCGGCGGATTTGGGTGGGATGAACAGGTCCTGGACCTACGGAAATCCGTCACTCTTTCAACGAAGACGCGATGAGCAGGAAGGTTCGTGGCGCAGCCGATGAGTTAGCCAATGTGACGGATGGCACTGAAGTGTCTCCAAAAACCTCGTGTGAGCAGGTGTAACGCGGTAGTTGTTGACACAGATGTAATTACGCTACTGTAACTTCACTACTGCTTGTGGTGACACGCGCAGTCAACGGGGGAATACACCACATCTTGTGTCTGATGTGTCATGATCTAACTCCAACAAATATCAACATCAGTCATCTCGTCCGCTCGCCCTCTCGAAAAAAGGAATCAATATGTCACTCGCTCCGGACCGTCTCGCCATCGGAATCCGTCGTCACTACACCACCCCTGGTGTGCATCCCTACGACCAGGTGGTCTGGGAGAAGCGTGACGCCCGTATTTCAAACTGGAAGGACGGATCAGTCGCCTTCGAACAGCTCGGAGTCGAGTTCCCCGTCTCCTGGTCGCTGAACGCCACCAACATCGTGGCGCAGAAGTACTTCCGTGGCACTCCAGGCACCGCCGAGCGTGAACAATCGCTCAAGCAGGTCATCGACCGAGTCGCCGACACCATCACCACATGGGGTGTTGAGGGTGGTTATTTCGTCGATCAGGCCGAAGCCGAAAACTTCAGTGACGAACTCAAGTTCATCTTGGTGACCCAGCGGGCGGCTTTCAACAGTCCGGTCTGGTTCAACATCGGTGTCAAGGGTGTTCCGCAGCAGGCGAGTGCCTGCTTCATCTTGGCTGTCGAAGACAAGATGGACGCCATCTTGAACTGGTACCGCGAAGAGGGAATCATCTTTAAGGGCGGCTCGGGCTCGGGAATCAACTTGTCGAAGATTCGTTCAAGTGTTGAATTGCTCCAGGGTGGTGGCACCGCTTCTGGCCCCGTGAGCTTCATGCGTGGTGCTGACTCATCAGCCGGCACCATCAAGTCAGGTGGCAAGACTCGTCGTGCCGCCAAGATGGTCATCCTTAATGTTGATCACCCGGACATCGAAGAATTCATTTGGTGCAAGTCCAAAGAAGAGAAGAAGGCACGCGTCTTGCGTGACGCTGGTTTCGACATGGACCTCGATGGTTCAGATGCATTCAGCGTGCAATACCAGAATGCTAACAACTCAGTGCGTATCACTGACGACTTCATGCAAGCCGTTCGTGATGACAAAGAATGGTCATTCCGTGCAGTCACTGACGGAACTCCTGTGCGCACCGTTCAAGCACGCGACTTGTGGCGTCAAATCGCCGAAGCATCATGGGATTGTGCCGACCCTGGTTTGCAATTCGACACCACGATCAACAAGTGGCACACCTCGCATGCGAGCGGTCGCATTAACGGATCGAACCCATGCAGCGAATACATGCATATCGATAACTCGGCATGCAACTTGGCTTCCATCAACTTGTTGAAGTACCTTGACGAGGAGGGAAACTTTGATGTTGACGCCTACAAGCACACCATTGAAACAATGTTCACCGCTCAAGAAATTTTGGTGGGACGTGCCGATTACCCAACCGAAGCCATTGGCGACAACAGTCGTAAGTTCCGTCAATTGGGTCTTGGCTATGCCAACCTTGGCGCCCTGTTGATGGCCCTCGGCTTGCCCTACGACTCTTATGAAGGTCGGGCATGGGCTGCTGCTCTCACGAGTTTGATGACCGGTCATGCGTACGCCACCAGTGCTCGCACATCAAGCCGTATGGGACCCCACGCCGGCTTCGCTGAGAACGAGCGCTATATGCTCAATGTTTTACGCATGCACCGTGATGCCAGCTACCAAATCGCTGATGAAACAGTCATGCCGGCTTCGCTGTTGCGTGCTGGCCAGGAGTCATGGGAGTCCGCAGTTCGCGACGGTGAAGAATACGGTGTGCGCAACGCGCAGGCCACTGTGTTGGCACCGACCGGAACGATCGGTCTCATGATGGACTGTGACACCACTGGTATTGAGCCCGACCTTGGTCTCGTGAAGATGAAGAAGTTGGTCGGTGGTGGCAACATGGTCATCGTTAACCAGACCATTCCGATGGCGCTTCGCAAGTTGGGCTATAACGCTCAGCAGATCGACGAGATCATTGCCTACATCGACACTGAGAAGTCAATCTTGGGTGCACCACACTTGGCTGCTGAACACGTTGCAGTGTTCGCTTGCTCAATGGGTGATAACACGATTCACTACGAAGGTCACGTGCGCATGATGGGTGCGGTTCAGCCGTTCTTGTCCGGTGCCATCTCAAAGACGGTCAACATGCCCGAAGAGGCAACTGTTGAAGAAATTGAAGCCCTGCACATGTTGTCATGGGAACTCGGCTTGAAGGCTGTCGCCATCTACCGCGACAACTGCAAAGTCGGTCAGCCATTGTCAACCGCCAAGAAGGGTGACGAGCAGGGCACTGCCGAATCAACCGCAACTGCAGTCGTTGAGAAGATCGTTGAAAAGATCATTGCGAAGCCCGTTCGTCAGAAGTTGCCGCGCAGTCGTCGTGGACGCACCTTCGAGTTCCGTGTGGCGGATTGCAAGGGCTTCGCAACAATTGGTGAATACGAAGACGGTCGCCCCGGTGAAGTGTTTTTGACCGTGTCGAAGCAGGGCTCAACCTTGTCGGGCATCATGGACGCTTTCGCCAAGAGCATCAGTTACGGCCTGCAGTACGGCGTACCGATGCGGGCCTTCGTTGAAGCATTTGTCAACATGCGTTTTGAACCAGCTGGTATGACCGACGATCCGGACATCCGTTTCGCCGCTTCAATCATGGACTACTTGTTCCGTCGCTTGGCACTTGAGTACTTGACCTACGCTGAGCGCGAAGAGTTGGGAATCTTCTCGATTGATGAGCGTCTGCAGCCCACACTGCCTGGTGTTGAAGAGTCGTCCTACGTCTCATTAACCGGAAGCGATGTTGCAGCCGACCCGAAGAGCATTCCGTCGGTCGAAGAATTGGTGACTCAGCTCGAAATGGGAATCGCTCCAGTGGCTCCGGTGAGCGATCACTCCGCCGAGATTGCCCGTCAGACGCAAAAGCACAGCGATGCACCGATGTGCATGCAGTGTGGTGTGCAAATGAACCGTGCCGGTTCATGTCACGCTTGCCCATCATGCGGCAGCACTTCTGGCTGCAGCTGAACAATTCAATAACCGTTCACAATCTGGTCGGCTTTTGCTGAGGTTTTCTCCGCAAAACGCCGACCAGATCGTTTTATTTAGACATATCAGTGTGGGTGCTGGCTCCTAATTTGGGCTCAACGATGGGCTAGAGTCGTCATTTATGACCTCTTGTATCGCGATTGATGGATCAAATATTGCCCGGTTTTCGGGTGTTCCGAGGGTTGACTATTTGGAAGAAGTAATTCAGGCGATCTCGCTAATCAGCGAGCCTAAACAAGTGAGCGTTCGCATCATTGTTGATGCAGCTTTACGACATCAAGTTTCGCCCGACGACCGTCGTCGTTTGGACGAACTGATCAACCAAAAATTAGTTGAAGTAGCGCCTGCGGCGATGAGTGCAGATCGATTAATCGTTGAGGCAGCAGCGTCTGGCGATGGGGTAATAGTAAGTAATGACCTATTTCGAGAACTACGTGCAAACTACCCGTGGCTAGGGGCAACATCGTCAAAGCGAGTATTCGCAGCATTTCGAGAACCGAATGGACGATGGCTTTTCCCTGAAAAAAATCATGGAAGCGAAGCTCCCGTCTTTTTGAAGGACGCAATCACACGCCCAACAGTTTTTTCAGCAATTCCAATTGCGAGTATCGCAGAGCCGAAAGTAGAACAAGATATGACCACAGTTCCTCTGTCGCTGATTTCAACAAAGCGAATCCCAGGCACATACACGATGGAGATTTCACGAGATTTTCGTGGGGCGATGGTTTTTCTAGTTGACCAAAGTGCGTCAATGGGGAGCAAGTGGAAAGGGGGGACTCGAGCAGAAAAAGTTGCGGATGTCCTCAACGAGAGTTTTTACGAGTTGATCCTTGCAAGCACCCGTGCAAGTAACAACAGTCAGGGAGCAGAAGTCTGGCCTTATTTTGAGGTTGCAGTTATTGGGTACGGGGATCAAGTGCAATCAATGCTTGAAGGAACAACTCTGTCCAATCCGTTTAAAACTCTAACCGAACTAGCAGATATTCCAAGATTGGTTTCTGTTCGAGGAGCGAATGGACTCGTTGAAGAAAAGGTGGTTTGGTTTGACCCAGTACATGGCGGCAAAACAGCAATGTGTGAAGCCATGCAAGCTGCCAAGACTGTACTTGAACGTTGGACCAAAGAACACCCGTCCTCTCACCCACCGATTGTCTTCAACATCACTGATGGGGAGCAAAC
>SXGQ01203602.1_pt1 | contig 20890 bp, 24 predicted proteins | sample 3178371 | NCBI WGS metagenome assembly SXGQ01 (sample SAMN11356859, study PRJNA531348) | freshwater metagenome | isolation source: freshwater sample F1-20 | place: China: Fuxian Lake, Yuxi | collected 2017-12-25 | reverse complement strand
TTGAGTTTGAGCAGCCGCCGAATGGCGCGGATGATGATTGCGCTGACGTTCTCGCCAGCGGCCTTGCGTTTCGCCAGCGCAACTCGCACGTCGGTCGGCGGGCGGAAGGTCAGCGGGCTTTCAGATTCAACTTTCACGGCAGCCAAGGTAATACATAGAGGTAATACGTTGCAACAAAAAACTTTTTGCTGCCTTGTCGCGTCGCGCTTTTCTTTCTTCATTCGCTAGGCTTTATCGTTGGAAACAAGGCAAAAACTTTTTTGCTTTTTCCCTTCATTGGCCTGGACGCGGCAGTGGTGGGCGGCTTGGTTGTCATCGGGCGTCCTCCCAGCTTGCCGTTTTCGCGCGAGCTTCGCGCCTTCGCGGGAGTCGAGACGCTACCGAGTAGTGCCCCGAGGTTGATTGCCTTTCCGCAGTGGGGGCAGTTCATAAATTACGCGGGCGGGCCGGGACGGCATAGTGGTCGCAGGTTGTTTTCACGCGAGAACCTCCGCGAGTCGCAGGCATTCGACCGGTGACAGATATTCGACGCCACCGCGCAGCGCGGCGGATGCGATTGCGCGATGGACTTGTATTTCGTCCACGATGCCCGCCGCCGCACACGCGGGCTTCAGGTGTGGCCATTTTTTCTCTATCTTCGCTAGGGTTTCGGGTGTGATGAGTTTCACAGCACACCTCCGTCCGTCGCGATGAACCGGGAGAACCGCTTTTCTTTTTGTTCCTGCTCATATACGAGGTCACGCTTGGGTGCCGGAGCAGGTTCACGGACAGTGAGCATCCGAGTGACTTCCGCAGCCTCCTCTTTGGTCAGAGCGATTTTGCAGATGCCACCCACGAACTCGTTGTTTGGCCCGAAGGGTTTGGTTTGCTGAACCATTCCCGAACTGCATCCCATGGATTGTCCGTTGATTGAAGCGGTCGCGAGGCCGTTGATGACTTCGATCACCGCTTCACCTTTGATGGTTTGTTTTGTCAGTTTCATTGCCAAGAGCCTAAATCCTAACTGTTAGGTTACGCAAGGAAAATCGCATTTTATTTTTGACCCCGTTTCATTGGTCTTTTGTGACATTTCGGGCCGAGGATTCCTTCGCACTGGTTACCATGCGAGCCGCAAAAGCACTTCCGATCTGCTGCCACAAAGAAGGCGTCGGCGTGGTGCGGCTTGTGTGCAAAAGGTGTGCAAATGTCCAAGGGCGGGAATGGGCAGAAGTGAGGAAACCCTTGTAAACATTGGAGCCAGTGGTCGGGTTCGAACCGACGACCTGCTGTTTACGAAACAGACAATAGCCAAAGCATAGAGCGCATGGAAGGCCGGTGTTTATTGGCTGTAATGCTGTTTTCGTGCGATTGGCAAAATGTGCGATTGGCACACTCCTCGGCGGCTTTCTGTGCAAATTTGTGCAAACTACTCTTGCTTATGCAAACCGTTTGCGAAACCGTGCGTCATGTTCGAACGCACAATCGGACGACAGATACGAGAGGCCGACTCGGTGACTGAGCCGGAGGTATTCCATCAGGAGAGCGAGTCCCCAAAACAAATCGCGGCGGCTGCCTTCGCCGGATTCCTCTTGAAACTGCACGACAACAAGACTGACCCTCGCCGGTTCGCCGTCATGGGATACGCGGCCCTCTGGCACATGAAGCCCGACCAGTTCGCGGGCATGAACCAGCGCGAACTTGCAAAGGCCTTGGGCGTGCCGCCTGAGAACTTCAACCGCGCAGTGCGGCGATGGGCCGTTCAAATCGGCTACCAGTCGTCAGCCATGCGAGTCAGGGCAAAGACTCGCGCCGCGATTAGAACTAGCGGCATAGGTTCTTCCTGAGCTTTTACAAGTCGCGGGTTGTGTCCCTCCGACAAGAAACTAGAGACTTTAGCGTTAAAGGTTGTGTGACCTAATGCCTAGCCGCCGCAAAGTAGTCAGGTGGACGATGCCGCAAGCCGCATCGGAGTTCGACATCCACGCTGCAACTCTTGCGAAGCGCATCAAGACGGCGGGCATTGAGCCGGGGACGGATGGAAAGTGGAGCACAGTCCAAATCTGCGCGGCGGTTTTCGGAGACATGGATTCGGAGAAGCTGCGCGAGACTCGGCACAAGGCGAACCTGCTCGAGCTGGAGGAAAAGGAGAAGCGGCGGCAGCTCGTTCCGATTGATGATGTTGGCCGTGTTTGGGATTCGGTCGTAATCGCACTGCGGCAAGCCGTCTGGAACTTTGACGCGCCGGAAGAGACGCGCAGGCAGTGGCTTGGCGAACTGCGCGACTTGAAGCCGGACGACTACTTTGCGAAGGCCGACGCCACGGAAGACGATGAAGCCGCCGGCTGAAATCCTGTCGCGACTTCGGCGGACGCTTCACCTATTCGAGCCGCCGCCCGACGTGAAGGTTTGGCAGTGGGCGGAGAATGAGCGGCGGCTTGGGAAGGACGTGACTGCGATTCCTGGTCGCTACCGGGTGGACGCCGCGCCGTATCAGCGCGAGCCACAAGAGAGCTTCACCGCGCCGGAAGTCCAAACGACCGTGCTCTTGTGGGCGTCGCGCCTCGGCAAAACGGAGATGCTGAACAACCTCGAAGGCTATACGATTGACGTGAATCCGCGCGGCGTGCTCGTGGTTTATCCGACCTTGGAGAGCGCGAAGAAGTGGTCGAAAGAGTTCTTCGTCCCGATGGTGAAGGCCACGCCATCATTGCGCGACAAAATCAAGGCGAGCCGGACGAAGGACAGTAACAATACCATCCTCGGCAAAGAGTTTCCCGGCGGCAAGATTTCCGCCATCGGTGCGAATTCGCCGAGCGGCTTCCGACAAATTCAAGCGCCCGTCGTCATCTGCGACGAGATTGACGCGATGGACAACGGCGCTGAAGGCGACCCTATCGCGCTAGCGTTCAAGCGCGCGGACAACTACCGGGACAGTGTTCAAGTCCTGTCATCCACACCGACGGTCAAAGGTTCGTCGCGCATCGAGATGTGGTTTGAGAAGTCGGACAAACGCCAGTGGTTCTGCCCGTGTCCGGCGTGCGGCGAACGGCAAGTGCTGGCGTGGTCGCAAATCGAATGGCCGGAAGGAAAGCCAGAGGAGGCAAGGCTGAAGTGCGCGGGCTGCGGCGTTCTATTGAATGACACGGAGCGCAAGGCGATGGTGCGCGCGGGCGAGTGGCGAGCCACCGCACCGTTCACCGGGATTCGCGGCTACTGGCTGAACGGACTCAACACGCTATTCCCGGCCAAGAAAGGCTTCGCCTCAAAGCTGCACCAGATGGTTGTCGAGCACCTCGAAGCCAAGAGCGGCGGCGAGGCGGCAATGCAGGTTTGGACGAACACCTTCCTTTCCGAGTCATACGAGCCGCCAAGCGACAAGATAGAGTGCGCTGGCATCATGGAGCGAGCCGAGCCATACGGCGGGGAAGACTCCGTGCCTATGCTGCCGCGCTATGTGCTGGCATTGACCGCAGCCGTGGACGTGCAGAAGGACAGACTTGAAGTCGAAGTGTGCGGATGGGGTTTGAAGGACGAAAGCTGGGCCGTAGAGTTTCGCCGACTGCCTGGCGACCCGACGCGCGACGAGGTTTGGGCGGCGCTTGATGAACTGCTTGCCACGGACTACCGGCACGCTTGCGGCGGCGTGCTTCGCATCGCGCGGACTGCAATTGACTGCGGATTCAAGACGGAGCGCGTCTTTGCCTTTGTCCGCTCGCGTCAGCCGCGCGTCATCGCCGTGAAGGGCGGCAGCGAACGCGGCGCGCTCCCGCTACAAATCATGGCGAAGCTGAACAAGCAAGGCGTCCGTCTCTACCTCGTCGGCACGGACGCGATGAAGGACGCGATCTACTCGCGCCTACAGCTCACCGAGCCGGGGCCGCGCTATTTCCACTGGCCGCAAGGCTTCGGCTTCGACGCGCAATACTTCGAGCAGCTCACCGCCGAGCAGCGGCGCACCGTGTTTCACAACGGCTTTCCGCGTCACGAATGGTTTTTGCCGGTATCGAAGCGCAACGAGGCGCTAGACCTGCGCGTGTATAATCTCGCGGCATGGGACGCGCACAAATACCACACGCGCCCGAATCTTGAGAAGCTGTCCGCTGCGATGGAAAAGCGCGCGACGGAAGCGCGGCCAGACGAACCACCACCGAAAGACTACCAGTTGAAGCCGGTCGCTTCGCCGCCCGTGCCAAAGGACGAGGCGGAACGGCCCGCGCCGGCCAAGGCCAAGCCGTTCGTGAAGCGGAAGCCGGGCGGATTTGTCGGCGGATGGCGATGAAGCAGCGGCACGTCAATTTCAGCGGCCTAGGTAGGCATGGCGCACGAAGTTCCGACCACCGAGCCGCTTGTTGTCACCGCCGGCGACTTGGTGACATGGAAGCGCAGTCTCCCCGACTACCCGGCTGACGACGGCTGGGTGCTGTCCTACGCACTCACGAAGTCGAATGTTCGCATTACCTTCTCCGCGTCGGCGTCCGGCTCCGATCATCTCGTCTCTGTCGCCGCCGCCACGTCGGCAGCGTGGACCGTCGGTGCATACCTCATGCAAGGGTATGTCACCAAGGCCGCAACCTCTGAGCGTTACCGAGTCTTCGAGGCGAACACGGAGATTCTGACGAACCTCGCGGCGCAGTCCTCCGGCTATGATGGCCGGTCGCACGCCAAGAAGTGCCTCGACGCGATTGAAGCCGTCCTTGAGTCACGCGCCAGCAAGGCAATCCAATCTTGGAGCGGGCTTGAACAATCCTTTTCCCTTATTCCGACCGCTGACCTGCTCACCATGCGGGACAAATACCGGGTTGAGTATCAGGCAGAACAGGCGGCTTCCAACATCGCGCGCGGGCTTGGCAACAAGCGCAACGTCTTCGTGCGCTTCACCTCTCCCCGATGAAGTTCGTTGACCGCATCGCATCCAGTCTTGGCTTCCAACGCAAGGCCACCGCGCCGTCACGTCGCCAGTATGGGGCCGCGCTCGCCAATCGGTTGACGGAAGACTGGAACACCATCCTTTCCTCGGCAGACAGTGAAGTGAATTCGTCGGCCCGCGTTTTGCGCGCCCGCGCCCGGCAGTTGGAGCGAGACAATCCATTCGTAGAACGATACTTGAAGTTGCTCGAGAACAACGTGCTGGGTGCGGGTGGCGTGGGCCTGCAAATGAAGGTTCGTGACCCCGACAAATACGAGGCGGGCAAGCTCGTGAAGGGCGGCTATGACGTGCTGGCCAACTCCACGATTGAGAAGGGCTGGGCAGCATGGGCCAGCAAGGACAGTTGCACCGTGGACGGGCGCACGTCCTGGCGTGAACTCGAAAGGCTCGTGGTTCGCAGCACGGCGCGGGACGGCGCGTGCTTCATCATCAAGCATCACGGCACGAACACGAACCGCTTCGGCCTCGCGCTGCAATTTCTGGAAGCCGACTACCTCCGCGACGACTACAACGCGCAGATGCCCGGCGGGAATATCGTGAAGATGGGCGTCGAGCTGACGCCGAACCTGCGCCCCGTCGCCTATCACTTCTTTTCCCGGCATCCGTATGACTTCGGCATGACCAGCGGGGCAACTCGCTTTGTCCGCATCGAGGCCGAGCGGGTCATCCATATCTACAAGCCGACGAGGCAAGGGCAGACGAACGGCGTCCCGTGGCTCGCGCCCTCAATGCTGCGGATGAAGATGCTCGACGGCTATGAAGAGGCCGAACTCACAGCGGCCCGCGCCGCCGCCTGCAAGATGGGCTTCTATGAGAAGTCCATTCCGAACGACTACCAAGGCCCGTTGGATAGTGACGGCAATCCGACCTTGGAAACGCAGCCCGGAGTCATCGAAGACCTTCCGATGGGCGTGACGTTCAAGACGCACGACCCGCAACACCCGGTTTCTGCCTATGCTGACTTCGTGAAGGCCAGCCTGCGCGGCATCAGTGCCGGCCTGGGCGTCTCCTATAACTCGTTGGCGAACGACTTGGAGAACGTCAACTACAGCTCAATCCGCGCCGGATTATTGGAGGAGCGCGCCGAATGGATGGGCTTGCAAAACTGGCTGATTGAGTCGCTTCACGACCCGGTGTTTGAGGCGTGGCTGGCCACGGCATTGCTGGCCGGCGCGCTCAAGATGCCCAACGGCAGCGCGCTACCGGCGGTCAAGCTGGACAAGTTCAGCGCGGTCGAATGGAAGCCTCGCCGCTGGCAGTGGGTGGACCCACTGAAGGACTTGAATGCCAAAGTGCTTGCCATTGAGAAGGGCCTGGACTCCCGCCGCTCCGCCATCTCTGAGCAGGGCGGCGACATTGAGGACGTGTTCGCCGACATAGCCGCCGACGATGCGCTGGCTGAAACCTATGGGCTGAAATTCCCGACGGACAAGCCGCCTGAGCCGGAACCGGAAGAGCCGGAACCGGACGGTTCGTCAATTTCCACTGCCAAGGCAAAGACATGAGCGCATCTGCCGATCTGTCCAAGACACTCCGCCGCGAGTTCAGCATCACCCGCGAGGCCGTCCAACCGGACGCCCGCACGGTCGAGCTGTGTTTCGCATCGGAGTCGCCGGTCGAGCGATACTTCGGCACCGAAGTGCTCAACTGCGAGGCGCGGAGCGTCCGGCTCGACCGGCTGAACACCCGCGCCCCGCTCCTTTTGAACCACGACACCGACAAGCAAATCGGCGTGGTGGAGAAGGCATGGCTGGACGCGGACAAGAAAGCCCGCGCCAAGGTTCGTTTTTCCAAGTCCGCATTGGGCGAGGAGATTTTCCAAGACGTGAAGGACGGCATCCGCTCGTTGGTTTCGGTCGGATACCAGCTTCACAAGCTCGAAACAGAGAAGCAGTCCAGCGGAGCGGAACTCCAAAGGGCTACCGACTGGGAGCCGCTGGAAATCAGCATCGTCGCAGTCCCCGCCGACACCTTGGCAGGCGTGGGCCGCTCGTTGCCGGAAACTCAAACCAAAGCCGAGACAACGGTTCATCCACCTACCATCACCATGTCCGCACCCGTCATTGAAGTTAAGGCCGACGATGTGCGCTCCCAGGAGCGCAAGCGCATCGCCGACATCACCACCATCGCCAAGCGTCACAAGCTGGACTCGCTCGTCGAGTCCGCCGTGAATGATGGCATCACCGCCGACGAGTTCGGTAGCCGTGCCCTCGCGGAACTCGCCAAGCGCGACGGTTCCGGCGTCAAGGCCGTGTCCGCCGAGGCTGACGCCCGCGCGGGCGAGATCGGCATGAGCGACAAGGAAGCTGATTCGTTCAGCCTCATGCGCGCCGTCCGCTCCATCGCCAACGGGCGCAACCTCGAAGGTCTGGAAAAGGAGGCGTGCGAAGCGATGGCCAAGCTCGTCAAGCGCGAGCTGAAGCCCGGCGCCATCGTGCTGCCTCAAGACGTGTTTCGCCGCTCGGTTTACAACCGCGCGCAAAACGTCACCACCGCGACCGCTGGAGGTTACACCGTCGGCACCAACATCGGGCCGCTCATCGAGCTGCTCCGCAACCGCACCGTGGTCGCTCAGGCCGGCGCGACGCAGTTGTCCGGCCTCGTCGGCAACGTCCAGTTGCCCAAGCACACGGGCGGCGCGACTGCCTACTGGGTGAGCGAGACGGGTGCGCTCACCGACAGTCAGAGCACGTTCGGCCAGGTGACGCTCACGCCTCACCGCCTCGGTGCCACCGTGCCCTACAGCACGCAGTTCCTCGCGCAGTCCAGCCTCGACGCCGAGGCGTTCATCCGTGACGACCTGATGAAGGTGCTCGCCATCGAGAAGGACCGCGCGGCATTGCACGGTTCCGGCGGCTCGCAGCCCATCGGCATCGCCAGCACGTCCGGCATCAACGCCACCGTCACCTACGGCGGCGCGGCGACGTGGGCGGACGTGGTGGAACACGAGACGGGCATTGCCGTTGATAACGCCGACATCGGCGCGATGGCGTTCGTCCTCTCCGCTGCCACCGTTGGCAAGTGGAAGACCATCCTCAAGGATTCCGTCGCCGGGGCGGACTACCTCATCAACTCTGTCAGCGGCACCGCCAACGGCTACGGCGTGCTCCGCACGAATCAAGTCGCCGGCAACGTCTCGTTCTTCGGCGTGTGGTCGCAGCTCGTCATGGCAAGCTGGGCCGGCGTGGAGGTCATCGTTGACCCCTACGCGCTGAAGAAGTCCGGTCAGGTGGAGATCACCGTCAACGAGCTGTGCGACCTGGCCGTGCGCCAGCCGCTCGCGTTCAACGTGTCCACGGACAGCGCCGCTCAGTAATCAAACCAACGTCCCGCCCGGCTGAACACCGGGCGGGACACCAACACTGAACCACCCAAGACTATGATTGACCCGAAAAACGAACTCACGATTTCAGTCATGCAGCCCGCCACGGCGAAGACTGCCAACTGGAACTCCACCGTCATTGACACCCAGCAGTATGTCGGCCAGATGGCTGTCATTCTGAACGCGGGCGCGAAGACTGCCGGCGACGCGGGCGACACCACGCTCGACGTGCGCTTGATGCATAGCGCCGAGAGCAACGGGGCGAACGCGACCAACTGCTCGCTGTCGTTCACTCAGGTCACGACCACGAACAGCCAACAGTCGCTCGCCTACGACCCGCGCGGCTTCTCCGGTCGCTACCTGAAGGCCGTCGCCACCATCGCGGGCACCAACAGCCCGTCGTTCCCGGTGAGCATGAGCATCCTTGGCACCACCAAGCTCCAGTAAATCCTTACCGGAGAGGGGCGGCGGCGTGTGTGTGCGCCGCCGCCCCGTTCCCGAACTCACACACCATGACACACACCATGACACCCAAGCCCAAAGTTTACCTCCCCCTTCTCGACAACGGCCAAGGCTCCTGCCGCGTCGAGTTCCTCGCCAGCTTCACGAAGTCTTTCAGCGGTCAGCACGTCCACATTGACCGCGTGTCCGATTCGCACCCCGGTCGAGGCCGCAACCGCGCCGCCGCACACTTCCTCGCCACGGACTGCGCATACCTGCTGTTCATTGACTCCGACATCATCTTCAACCGTGCGCACATTGACACGCTGATGGAAAACTCCGACGCGATTGTCGGCGGCATCTACTGCCTGAAACAGGAGGAAGTGAAGCCGTGCCTGCAAACCCTGCCAGGCGGCGGGCCGATTGCCGTCGGCGGCGTGGCGGAAGTCCGGCGCATCGGCACCGGCTTCCTGCGCATCGCGCGCGAGGTCTTCGAGCGGCTGAAAAGCCCGGCCATCGAATATGTGAACCACGGGCGGCGCGAATGGGACTTTTTCCGCTCTGGTGTCGTGGACGGCGAGTGGCTGTCGGAGGACTGGTATTTTTGCGACGATGCGCGGAAGGCCGGCTTCAACGTCATGTGCGACACGCGCGTGCAGGTTGGACACGAAGGCACCATCGTCTATCCGCTGAAGCTCACGCCCGACCGGCTCACCGTTTGCCCGCCGGAGCTGAAGATGTTCATGGAACAGATTTGGAAGGGCGAGTATGCCGTCCCACTGGACGCCCCGCCCAAGTCGGCGCTTGACATCGGCGGCAACGTCGGCGCGTTCTCCGTTTGGTTCAAGGAGCTTTACCCGGACTGTGAGATCGAAGCCTTCGAGCCGCACCCGGACAACGCGGCCATGTTCCGCGTCAACACGCGGCAGTTCAAGGGCGTGACCGTCCATCAATGCGCCGTGCGCGGCAAAGGTGCCCCCGCCTTTGACGTGCTGAAGGAAGGCACCAACGGCGGCGAGCATTCGTTCTACATGGCCGGGCTGGGCGGAATCCAAGTGCCCTGCCTCCAGGCGTCCGCGCTCGCCTCCCGCGAGTTCGTGAAACTCGATTGCGAAGGCTGCGAGTGGGAAATCCTCCGTGACCTTGACCTTTCAGAGACGCGCGGCATCGCGCTCGAATACCATTCCGACGAAGCGCGCGAGGCCATCCGGCAGTTGCTGGCACAGCGCGGCTTTGAGGAGAAGCGGCACACGCCCAACGCCGTCGGGCGCGGTCTGCTCACATTCACCAGACGGCCAACGCAAAACACACCATGAGTCAGGAAACGCCCCGCAAGTTCAAAGCAGTCAAAGCCAAGGTGCTCAAGCCTTGCACCATCACCGGCCCGTCCGTCTTGGTTGCGGAAGCGCCGAGCGAGAAGCAGGAAGGGAAGTTCACCCCGGCGCACTACAAGCTCGGCGCAGCCATCCGCGCGAAGGCCGGCGACGTGGTTGAAGTGTGCGCCGACACGCTCCGAAACCTCGCCGCCAAGGGCTTGCTCGCGCCCGTGTAAGCAATGACCTACACGAGCGAAATCGCGGACGCCATCGGCGAGGTTGTGACGCAAGATTCAGTCACGGTCACAAAGACGGGCGGCGTCAGCTTCACCGCCCGGCGCAACCGGGGCGAGGCGGCAACGAGCGAGATGCGCGACGCTGGCTATATGCCGGACGCCGAGCTTCAGCTCGTGGCCACGGCCTCCGCCCTGTCCACTGCGACGGGCGGCGTGTCAGCCTACACGCCAGCGGTCAATGACGAGATCACCGTGAGCAGCACGGTCTATGTCGTGCTCACAGTGCGCAGTGACGCGGCCTTCACCTATATCCGGGCGCGGAAGGAGAAATGAGCGCGACCGTTGAAATAGACGACGTGAGGATGCGCGACGCGCTGAACCGGCTGGTTTCGCTTGGCTTGGACACCGGGCGCGTGTTGCGCGTCGAGTCCAGGAGGATATTGGAAAGCATCATCAAGCAGTCGCCGCCACCTGACCGTTCCATTGGCGAGGCGGCAGTCAAGACGGACTTGCGGCGCGTCTTCGTGCCCATTGAAGCAAGCATCTTGCGGAAAGCGCGCAAGAACTCTCAAGGTGGCTTTGAAATCCTTTGGGCCACTGCCAGCGGACAACTGTTTTCCGTCCGACCGGAGCACTTGAAGGCGCAGGCCGGGCAGTCCGACATGGCTGCAATCCACGCGCAACACCGGAAGGAAAACGGGAAAGTTTCAGGGCTTGGGCCGCGCGTGAAGAAGCACGGCGGCAATCTGAACGTGTTCAACCGCTATGCCGTGCCGCGCGCCGTGTTCAACCGATACCAGCGGGAGCGCGTGAAGCACGTCGGCAAGCTCCGCGCGGGCTTCGCTCACGCCGCGCAGCAGGTAGGGGCATCACTGCCGCATTGGGTGCGGAGAAATATGACCCCGGACACCGGCTATGTCCGCGACAACCTCACCGCCGGCGACTCGCCAAGCATTGTCGCCGGAAACACTGCGCCGGGCAGCGCCTCACGGTTGGCCGGCATCGTCAAGCGGGCCGTCAACGCGCGGGTCAAGGCCATCGCCGCGAACGTCGCGCGCATGATTAAGCACGGCAGCGGCAAATCGGGAGACTACGGCTATGCCAGCGAGTAACATCGAAACCATCTACCGCTTCGAGGAAGCCATCGAAGCCGCCGTCAAAACCAACCTGACGGACAACGCCAGCCTCACCGCCTACCGGCAGCGCGACACCACAGCCAACGTCTCCGCGCCCTTTGCCGCCGTCCAGTTTAGCGGCATCACCGCCGACGGCACGCAGCACGCGGATAGCGGCCAGACTTTCGGATGGGATTCGGACTTCACCGGCACGTTGACGGTCGTGGTGGCCACGAACCGAGTCAAGGAGGGCGGCAGCTCAACGCACACCGCGACGCTTGGCAAGGTTCGCCGCTACTTGCTCGACCTGACGAAGTGGACGGACGGCGCGCTGCCCTACCTTAAGGTCTGGTGCATCAACTGTGCCGGTTCACAGCCCGCCGTTGACGAGGATGACCGGCTCGACCTGACGACGCTCACCTTCCGCGTCCGCTTCCTGATTCGGGAAGACGCCTGGCCGGCCTAGCGGTCAGATCCGAATTCCTTGGCCATCCACGCGATGAAGGCTCCGCCGATCACTACGGCGACGGCGCACCCGATGACTTCCAGTGCTGACACGGTAGCACTTTAGCCGGTCTAAGACGCCCCGTCAATTTCCCCGGCCTAGGTAGCAGCGCAACCGCTTTTACCTATGAGCCTCATCAACGATGGCAGTTGGCAAGTCGCCTCTCGAATCCTCGCGATCAACTCGGTGAACTACATCGCCGAGAACTTCAGCTACGAGGAGGGCACGTCCAAGACCGAGAACGTCTTCGACGAAAACGGCGACCCGTCCGGCAGTGTTACTTGGAAGAGTGTTCCGACCGGCAGCGCGACGCTGCAAATGTCCGGCTCGCAGGCCGTGCCCACGCAGGCACTGTCCTTCAGCTCCTCGATTCGCGGCGCGACGGTCAACTTCAAGGTTGTGAACGTGACGACCCCCGAGGAGCAGCAGGGCCGCAAGAAGGTCAACATCACGTTCATCAAGATTCTCAACTGAGCCGCCGCGCGGTTCGCGCTGGCGAACATTTATGCGCGACGACCCGCTCTACAAACTCGTCCCCGGCTATCGCGAAGCCGTCGAGCACGAGGCCACGATTCGCGAGGCGGCGTTTCTCCCGGTCACGGAAAGCGTTTGCGGAATCAATGTCCTCCCGTTCACCCCGGCGCACTACTCGATGTTGGAGTGCGCAAATTCGCCATTCGTCAGCGGCGGCGTGCCCATGCCGGAAGACGTGGCACTCTTCCTCTGGTGCGTCTCGCCTGACTACGCGCCGCGCGCTTCGTTTCGCCGCTGGCGCTTCGTCCGGCGGGCCAGGCGACTCGACTACGGCGCATCCGTCGCGGCCATCCACGTCTACCTTGACGACGCCTTTGGCGATGCGCCCGGCGTGAAGTCCGGCCAGATGGCCGCGAGCTACTACAGCGGCACCGCCGCGCTGGTGGACTTGCTCGCCGGTCAATACGGATGGTCGGAAGCGGACATTCTCCGACTCCCCTTCAAGCGCCTTTTCCAATACGCCCGCTGCATCAAAGAGCGGCACGCGGACAAGCCGATTTTCTTCAACCGTTCCGAGCGCATCCTTGCCGAGTGGCAGGAGCGCGACGAGCTGGGCCGGCGCGCGCGTGTTGAAGCCGCCGCTGGACTCACTCAACGCAACTGACGCATGGCCTCCGAAGAAATCAGCTTCAAGCTCGGCCTTGACGCCAAGGCGTTTCAGCGCGGCTTGACTGGCATCAAGGCGCAACTGAACGACCTCGGCACTGAGAAGTGGGGTCAGTTCAAGCAGATGTTTACGGTCGGGGCGATGGTGGCCGGGTTGCGCGAGCTGGGCGAAAGCATGGTTGCACTTCGGCGCAACGCCGAGGACGTGGGCGTCAGCACGGACTTCCTGCAATCCATCGAGAAGATGTCTGTCCAGTTCGGCGGCACGGCAGAAGCGGGACGCGGCGCGCTCATCAAGCTCGCGGAAGCGATGGGCACGGCGCGCACGGAAGGCGGCGCGGCAGCGGAGAAGTTCGCGCGCTTCGGGATTAGTCTCTACGACACCAACGGCGCGGCGCGCACCACGGAGGAAGTCTTCAAGGCCATTGCCGACGCCTACAAGAACAGCAGCGACGCCGCGACGAAGGCCGCGCTGGCCTTCGAGTTCTTTGGCAGAACCGGGCGGGACATCAATAACATCCTCGGCGAAGGGGCCGATGGTCTGGACGCCTACGCGGCGAAGATGCAGCAGTTTGGCGCAGTCAGCACAGCCAGCGTGAACGCCATTGCTGACGCATGGCTGAACTTGAAGCAGACCGGCTCAGGCGTTGGCGGATGGCTGTCCGAAATGGTCGGGCGCGCGACGCAAGGTGTGGCCTTCACGTTTGCCAACCTCGGCGCGTTGTCGGCAGGAGCTAGCAGCCGGGACGCGCTTAACATTGCCGCCGGCACGTCCGGCATTGTCGGCGGGTCTCCGGCCTCTCGCGCTGCCGGACAGCAGGCCACAGATCAAGCCATCCGCGACGCCAAGACCTTGAAGCAAGCCCGCGAGGAACTGCTCAAGATCGAGCGGCAGCTTACCGACGCCACCGATGACGACCGGCTGCGCACGTTGAAACAAGAGGCGCTTGCGATTGAAGAGCAGATTACGGGCGACAAGTCCGCGCTGGAAACCACTAAGCTAAAAGTCGAGCTTGCCAAGAAGTCGCTCGAAATCCGCAAGGCGGAAGAAGGCATTCAGGAGAAGCAGAGGCGACTCGACGCCGAGCGCGTCGCCATGATGGACAAGCTACGCGACGCACAGTCGCGAGTGATTGCTGCCGCCATGAACCTTAGCGACGCCAAGTCCGGGCGGTTCAAGTTCTCGCTGCAAGAACTCGCCGAGGCCGACCCGCGCAACTTCCGTGGCGGCACACGGCAAGACATCCTCGCCGCGCAGGAAGTCCAACGCCTTGAGCGCATGGCGAAGTGGCAGAACTTGTATGGCACCGCTGTCGAGCGCGACCGGCTGCAATCGCTGGCCGACGAACGCCGCAAGCAAATCGGATTGCTCAAAGCCGACGAGAAGTCTCCCTTCAAGGCGCTCGAAGAGGCGCTGAAAGAATCAGCCAAGAGCCTCAAGACTTTGGAAGATCAGGCCAACGGGAAGGGAATCAAAGTGCTGCCCCGCATGGGGCCGTGACACCATGCCAATAATCACCGACCTTCCGAATTCCGGCGCGACGATTGCCACCATTGCTGGGCCGCGCTCATGGGAACGCCCATTCGATGACCTGACGGCGGATTTGGTGCTGACCGAGCCCTACATTCAGACCGTCGAGGACTTCGTTCCGCTCGCCTTGGACACGCCGCACGACGAGTTGCCGGACGCCTATCTTGTCGCCGAGTCGCCCCGCGAGAACATCGGCGGCCTCTACAAGTGGACGCGCACCTATGCGCGCATCCCGCCGAGCCGACAGACGTTCGAGTCCTATAGCTGGCTCGTGCCAGGCATCGGTTCGGGCGCTATCTACTCCGCGCAGAACATAAGCAGCGCGACGAACGCATCCGGCGTCACCACGCTAGTCACTAGCGGTTCGTCTGGCGTGGCCGTGGGCGATCAGGCGTCCATTTCCTACACCTTCACGGACACGGCCACCGGCACCAGCTACGGGCGCACCGTGATTCGCACAGCCTTGGCCGGAACCTCCGGCACCACGATCAAGGTCTCGCTGATTTCCGAGCCGGGCGGAACGATAACCTACCAGACGTTGAAGAAAGTCGAGCCGGGCCGTCCGGCAGAAGCGGTCGAAGTCGCCAGCTCTATCCAGCTCGACTACTTCCTGCCCGGCGTCTCGCCCAGCGTCGCGACGCCCTTCGACATTCCCCGCATCAGTGCGCTTGAGATTTACGACGGCGACGGCGTGAAGGTGAACAGCGTCAGCGCGTCCACCAGCCCGACACTGGCCGCATGGCGCGCACTTGTCGCCGCGCGCACTCAAGTGTGCGTCGTGGCCTCGGTAATCCGCCGCTGGCAAGGGAACATTTACGAGCGGGCAACTCGCTACTGTGTCGCTCAATGAGCCTTTCGATTGACACTGAGCTACCCATCTTGAAGGAGGGCGATGAGGCGCTTTACCTGTCCGCCGAGTGGATGGACTTGCTCGCTCGCAAGGTAAACGCAATGGCCGGAATGCAAGCCGTCGCCCCGCTCCGTCTGGTGAAGTCGGACGCTGGCTTTCTGCTGACCGGCAGCCGCGCTGGCATCGTGGACGACAGCGGACTCCCTGCTGACGTATCGCCGCAATGGATCCAAACCCAAGTGTGCATTGCGGGCGTCATCACTGACGTTTGGGTTTTCGCTGGCGACGCATGATAACGCTCGGCGATTGCTCCGACTGCACGCCGTGCGGAGGCGGAGGCGGTCACTGTGACTTGTTCGCCTTCGTCACGTCAGGAACGCGCGCTGCGATTGACGGCAGCTCGCTTTTCCCCGCCGACGAAGGCGACGACATCACGCTCACCGTCGCGCGACTGCCAGACTGCTTCCGCTACAACGGCACGCCGGCAGAGTTTGAAGTGGAGGCAGGCTATCCGCCGCCAGTTGCGGACGGCGACTACTACTACGACACGACGAGCACGGGAGTCTTTTGGCTGAACACGGCTGGCGTATATAGCATCGAGCCTGCCCCGTCTTGGTATGGCGTCGGTGAAATCGACATAGGCTACGCACTGACCTTCACGGAATGCGGCTGCCCTCATATGCTGACAGCGGCGACCGGCACGCTGACATGGCCGAACGGCGACACGGCCAACCAGAACATCGTCGCGCCTGTTACCTGTCCCGGCCCGCCTACTTTTTGGGCTTGCTCTGGCGACCTTGCGGGCGGCGAGTCTGGCACGGTCACGCTGACGGTTGACTCCGAGTCGGGAGGGTGTGCCACGGTTGGCTACGCCGCGAACATCGTCGGGCTATGCACGCACGACCCGCCGTTTCCTGATTGGGGACTGGTTCCATATTATGCTCGCTGGTGGGCGGGGCACGACTTCCCCTCTACTGGCTGGCAAGGCGCGCAAGGCACGGGGCGGTATCTCTCCTACGAACAGACCATGGTCGCCGTCGAAGGAACTACGCACTTGACCGGCACGACATTCCAGAACGGGAACCAGATTCAATCGTTCACTTCCTCAAATGGAGTGCCGAGCCCCGGTTCTGGTGGAGATTACTTTTACGACCTCGCGCTCACCTATCCCGACGGCGTAATCAGCGACTCTGAATTTTTCAAGGACTTTGGCGGCGGTGAATCCATAGAATTTACACTCTCCGACCTGTCTGGAACCTACGCCTTCCCGGTCACGAGTTTCGACCCTGAAACTCAGATGTCCGCTTCACGGGCACTTTACCCTGACGGAACTTCCCAGTCATACGGATGGGACCAAGCCGGTCGGTCATACACTTACACCATCAAGGGCAATCAGTTCCACTTCAGCGAGGACTTTGACCCAGACACCTATTACACTGCCTCAGGTCCAGAATGGTTCAACATTCCGTTTGAAGACTGGACGGTGACAAGCGACCCCGGCAGCGTGTATGTCCAGACATCAGCAACCGGACAGTCGTATGGGCTGGTTTATGGCTTTAGCTTGGGGGCAGCAGGTAGGCAACTAGTATTGGAGGCGTATGCATCTGGCATCATTTGCTGGGAGTCAGACATAGACGCCACGAATGCGAGGATCGGAAACCCTGTCCCGCAGCTAGTCGAAGTTCGTCTGCTATACTACGAGGACGGTGCGCTCATCTCAACGGGGGCATGGGTAGATATAACGGACACGGTTTACCCAGTGCCTGCCCCGGCAACATTGGGCGGCGCGGACGTATTCTGCTACTACGTTGCCGAAATCAGGTCAACCTACTTGAACGCATCTTGTGTCCCGGTGGTGTCCCCGGTTTTCGTCTGTCACCCTGGCATTGCCGCTTGCCCGTGAACCTCACCAAAGCCAGAGCCATACTCGACCACGCCGTGCGCAACCGCGACCGCGCGGGGCAGGCCGTCGGCGAAGCGGCCAACTGGATTGCGCGCGGAGCGCCAAGGGTGAACATCGAGGCGCGCAAGACAATCTGCGAAGCGTGCGACCAATGGGAACCGCTCGCCGATGGCGCGACATTCCACTGCGCGCAGTGCAAGTGCCTTGCGTGGAAACTGGCAATGGCAACGGCGCGTTGCCCGCTCAACCGATGGTGAACCTTCCGCCATACAATCCCGGCAAACCGCTCTCGGCAGCGCAATGGAACGCCCTGTCCGTGGCGGTGAATGCGCTTTGGCAGTCGCGCGCCGAGTTGCCGCTAATCCTCACAAAAGGCGAGCCGTGGCGTTTGTCGCTCGCGCCTAGCGTCGGAAACTCGCCGGCCATGATCGGAATTCCAGCGTGCGACACGGGAAATCCCATCACCCTCTACCTGCTGGCCTATCGCTGACGCATCAATTTTCAGTGCCTAAGTAGCCGCATGGCCACCAATCTTTACTTCAACCTCGCCGCCAGCGACCCGGCTTCGGCTTTGGTTAGGTCGGAGCTGCAAACCACTCCCGCACAAGCTCCCGTATTCACGCTCGGCGACAATCCAGAGTTCAACGTCTACCTGACGGACGGCGCTGGCGGGATTCATTCGGACAGCGGCGACGCCTCAATCACGCCGTGGCTCGGCATCGGCAATCCAGGCGCTACGCCGACGGGCGGGACGTTCTACCTCGGCAGCGGGACGCAAACGAGCGGCACAGTCACGAACGCGAAGCGGTATCTGATCTCCGACTTCAACGCGGGCGACGACTTCACGAACATCGGCGCGAGTGCGAACGCTACCGGGTGCATCTTCACCGCGTCAGGCACCACGCCGACGACGTGGACGAACGGGAGCACGCTCATCGAGATCACTTCGAACATCGCCTATGACGCGAGCGCGGCAACGATTCAAACTGCGCTCAACCTGCTGGCCTCGATCACGGCCCAAGGCGGCGTAACCGTGGCGGCTTCGTCCTCAACCTCGTTTGTCTTCATCGTGGATTGGGTGACGGTCGGCGACAAAGAGGGGTTGACCGCGAGCGGCGCGGCCTTGACGCCGGACGCCTCGGCCATCATTGCCACGATTCGCGCGGGCGATTCGGTCACGATTGAGCGGCAGATGCTCCGCCTGCTGCGCCAGCCCGCCGCGCTGCAAAGTTCGTGGACTTCGGACAACGACCATTGGAACGCAAGGCTTTCGCTCAACACGCGCGGACTGGTTGACCTGCTGGCGGGCGCGGCCAGTGCCAGCTCGCGGCTGGAGCTTCAACTCGTGGACGGCGACGGGAACATCTCGACTGTCGGTCAAGTGTCATGCCTCGTTCGAAATGAGGTAGTTGACCCGGCGGCATTGGTGCCGACTCCGAGCGCGTCCTATTTGACGGCAGCGCAGGTCAATCTTGCGTTCGTCCAGAATCGCTACGCGGTCACGGGCCTGACGGGCGGCGGCACGGCGTTGGACGGAATAACTACCGGGACGAGCGCTGCGCCGACGGTGCAAACTGAATCGCTAGTTGCCATCGAGATTTCGAGCACCATCAGCTTTTACGAGTTAGTAACGGGAACAGATGCGGAGTCCTCGCCGGACGTGATTCGTCCCGACGATTACAACGGGAGCACGAACGCGCGAGTGTGGAAACTGCGCGCGACTGGTAGCGCGTCGGCTTCGACCTACGAGGCGATTTCCTTCTCCGCTGCTGGCAACACGGACGTGACGACGGTATCCAATGCAGCGCTGCATTGCGTCGCGGCTACTGTGTCCACCGGGGCAGGCTCCTACACGCGCACCGTGGCTTTGCTGACGACAAACGCGAGCGCCGGAGACATGATTTCCATTCGCTTCGCCATGCCGGCCAGCACGAATCCGACGGTTCAAGTGCGGAACGCATCGAGTGGCGGCACGCTGCTGACGACGATTGCTGGCGAGGCTGGCGGCGTGCCTGTCGCTGCGAGCTACTTCTACACGGGCAGCGCGTGGGTTGAACTTGGAGCCTATCACGTCGAATGAGCACTCCCGTCCGCAAACTCAAAGCCTCAAGCAACCTGTCCGATCTTGCCAGCGCGAGCACGGCGCGGAGCAATCTTGGTGTTGACGCGAGCGGAGCCAATGTTCCGCTTGCCGGCGGAACAATGACTGGCCAGTTGAATTTCAGCGGCACGACGCACGCTGGCCTCAAGCTGCTGTCGCTCACCACAACGCAGCGCGACGCACTCACCCCGGCCAACGGGATGTTGATCTACAACACGACGAACGCGCGCGTTGAGCAATACACTGGCGGCGCATGGGTAGGGGTTATCGCTTCACTGACCCAATGGACTGAGGCTGGCGGAACATATGGCGGTCAAGTATATACTCAGTGGACGCCATCTAGCGGAACAAACGTTGCCTCCGTCTTAACACCAAAAGGCACAGGCGCTTTCCAACTTCAAGTTGCGGACGGAACAGCGGCAGGCGGTGATAACCGAGGCAACTATGCGGTTGACCTGCAAACGTGGCGAAACTATGCCAACGAGGTTGCTAGCGGTAACCACTCTTTTGTCATCGGAGGCGCATCTAAAGCAACAGGGGTCGGCTCTGTCGCAATCGGGCAAAGCTCTATTTCAACAGGTTCAGTTTCTGTGGCTCTTGGCGGTTCTCATGCATACGGTGACGCTTCGTTAGCAGCAGCAGGAGGAATCGCCAACGGCAACTACTCTACTGCGCTCGGCACTGGTTCAAACTCCGACTTGGACGGCAAGCTGGCGGTAGGTTCGTTTGCTGGCGCAGGACAGAGGCAGTGCGGCTTGTTTGTAATTCAGGCAAGCACAACCGATGCGACGCAAACAGAACTATCTTGGGATGGTAGCACCGGCCAAAAGTGCGTTCTGCGAAATGATTCAACATACGCATTCAGCATTCTTGTTGCCGCTCGCCGGTCAGATGCCAACGGCGAAAATGACGGGTGGGAGATCAAGGGTTTGATTCACCGCGACGCAAACGCGGCAAGCACAACCCTAGACGCATTGCAGCTCAACCAAATCGGTGCGACCGCTTGGTCTGTCGCGGTTGACGCAGACACCACAAACGGCAGCTTGCGTGTGCGCGTCACGGGCGAGAACGCAAAAACAATTCGGTGGTGCGCGACTATTTACACAACCGAAGTTGCAGAATCATGAAACCATTGCTTGCACTCTTAACGGGCTGCCTGTCGCTCTCCGCCGCGCTCATTGCCGTGCGCGCTCGCCGCCGAGCTTGCGGACAAGCAAGCTGAACTGGACGCGCTCAAATGAACAAGTTCGCCCTTCTCCTCGACCTGCGCGCGCAGTTGTATTTCTGGATTTCATGCGGCTCCAGTTTTCTTGTGCAGACTGAATCTATTCTGGAGATCACGGACTGGACGTGCATTCAGTGGGTGCGGACGGGCATCGGCTCGCTCATCTGCGGGGCCACCGCGCTCCGTGCCTACATTGACCAAACCCTCAGTCGGAAAGACGACCTAGCAGAACTGCCATGAACCGCATCGCCGTCATTTTGCTGTTGCTGCCGCTCATGCTGTGCGGTGGGTGTGCCACG
>SXGQ01091504.1_pt1 | contig 20898 bp, 17 predicted proteins | sample 3178371 | NCBI WGS metagenome assembly SXGQ01 (sample SAMN11356859, study PRJNA531348) | freshwater metagenome | isolation source: freshwater sample F1-20 | place: China: Fuxian Lake, Yuxi | collected 2017-12-25 | reverse complement strand
CGCGCAGCCGTGTAGCCAGCCCACGCACCAGACAGAACACTCCACGCCCGGTTCGCCGCCTCAACCGGAGTAACCCCAAGCTCCAAACCAAAATCGTCGGCCCGCAACCCCGGCAACCCACCCCGCGGATCAACCACCCGCGACAGAACATCAGCAGGCAACACCCCACCCACCGAACGAACCGCCGTCAGGTCCAGCGGATCTCGAAACCGCGGCGTCATGTGCTCGGAAGCCAGAGGTAAAGCCCAAGAACGTCAACAGGCTTCTGCGCCTGTACGGCGAGCCCGCGACGGACAGCACCCGCACCCGCCCGAACCCGGCGATGGGCGTCGAGCAACTCATCTGCGAGCCGGTCAGCCTCACCATCGAGGTGGCCGGCGAGATGATCGAGGTTGTCGACGATGCGTTCGACGTGGACGGTGGCCTGGTCGGGGGCGAGGTTGCCGCCATCGGGTCGGAGCGCGAGCAATGCGTCGACCTCGGCGGCTGGAAGCCAGACCGGATCTGTGGGTGCACCTGCGAAGGCGAGGAAACGTGCGTCCTCGGTGACGGTCTGGCGGATGCCGGTGCGGCCGGGGAGGTCGAGGTGGAAGCGGAACCGGACGAGCACGACCGTGGTGCGTTGTGTGATGGCGCTGCTGCGGGCGACGCCGGCGCGGGAGGCGACTCGGCCGTCGAGGAGCGGGTCTAGAGCAGCGTCGAGGACGTGCCGGGCGATGGCCTCGACAGCGGGGTCGGTACGGGCGAGGAGGGCGTGTCCTCGCGGCACGGGGATGTCGCCGTGAAAGGGCAACGGTTCGGTGTGTCCTGGCGGGAGTGCGTCACGGACACCGACGGGGAGCGTCGAGGTGACCGCAATCATGCCATCGGTCTGATTAGTGACCGATGCGCCCAGCGCGCGGAGGGCGTCGGTGGTGAAGGTGGCGACGTCGCTGTGGGTGCCGAGTGCCGCCCGTACCGCTGCTACTTCGCGGGCGACGTCGTCGGGGTGGACGCCTTGATGGGCGTACTTGGTCTTCGAGAGCTTCTCCCGCTCGGCGGCGGATTCCCAAGCGTTGTGGAGGTCGTCGCGTTTCTCGGCCAGGCCGAGGTCGAGGGTGAGCTGCGCGTCGTCGGTGCGGCCCCGGAGGAGGAGGCCTTCCATGAGTGCTTCGACGACGCTGTCGGAGTCGTCGGGTACGGGCACGGACACGCCGGTGGCCTGGCGAATCGCTCGGTGCTTGCGGAGCAGGACGTCGAGCACGATGCCGTCGATCTGGTTGTCACGGCCGTAGATGGTGACGGCCCGGACGATGTCGCGGGTCTGCCCGAAGCGGTCGACTCGACCTTCTCGTTGTTCGTGTCGGGTGGGGTTCCAGGCGAGGTCGTAGTGCACGACGGCCTGGAAGGCGTCTTGCAGGTTGACGCCTTCGGAGAGGCAGTCCGTGGCGACGAGCACGTGACGGCCAGGATTGGAGGTGAGCTCGTCGATGCGAGCCACCCGCAGCTCTGGTGGGAGCGCTCCGGTGACGGAGGCGACCGTGACGTCCTTGCCGAGCGCACCGGTGAGGTGCTCGGCGACGTAGTCAGCGGTGTGAATGAACCGGCAGAAGACGATGGGGTCGTACCCGTCGGCAAGCAGTGCCTTGAGTTCGGTGACGAGGAGGGCGAGCTTGGCGTCGGCTTTCGGGCCGGCGAGGGCTTCGGCGGCACGGGCGACGTCGAGGAGCCGTCGCCGGTGCTTCGTTGCGTCGTCGCCTTCGTCGGTATTGATGTCGGCGCCGGGGGTCGCGTCAGCGGCGTCGATGGCTTCGTCATCGGCAGTGTCGAGGACGGTGGCTCGGCCGAGGGCGTCTGCTTCAGCGACGTCTTCGGAACCGGCGTTGGCGGCTCGGGTGCGCAGGGTCTCGGCTGCGGCTGCTGGTGACGAGGCGATGGTACGTAGCAGGGCGAGTGCGGACCACCAGCGGACGCGTTGGCGGACGGCGGGCCCGTCGGAGTCGGGGTTGGTGACCTGTTCGCGGGCGTAGTCCAGGACCCGGTCGAAAAAGGCGGCGTACTCCTTCGTCAATCCATACGGGGCTTCCTTAGAGTGACGGTCAGACGGGAAGGCGGTCTCCTCGTCCAGGAAGCGGCGGATGTCGGGGCGGCGACGTTGAACAAGGTGCTGGGCGAGGTGCTCCCGGCCCTTCACCGTGTCGAGATCGGCGGTGGCCAGGGCGGGGTCGAGGAGGCCGATCAGGTTCCGGAAGCCTTCGTCCTTACCTGAGTGCGGGGTAGCGGTGACCAGCAGCAGGTGACGGGAGCGGTCCTTGGCGAGATCGGTGAGCAGGTCGTAACGCTGGGTGCGAGCGCGGGCGCCTCCTCCGGCGCCATCGGCAACGGCGCTGTGGGCTTCGTCGACGATGACGAGCTCAGGGCAGTGATTGAGGAACTCGTGGCGCCGGTTCGGGGACTTGATGAAGTCCGTCGAGACCACGACGAAGGGGTACTTGTCGAACAACGACTCGTTGAGCAGCAGGTTGCGGGCCAGCCGGGTAGCGGTCGAGGGCAGGACGAGTTCGGCGTCGATGGCGAACTTCTCGCGCAGCTCCCGTTGCCACTGCTCTGCCAGCGCGGGACTGCACAGTACGGCGAGGCGCTGGGCGTCGCCCTGGGCGAGGAGTTCGGCGGCGATCATGCCGGCTTCGACGGTCTTGCCGATGCCGACGTCGTCGGCGATGAGGAGTCGGACGGTCTCCTGGCGGAGGGCGAGCAGGAGCGGGACGTACTGGTAGGAGCGGGGTTCGACGGCGAGGTTGGCCAGGCTGCGAAACGGGCCGGCCGAGGACCGGAACCCGATGCGCAAGGCGGTGCGCAGCAGGCTGGCGCTGGCGGCGTCGCCGAGGTCGTCGATGGTCGGGGGCGGGAATCGTGCCGGCTCGACGGGCTCGAGAGCAGGGAGCACGGCGGCGGTGTCGTCCTCTCCCCCGCCGAGGGGCCGGAGGACGAGGAGGTCGGGGTCGCTGTCGGGCAGGACCACCCATTCGCGTCCGCGGGCGCGGACGAGGGTTCCGGGTGCGTACGTCGGGGTCATGGTGCGCTCTGGGTCGATGCGGGTCCGAAGACGGACAGGAGCTTGGTAGTCACGGCGTTCCAGTCGTCGTCGTGGCGGACGCGGACCACGGTCCAGCCCGCGTCCCAAAGGCGTTCCTCGGCGGCGGCGTCGCGGTCAGCCTGGGTGGCGTTGTCGTGAACGGGGCCGTCGACGAACACCGCCACTCGTCCGGTCGGAAGGTCGTAGACGAGGTCTGGTCGGGCCTTGGCTTCGGTGACGGTGACCTGGGCTCGGTCGGGGAGGCGGTGGCCTCGCTGGTCGAGCCATTCGACGAAGCGGCGTTCGAGGGAGGAGTCGGCGAGTGCGTCGAGAATCGTTCGGGCTTCGGCGCGTGTGCGGCCGCCAGCGCCGGCCGTCGTGGTGCACTGGGCCAGCTCGAGGAGGAGATCGCGGATGGCGTGGCGGTTGATGCGGGCGTGATCGAGCTGGTTGCCATACGAGAGGAGGCATTCGTAGCAGGCCTGCTCGCACCGCTCGCTGGCGCCCGGCGCGTGGTCGAGGTCCGCGCCGGTGTCGGGGTCGAAGTGGCAGCGTTCAAGCGCGGCGCGGGCGACGGCGGCGATGGCACCCGGGTCGAGGACGAGGCGTCGGAGGACGCCGGCCCCGCCTTCGGCGGATTCGGTGAACAGCATCCGGCCTCGCTCGGCTGGGTCAGGCAGCGTGTCGGTGGTCAGCTCGCTGTCTTCGAGCTGGAACCAGGCTTCGGCACCTCGTTCGACGGCGTAGCGGAGGCTGGTGGCGGTGTCGTCGTCGAGGTGGTTGGCGTGGCGGAGCACGACGATGTTGCGGGTGTCCTCGACGAAGGGGATGACCTTGGCGCGGGTCTGCACGTCGGCGAGGTCGGCTTCCAGGTCGTCGACGTCGACAGTGGCGTCTGCGGCCTGCTTGTCGGAGAGCCATCGTCCCTGGATGGTGTCGAGCCAGAAGCCGCGGTCGTGCTCGTCCTTGCGGCGGCGGCGCCCCACGTTGGCGAGCCGTATCAGGGCGGCGTCGCCGTAAGTCAGCTGGAGGCGCGGTGTGTCGTTGCCGGGAATGCTGCTGGTGGCGTCGATGCGTCCGGCCCGGTCGCCGTGGGTTGCGTACCGGTAGGAAACCTCCAACTCGAACCCGGAGCGGCGTCGCTCCTCTTCATCACTGGAGATCCGCTCGCGCCGACGGGTGTGCACGGTCTGGAGGCGGAGCAGCCCGTAGGTCTTCGCTCCCAGCGCGACGCCGCAGCCTTCGCAGTTATCGGTTCCGACGGCGACCGGGTGGTGGTAGCCGCAGTCCTCGCATCGGCGGGCCTCGTCGGTCTCGATGGCCGAGGTGCCGTCACTGGAGCGGGGCAGCTGGATGCGCACCACCTCGTAGCGGGCGCCCTCGTGGTAGATGAGCGAGCCGGGTCCGAACTCGCGGATGGCCAGGAACCGAGGCCGCTGCAGGTAATCGCCTTCGCGGTTGGTGCGGCCAGCGCGGCCGCCCGGGATGTAGGCCGCAAGAGGGAGGCGGGGGAACGAGTAGCCGGGGAGGAAGCCTTCCGAGGCGAGGTAGCGGTACGAGTAGAAGTCGGTCTGGCCGATCTCGGAGTCCTCGTTGCGCAGGAGCTTGAGCCGGTCCCGAGCCTCTCGCTCCCGGTTCTCTGCTGCCCGTTTGACCTGGAAGGTGGCGCTGGGCGAGACCGCGAGCTTCCCCTGCTCGACGTACTCGGCCAAGGTCGTGCGGTACAGGTCGCGCCAGCGGTCGAAGGCTCGGTCGAGGTTCTCGGCGGCACGGCTGACCACGTCGCTGACCCAGCCGTCGTACCACCACGTCACGTCGTCGCCGTTGACGTTCCAGGTCGAGCGCAGGTCGGTGAGCACCCGCTGAGCCCGTTGCACTGCGTTGCGGACCGCTCGTTCCTCGGTCAGCGCCTTCCAGATCTCCGGGAGGATCGTCAGTGTTGGATCGTCTCCGACGGCGTCGACGAGGTCGGTGATCCGCGACTTCATCGATTGATCGGTCTCGGACAGCCAGATGGCATGCACGTGACTGCGGATCAGCTCCTCGTTGCCCAGGTCGAGCCGGGGCGGCTGTACGGAGCCGGCGACCATGTCGCGGCTGCGGCGGAACCAGTAGGAGTCGTGGGCGTTGCCGTTGGCGCAGTACGTCGTGACGAGCGCTGGCTGGCCAGACCGCCCGGCGCGGCCGGACCGCTGTGCGTAGTTCGCTGGCGTGGGAGGCACGTTGCGCAGCGACACGGCGTTGAGGCTGGAGATGTCGACGCCGAGCTCCATGGTCGGCGAGCAGTACAGGAGCGGCAGAGTTCCTTCCCGGAAGTCCTTCTCCCGCTCCTCACGTTGATCCGGGGGCACCTGCGCGGTGTGTTCCTTGGCGTGCAGGCCGGCCAAGCCGATGGCCACGTCTCGGTACAGGTCCCGGAAGAACGGGTTGACCCGAGCCACGGCCTCGCTGTCGAGTCGACGCCGCAGAGGATCATCCGCACCCTTGGTGCCATCACCGGCGACCCAGCGCACCGCCGAGGCCTTGACCCGGTAGCCAGTGACGCCGTTGCTGTCGGTCGCAACCGCGGCGAGGGTGCCGACCTCGTCGAGCGCCTCGAACAGAGCCCGGATCACGTCCAGAGCTTCGGCCGTCGACAGGTCCGTGCCGAACACCGCTGAGCTGCGCAGGTACCGACCGAACGCGCCACGGCCCGAAACGTTGAGATCCGATCTCGAGCCACCGGGGGAACCGGAACGGGGGAAGACGGTGCCGACAAGTTCAAGACGTTCGCCGCGTCCAATGGTCCACGGCTCGCGGAGGTGCTGGGCGGCCTGACGTTCGACCTGCTCGAAGCCTTCCTGAGTCAGGCACTCGACGTTCACCGCCAGAACGCGGCGCATCTCATCGAGGAGGATCTTGCAGAGCTCCTCCCGCAGCTTTGCCGGTGACCCGGCGAGCAGCGGGTGTCGGTCTGCCCACGTATCTGTGTCGGCGGCGATTGCCGCGAGGTCGGCGTAGTGGACCTCGAGGAGCCCTACCTGTTCGAGGTTGGGCATCGTCACACGCCAGCCCCGCTTCAAATCGGTGTAGAGCCGGTACTCGATCACACGCCGGAGAGCTCGCTCTGCTTCCTCCTTCTGAGAGAACTTCGCGTTGGGGTTGGCTGCGAAGGCGCCGAAGTCGAGGTCGAGTGCGCCGGTCACTGCCTGAGCGACGACCTCGTGGGTCAGCCCGTTGATCTCCTTGGCGAGGGCGGCGGACAGGGCACCGCGCAGCTGGGCGACCTGGACGAAGTCGTTGAAGTGGCCGGCCTGGAGTGACGCGTCCTGCCGGTTGTCGACGAAGGTGAGGAGCTTGCGGGCCTTCGGATCGAGCTCGTCGCTCGTGAAACCACGGAGAGAGCGGACGATGCTCGCCGACAGCACGGTGACCGCCGAGGACCGGCCTTCCTGGTCGAGGGTGGCGAGTTTGGAGAAGTCGTTGCCTCGGACCTGTTCATAGGAGACGCGACAGCGAAGGCAGAACGCGAACGGTGTCGACATCCACCACGCGATGAGCGAGTCGTCGTGGGGGCCGACCTCGGTGCCGTCGGGAGCGATCCAAACTTGCTCGGGCAGGTACTTCTTCTTGCTGGCAACGACGGTCGTGGTTCCATCGTCGTGCTCATCGAGCCAATGGTCGGGAAGGCGGCCCTCGGCAACGGGGTCGAACGGCCACGGATGGTCCGACGAGACGTACAGGTAGCCCGTGACCGAGTCGCCTCCGGAGGCATCGCTGTCATGGCGAGGCACGAACACGTGCGTCGAACCCTTCGGGGCCCGGGCGACCACGTAGTACTCCTGACCGCATTCTCGGCAGAACCCCAAGGGGAGCAGCGCCTTGTCGGGCTCATTTGGCACCCGGACCTGGTACTGGCCGGTGATGTGCCGCGTCGCCTCAGGCTCGAGGCTGACGTGGACGGTGTCTCCCTTGGAGATGAACTGGTGGAGCCGAAACGCGAACAGCGGACGGTTCGTTCCGGGATGGCGGACCCGGCTCCCGGCCATCAGCGTCCGACGGATGGCCGTGACGGCGTCGTCCTCGGCGACGCCGATCTGCTCGGCCAGCGCATTCGCGGCGGCCGGCACCGTGGTTGGGACGCTGCGCACGAGGTCGCCAGTGTCGGGGTCGATGGCCAGGCCGAAAGTCGACTCGATCCACCACGCCAGCGGATCCGACCGAAGCACAGCGAAGTCGTCCGCGGGTCCGGCGGTGGCCGCCCGACGAACGGCGCCCACCAGCTCTTCGTGAGTCGGTTCCTGATCCTGGGTCGCGCGGATCAGCGTCTCGCCGATCACTCGGTCAGGGCTCACGGTGCTCCCGAACAAGCGGGTCGCCACGGCAGCCACCGCGGCTCGCCGCTCCTCGACGGACCCGCCGGACGCCATCGTCGCCGAGGTCCCAACGACCTGGAGGTCGGGGGCTTGGCACACATCCCTGACCCGCCGAATCAGTAACGCAACGTCGGCACCCTGCCGACCCCGGTAGGTGTGCAGCTCGTCGAGCACGAGAAACCGCAGGCCATGCGCGGCCGACATCAGGTGGCGCCGCTCGTCAGGCCGAGTCAGCACCAGATCGAGCATCACGTAGTTGGTGAGCAGGATGTCCGGCGGTTCGGCCAGGATGCGGCGCCGCTCGTCGTGCCCTTCCTGACCCGTGTACCGGGCGAATGTCACCGGCTCCTTGCCCTCGCCGTACCCGAACCGCAGGAACTTCTCCAGTTCCAACACCTGGCTGTTCGCCAGCGCATTCATCGGATACACGATGATGGCCTTCACGCCCGGAGATCGCCCGCCACTCCCCTTCTCACGAAGTACTCGATCGACGATCGGGACGATGTAGGAGAGGGACTTGCCGGACCCGGTGCCCGTGGTCAGGACATAGGACTGCCCGGTCTTGGCGGCATCGAACGCGTCCCGCTGATGGCGGTGGAAGGTGATCCCCTTCTGGCCGGGATCGTTGTCATGCTCCTTCAACCGGAAGATCTGTTCGCACTCCCGATCCAGCAATCCCTCATCCACCAGCTCGGCGACGGTGCCCCCAGACGCGAAGTTCGGGTTCAGCGAGAGCCAGGGGTCAGGCCACTGTGCGCCCGTCGCGAGTTGGTCGGCCAGGAAGCCAGCAATGCGCTCGTCGCGAGGCTCGACAAAGGCAGCGGTGAACGACCGATAGTCGCTGACCAGTTGCTCCCGAACCTCGAAGACGTCCATCTCACCGCCGATCCCAGTCGAATCCCACGATCGGACCTTACGGTCCGAATGTGACCTGCGCCGGTGACGAGCGAATCGACTGGGCCTTACGCGCAAGTACCCGTGGCGCGGCTTCTGTGGCGTGTGTACTTTTTGGGGATCTTGTAACGCACGAGCGCTCGGGAGGTGGGTCACCGTGCGATGGGGGTCGAATCGACTTGTGCGGTGGCAGGCTCCACTGAGGGTGCCTGGCCCGGAAGGGCCATTGCACCGCCACGCCACGGCCTGGGGCTGTCAGGGGCGGTAGGCGTGAGCGCTGGGGTGCACTCGCTGCGACGTGCCGGCCTGACCGGCTGTGTTGGCGGGAGCATGGCAGCGCTGGGGTATGCCCACACGGGGCTGATCGCCGCGTTGCCGGCCGCGACCGGACTGGCGGCGCTGGCCGCATCCGACCTCGCTACTCGGCGGTTCTCGCTCCGAACCCTCCGGACCTCCGCTGTTCTCGTCGGCGTCGGCCTCGTGCTCGACTCCGGACGGACACAGGCGTGGGACCGGTTGCTCGTCGCAGTCGTCGTCACGGCCCTCGTCGGCCTGGGACTACTCGGCGCCTGGCTGGGGACTCGTGGGATCGCATTCGGTGACGTGCTCCTCACGACGTTCGCCGTCGCCGTGCCTGCGTGGCTCTCGCCCTCGGCGGCGGTCGTGACAGTTCTCGCCGCGCTGGTCGTCGCGCTCGGGATGGTTCTGGTCCGGCGCGTGAATGACGCCACCGATCGTCCCGGCGTTCCACTCGGACCTGCCCTCCTGGCGGGATGGGTCTTTGCGATGGTGGTCGGATGACTCGACGACTCGCCCCGATCCTGCTTGTCGCTGCCTTGATGCTCGGTGCCTGCTCCGGGAACGACGACGAGGCCGGCACGACGACGACTTCGTCTGCGCCCCGCGGCACGACCACCACCACCGAGGCGACGACCTCGACGACGTCGACCATCCAGCCGCCGGCGACCGATGTCGAGGCGGTCACACCCGTCCTCCAGGACCTCATGAGTCGGTACGACGCGGCCGTGGCAGCGATCCTCGCCGATCCGCGTGTCGCTTCGGACGCGACCAGTCCCGAGGTTGAGGCGTACCTCGCTCTCTTCACTGACAACAGCACGTTCGCCGACGGGGCACTCGCCAACTGGGCCCGGGACGGCGAGCAGGGCCGCTTCTACCGGCCGGGGCCCGGCGGGCAGCTCACTCGGTCGACGGTGATCACGGTGACGCCGGCCGACGTCGACGAGGCGTCGTACAAGATCTGCGCCGAGAACAGCATGGAGATCACGGACTCGGAGGGGAACATCCTCGAGTCGTTCGGAGGGCAGACCGCGGCCTCGGTGGTGGCCGTGCGTGCCGATGGCGTCTGGCGGATCCGAGATCTCACGGAGGCAGCCACGTCGGGCTGCCCGGAGCGCGGGGCGGACCGGTGATCCGGCCCCGCATCGCCGTCGGCCTTCTGGTGGTCGTCGCGGTGCTGGGCCTCACCAGTCAAGCCGCGGCTTCCCAGAGTCCCGGTCAATGCGTCAACTACTCCCCGCTCGGCTACTGCGTCGACTGGGACGTCCCCACTCCCGGAGGTCCGCCCAGCGGTGGTGGAGGCGGCGGTGGATCAGGAGACGAGGTCGTCTGCTATTGGGTCACCATCCCGGACCCGTCCGCTGACGACCCGTCGGTGTTCTTCGACTTCGGGCTCGCTCCGCCACCCTCTGGCGCTGCGGTTGTGTGGCAAGCACTGGAGTGCAGCAACGGATTGCCGGCAGTGCAGCTTCGATGGGTGATCCCGCTCACGCCGGGAGACATCGCTGGGAACATCCGTGGCGAGATCGTCGGTCTGCTTCCCCAGCCAACCATCAGCTCGTCGCCGCCGGTCGGCACGGCATCGATCATCGAAGTGCCGGTCTTTGTCGAGGTCACGAACTGGACCGGGAACGTCGTGGACTCCGCGTGCGCCGGGGGGATGTGCGTCACCGTGACGGCGACACCGTCGCTCACGTTCGCGCCGGGTGAGCCCGGCGCAGGAACGGTGTCGTGCTCCGGCTCAGGAACTCGGTACGACCCGGACGGACCCTCCATGGAGGAGCAGGCCTCGGCCGACGGGGCCTGCACGCACGCCTACCGGCTCCGAAGCGGTGTCGAAGGCCGACCAGGAGCTTGGGCAGGGTCCGTCTCGGTGACCTGGACGATCTCGTGGACCTCGTCGACCGGGGTCAGTGGAACGTTGCCGGCGGTGACTCGGACCTCGCAGGTCCCGCGAGCGGTTCGAGAAGTGCAAGCGGTCGTGGTGAGAGGAGAGACAGCGTGACATCGACGCTGCAGCCGAAGACTTCCAACAACGGTCATGCCGAGCGGACCAGAGCCGCAGCGGTGGTTCCGGCGAGACCGCCGGGCACGCCGATGCGTCGTCGCTGGGGTCGGATTGGCATCGGACTCGCAGCAGCGGTGCTCGGAGCATGGATCTTCGCCGCCCTGTACCTGTCGGCCGGTGACCGGCAGGAAGCCCTGGCGTTGTCCCGTGACGTCGACCGTCTCGAGACGATCTCCCGCTCCGACCTGCGAGTCGTCCGCATCTCCACCGACACCGAGGTCAGCACGATCGACGCGTCGCAGATCGACACGATCGTCGGCCGAGTTGCCGGCACGGATCTCGTCGCGGGCTCACTCCTCAACGCCGACCAGCTGATTCCGCAGGGCCGCCAGCTCCTCGGCGAGGACGAGGCAGTCATCGGCGTGCTCATCGGCCCCGGGGACAGTCCGACCCGGGTGCTGCGTCGGGGAACCCCGGTGCTCGTCGTCGTCCGCCCGGCGGCAGGCACCCAGGGGGACCCCGAGGAGATCGAAGGATGGGTGTTCGATGCGTCCGGTGAAGCGCTGAACACGCGGGAACGTCCGATCGAGCTCGCCGTACCTCGATCCGCGGCGGGTGCGATCTCGGCCGCCGCTGCCGACCAACGGGTCACGGTCGTGGCCCTGGCGGAGTGACCGCCGTGCTCGTCGGACTCGTGTCCGCGAAGGGCTCTCCGGGAGTGACGACGGCCGCGCTCGCGCTGGCCGCAGTGGCACAGGATGGGCTGCTCGTCGAGTTCGATCCTTCCGGGGGCAGCGTCGAACCCTGGACCGGCGCTGGCGGCGAACCCGGACTGGTGCGGGTGGCGAGCGGGCTCCGTCGCTCCCCTGGACCCGACGTCGTGCTGGAGCACGCAGTCGATGTTCCCATCGGAGTCCGTTCGGTCCTGGCGCCTACTGCCGGGCCCTACGCGGAGTCCACGGTGACGATGGCCCGGGAACGACTGCCCCTGGCATTACGCGAACTCGGCGGCGTGACCGCCTTCCTCGACAGTGGCCGTTGGTCCCGTTCGCAGCAGACCGCTTCGAGGATCGCCGCCTGCGATGTCGTGGCGGTGGTCTGCCCACCGACCGTCGATGGGGTCGAAGCTGCTCGCTGGCTGGCTGAACCGCTGCAGGCGGAGACACGAGGGCACGTCGTGTCCCTCGCCGTCGGCGACCGCCCGTACCCCGCCGACGAGGTAGCGCAGGCCATCGGGATCCCATCCGCAGGGGCGCTGACGTGGGACCAGCGTGGCGTCTCCTCACTGCTCACGCGTGGAGCCGGCCGAGCTTGGGATCGCTCGCCGCTGGCGCGCTCGGCTCGAACAGTCCTCAACCGCCTCACCGACTTCTCCCGCGCAGAGGAGGTGGCCGGTGCTCGATGAACTCGAGGCGACACTTCGGCGGACCGTCGCCGATGAGATCGGCGACTACCTCGCGCGGGCGAGCGACGCCGGACGCCGGATGCCCGACGAGCTCGACCAGCAGCAGATGGCCCGGGCGATCCTCCGCCGGGAACTCGACAACCGGTCCAGGGCGGCATTGCGACTCGGCGAGTCCCCGCTCTCGGCCGACGACGAGGACACCCTGCTCGAGCGGGTCCTCGCCACGGCGTTCTCCGCCGCGCCCGGTCTCGACGCGCTGCTTCGACGGACCGACGTCACGGACGTCTTCGTGAACGGCTGCGACGACGTGCGGATGGTGACGATCGACGGCGAAACGGTCGCGTGTGAGCCGATCGCCCGCTCCGACGCCGAGCTGATCGAGATGATCCAGACGCTCGCCCGCCGGGGTGGCCACATGGAACGCGAGTTCACTCCATCGAAGCCGATCCTCGACCTCCAACTCGCCGATGGCTCCAGACTCGCTGCGGCGGCTTGGGTCACGAAGCGGCCGTACCTCACCGTGCGCCGACATCTGCTCGTCGATGCCGACCAGGACGATCTCGTCGGACGAGGGATGTACGACCGAGGGGTCGCGTCGCTTCTCGCTGCGCTCGTTCGGGCTCGCCGAAACGTGCTCATCGCCGGGGGCCAGGGCGTCGGGAAGACCACGTTGCTGCGCGCACTGCTGCACGAGTGCGGACGGGACGAGCGGATCATCGTGCTGGAGCAGGAGCCGGAGCTGCACCTCGACGCCATGCCTGGCCGGCACGACCACGTATTGGTGTTCATGGAACGTGGCGCCAACACCGAAGGCGTGGGAGCCGTCACGCTGGCCGACCTCGGACGGGCGATCAAGCGCTTCACGCCTCGCCGGATTGTTGTCGGGGAGGTCCGCGGTCCCGAGGTGATCGACATGCTCGAGGCCATGACCCAGGGCATCGCCGGGTCGATGTGCACGATTCACGCGGACTCGTCGTGGTCGGTCTTCCCTCGGCTGCCGGTGTACGCCAGGGCCGGGGGCCGGGACTGGTCGACCGGCGACGTGCTCCAGCTGGCGGCGCTGGCCTTGGACGTCATCGTGTTCCTGTCCCGAGACCGTGAAGGGCGGCGTGTGATCTCGGAGATCCGCCACGTCCAGCGCTTCGACGGTGACTCCGGCCAGGTGGTCACGGACGAGTGGTTCCATCCAGACGAAGACGGTCACGCCGTTCGGAACCATGCCGCGCCGATCCCGGTGCGGTTGCTCGACGAGCTGGTCGACCACGGGTACGACCCTTCGCTCCACGAGGCGGTCCTCCTGTGACCGCGCTCGCCGCGCTCGCCGGTCTCCTCGTCGTCGGCGGGCTGTGGGTGTCTGCGACATCATGGCGTCCGGTTCCCCGACGTGAGCGAGTGCGGCAACCGCAGAAGGCCGCGGGGAGGCACCAGACGAGACTGATCGCCGCTGGGTCTGGCGCATTGATCACGCTCGTGATCACTCGTTGGGTGGTAGCTGCGATCGCCGCCGGTGCCATCGGATGGGTCGCAGCCGGCGGACGAGGTGCCAAGAAGCGACAAGCCCTCGACAAGCGAACCGAGGCGATTGCCTTGTGGGCAGAGATGCTCCGGGATGCCATCGGCACGGCACGAGGAGTCGAAGGGGTCCTCGTGGCCACGGCCGCCACCGCGCCGCTGCCGATTCGTCCCGAGGTCCAGCGGATGGCACGACGGCTGCAGCGGGAGCCATTGGATGCCGTTCTCGACGACCTCGCAGATGATCTCGACCACCCGATCGGCGACCTCGTCGTCACCGCGCTCCGCCTGACGTCGACCGCGGGTGGCCGTCAGGTGCGGGACGTCCTGGCCAACCTCGCCGTCGCCGCCTATGCCGAAGCGGAGAGCCGTCGCCGGATCGAGGTTGCCCGTGAGCGTCCTCGGTCGGCCATGCGCTACACGGCGATCGTCATCGGCGGCTTCGTCACGTTGCTCATCGTCTTCTCCCGGAAGTACCTGGAGCCGTACGACTCTCCGCTCGGGCAGATCGTCCTCACCTTCGTGTCCTTCTACTGGGCGGCGGGGTTCTGGTGGATGCATCGGATGGGTCGCGTCGCCCCCATCGAGCGCTTCCTTGCGCCGGACTCAGCTCCGGACGACGCAGGAGTGCCGGCATGAGCCTCACCACCTCTGCCGTCCTGGCCGGGGCGATGGTCGGTACCGGGATCTGGCTGGCGTGGACCGGTTGGGCACCGGCACGGCCATCGCTGGCGACGGCGCTGGCCCGGCTCGGGCAACCGCGAGTCGAGATCGAGCCGGTCTCTCGCGACAACCTCGACGTCCGCCTCGGGATCGTCGCCCGACGCATCGGCATCGTCGATCAGGCGGTCACGGCGATGCGCGCCGATCTGCGGGTTCTGCGCCGAAGCCCCGATGAGCAGGCTGCCCTGCTGGTGACCTACGCCGTCCTTGGGTTCCTGTGGGCACCGGTCGTCGCTGCTGGCGGCTGGGTGGTCGGCTTCCGGCTACCGGTCGCCATCCCCCTGTGGTTCGCCCTGCTCGGCTCGGTCATCGGCATCGCCACCGCGTTCCGGTCCGTGAAGACCGCCGCCGCTCACGCTCGGCAGGCTTTCTCGCATGCGCTCTCATCGTTCTGCGACATCACCGGCATGTGTCTGGCGGCCGGGCGAGGAGTCGAGTCGTCCCTCGAGACCGCCGCACACACCGGTCGCGGCTGGGCCTTCGTCGAGCTCCAATCCGCTCTTCGGGCTGGCTATGTCCGCGGCGACACGCCATGGGACGCCCTCGCACGCCTGGGCAACGACGCCCACCTCGACGATCTCGTCGAACTCGCCGCAGCACTGTCGCTCGCAGGCGACGAGGGTGCCGCCGTCCGGGACACCGTCAGCTCCAAGGCGAAGGCGATCCGGGAGCGTCTCACGTCGGAGGCCGAGCGATCGGCCGCGAGCGTCACTGAGCGCATGGGCATCCCAGCGACTCTCCTCCTCCTCGGCTTCATCGTCTTCCTGGGCTTCCCCGCACTGGCGGTTCTCTTCGAGTAGTCGGATCACCATTCAGCGAAAGGCAATACCCATGACCACAACACTCACCCGCTTCACGGCCTGGCTCACCGTCCTCGTCGCCAACGCCCGAGCCCGAGCCCACGACGAGGCCGACCACGGCGAGGTTGTCGAGAAGGTGATCATCGTCGCCGCTGCGGCCGCGATCGCCATCGCCGCCATGGCCGCGATCGCCCTCGCAGTGGACGTCAAGGTGGGGAGCATCCAGCTCTGATCAGGCGGCGAGGCCCTCGCGTTCGACACCCGCATCGGCTGCACTTACAGCCGATGCGGGCTGGTCCGCGCGCCCATGCGGACGATCGGGGGTCATCGACGGTCGAGTTCGTGATCGGGACCGCCGTGATCGTCACGATGCTCACCGTCATCGTGCAGTTCGCCTTGTACTTCCACCTCCGCACGGTGGCCAACACCGCAGCGCGCCACGGTCTCGACCATGTCCGAGTCGTGGACGGCTCGGTGGACGACGGAGTCGCCACTGCCAGCGAGTTCCTCGACCAATCCGGGCGAAGCCTCGAAGCCCGCCAGGTGTCGGCCGAGCGTGGTCCCGCCACCTCCTCGGTCACCGTGACCGGCGACGTGATCTCCGTCGTGCCGGGCCTGAGTCTACGAGTCGAGGTCACGGTCGATGCGCCAACCGAGCGGGTGACACCGTGAGGCACCGACTCGCGTGTGATCGAGGTTCTGCGAGCGTGGAGTTGGCGATCCTGGCTCCACTCGTGGGCCTGCTCCTCGGTGCTGTCGTGTTGGTCGGACGCGTGCAGTTGGCCCGGGCAGACGTCGAGGGCGCCGCGCGGTCTGCGGCGCGTGACCTGTCGATCTCTCGGGACCCGTACTTGGCTGTCGAGGCCGTTCGAGCGTCGCTCGCCGACACCCTGGATGCGGGCTCCCCCACGTGTCGATCGATGTCGTTCTCCCCGACCATCGGGACCGAGCGCGTCGCAGTCACCATCTCCTGCACCGTCGACCTGCAAGAGGCGGCCGTGCTTCCGGTGCCCGGCTCGATGACGGTCACGGCGTCAGCGACCGAGGTCGTCGATACCTACCGGGAGGGTCCGTGAGCACGGCGTCCGGCCAGGTCCATCGACTCCGCCGAGACGAGCGCGGCTCGGTCACCGTGTGGATGATCGGCGTCACCGTGTCGGCCTTCTCCCTCGTGGCGCTCCTGCTCGACGGCGGCGCGATGCTCCGAGCGCGGAGCGATGCCTTCGCCCTCGCCGGATCGGCCGCACGGGTCGGTGCTCAGCAGCTCGACCCGGACGCCGCGGTCGAGGGACTCACCGTGCTCGACCCGATCGCAGCAGAGCGAGCCGTACAGGACTACCTCGACGGTGCCGGCGTGACCGGTACGGCCGTCGTCTCGGGCGACACCGTCACCGTCACGGTCACCTCGGAAGCTGCGTTACAGATGCTTCGACTCGTCGGAGGCGACACCGTCTCGTTCCAAGCGACAGCGTCTGTCGAGGCCGTGAAGGTGGAGCCATGACCCGACTCCGGGGCCTCCTCGCAATCGGCGTGCTCGCCGGCATCCTCGGCGGTCTGCCGTGGGCCCTCGTGCGCTTCGGGAACTGGCCGATCAGTGGCATACCGACGGGCGACCAGCTGCGGGACCTCGGCGACGCCGTCGTCTCGGACACAGGAGTGTTCGGCGTGCTCACGCTCGCCGCGTGGCTGGTGTGGGCGCTCTTCGTCGCGTCGTTCCTCGTCGAAGCACAGGCTGCGTTCCAGGGAGTCCAAGCGCCGAGGATCGCGATCGCGGGCCCCGCTCAACGGGCCGCCCGGCTGCTCGTCGCCACCGTCGTCCTCGGCGTCACCGTCCAGCGCGCTATGACGCCGGCATCGGCCCTGCCCGCACCACCCGCCCCGTCGACGCTTCTCGTGGCACACCAGGAGCAGCCGATCGAACCCGACACGACGATGGCGCCGACCCCGAGCGCCCTCACCGCACCCGCTCCCGGCGCGGTCATCACCGTGACCAACGGAGACTCCGCCTGGTCGCTGGCGGAGGAGCACCTCGGCGACGGCATGCGCTGGCGCGAGCTGTGGGAGGCGAACCGTTCGGTCATGCAACCCGACGGACGCACCTGGTCCGACCCGCAAGTCATCCGACCTGGATGGCAACTGCGGCTCCCCACCGGAGGTTCCGTCCCGTCGACGAACGGCCACCACGTCGTCGAACGGGGCGACACGCTGTCCGAGATCGCCGCCGAGGAACTCGGAGACCCACACCGGTACCCAGAAATCTTCGATCTGAACGTCGGAGACGTGCAGCCGGACGGTCGGAGGCTGGAGGACCCGAACCTCATCCTTCCGGGGTGGGAACTCGAGATCCCCGCCGACCCGCTGGCTCCGGTGCCGCTCCCGTCAGAGCCCGAGACTGCCGAGGCCGAAGTCACACCGCCGGCGCCGACCCCGGTCCCCTCGGACCCTCCGCTGAATCCTCCGGACGAGGCCATGCCGCCAGGGCCGGTTCCACCCGCACCGACGTCGCCGACCACGAGCGCCGAACCGCACGTGGAGGCGAGGGGCGCGGATGCAGGCAACGGGTGGTCGATCGCCTCGACAACTCTCCTGGGTATCGGCGGGGTCTTCGCAACCGGCCTCGCCGTGCGTCTCCGCAGGTTGCGGCGTCGCCGCGCAGTGCGTGGTGGACACGGCCGTGCCCCACTGGCCGAGGCATTGTCCACGACCGAAGCAGCGATCCTCGCCGCCGCTGACGTGCCGCTCGTTCGTTGGGCCAGCCAGAGCATCGCCACGCTCGTCGCGCGTCTCGACCACCGCAGCATCAGCGCCGGCCCAGTCGCCGTCGAGATCAGCGAGGAGGCCGGCATCGAGATCCTGTGGGAGCAACCTCAGACGCCGACGCCCGAACCCTGGCGCATTGCGGATGGCGGGTGGGCATGGCGGTTGCCGTACGACCCAGAGGCAGCAGTTCCGGCCGCCGAACTGCCGGCGGCGATCCCAGCACTTGTCACCATCGGCCAACGCGAGGGTCGCCAGCTTCTCCTCGACCTCGAGGCGTACGGCGTCGTAGGCGTTGATGGTCCGCCGGACCGAGTGGACGCCTTCCTCCGTTCCATCGCACTCGAGCTCGCCTCCAGCGAAGAGATCGCCGACACCGACGTTGTCGTGGTCGGGATCGACCCCGGAATGACAACGCTCGATCGTCTGAACGCGATGCCGTTCGATGCTGCGGCTTCAGTTCTGGCTCGAACCTCCGAAGAGGTCGCAACGTCCCTCGCCCGCAGTAAGCGGTCGAACACGTTCTCCGCCCGAGCTGGCGGGTCCGTCCCGATCGAGACAGCCGTCGTCGTCGCTTCCGGTCTCAGCGATGCCGAGGTGCGAACGCTCATCGAGACGAGCACCGCTCGTTCTGGTGTGGCCGTGGTCGTCGCTGCGGGTGAGGGAATCGCTCCCGCGGCCATCCAGCTAGGCAGCGACGGTGGGGCCCGACTTCTTCCACTGGACATCGAGTTCGACCCGTGCGGAATCGCCGAGACAACGGCGATCGACGTCGACGATCTCCTACGGGAGCTTGGGTCAGATGTCGCCGAGCCCGTCGATCGCTTCATCGACGTGCGCGAGGACGCTCCCTCCGGGGGCGAGCACGAGCCTGACGACATGTCCACCTCCAACGGTCATCCCGCCGTCGAACCCTCCTTCGACGAGCTGTTTCCGGAACCGATCCCGGATCGCTGCGAGCCGACGATGGTGGTCCACGTTCTTGGCACGCCCTCCGTTCCAGATCGACCTGACATCGGCCGACGAGAGCTGATCCTGGCCACTTACCTGGCCTGCCGGGAGGGCCCTGTCGCCGCGAGCGCCGTGCAGGACGCGCTGTGGGGAGGCAAGCCGGTCGAGACCAAGACCGTGTGGAACGTGATCGGGGCCACTCGACGCGCACTTGGCGACCTCGACGACGGCAGCCCGGCCATGCCCGCCGCCGACCGGTCGCGTGGAGGGAGTCTGCAGCTCGCCGCCGGGGTGACCACCGATCTCGCAATCCTGCGGCGTCTCGTGTCCGAGGCCGACGGCGCCTCGTCATCCGAGGCCATCACGCTCCTCCGCGAAGGGCTCTCGCTCGTCACGGGCCCTCCGTTCGACGCCGTCGGCTACGACTGGGCCTACCGCGACCAGGACGTCGCCGAAGCCTCGACACTGATCGAGCAGGCCGCCGAACGGCTCGTCGAGCTGGCGCTGGAGGCGGGCCAGGTGGACATTGCTCGCGAGGCGGTGGTTCGCGGGTTGCGAGGGCTACCGGGGAACGAGGAGCTGTACCGCTGCCGGATGCGCGTCGAGCACCACGCCGGCAATCTGCCCGGCGTCACCGCGGCCTACGAGGAGCTCGTCACCTATCTGGACGACCTCGAGACCGAGCCATCGCCCGCCACGTCAGCGCTGTTCCACGAACTGGCACGGCCGGCTGGTCGCCGCTGACGTCCCGGCTACTCGACGTTCGGGAACGGCCGATCGATGAGCTGCCAGGCCCCTGGGTTGGTCCGGTGCGCAAACTCCACCAGGTCGAGCAGGATCTCGTCGGCGTCCCCTCCGCCGACGGTGACCGTGACGAAGTCCTCCGTCCCTCGAACTCGTGACCAGTCCGAGCTGGCGACATGTGCGAATACCGAGTCGTAGAAGGCGTCGAGGACCTCGGAGTCGACGATCGAGGCGGGCGCCCCGTGGACGATCGTGAGGTGCCGACGCCCAAGCATCAGCTCCTCCGCCTCGGCGACGAGGAGGCTCTCGATCAGGTCCCGACGACGCAGGTCATCGGTGCCGGGATCGGCGATCTCGGCGAGCCGCCATCCGAACGGGTTGTACGTGGTCGTGGTCGTGGTCGTGGACACGGGAGCCTCCGGATTGTCGTGGCCCACGACACGACCGTTGCTTGGTGGGACCTCAGCGGGAGCCTACGACTCCTGAATTCTCCAGTTCCGGCTACGGCTCGCGCCCATGGCTCCAACTCGGACTACGCAGTCAGCTGATCCGCCGCGTCCTCCATCAGACTCAAGTAGACCTCGAACCACGAACTCCCTGCGGGTTGATGCGCACGGCGGAGAAACTGGCCAGGACCCATTCCGTGCCGTTCGCCAGCGTTGACCACCTCCCGTGCGCGGAGCACAGAGAACTTCGCTGCTGCGGTACCAGATGAGTGGGCGATTCTGTTCCGCACAACGACGATGTCGTCGAAGGGCTTGACGTGAGTGCGACCCAGGGGATCGACGAACTTCGCGTATGCGTTCGCGAAGGTTGCGTCCCCCGGGAACCACTTCTTCGCTCGCTCCTTCACGGTTGCTTCGAGCAGCCAGTCAGAGAACTTCCGATCACCGGTGAGTATCTCCCCCGCCATCTGCACGGTGATACCGCCCGATCCGCCTGCCTTGTTCACGGCTCGAGCAGGCAACCTTGATGGAAGGCGCGCTCCGCTCCGTGTCGGCCTGCGGAGCAGGTACGTCACGAAGACCTCTTCGACGAGCGCCTCCCACGCAATGACGGCGCGGAGGAACGACAGCTCGTAGACCAAGTTGTGCTGGAGAGCAGGCAGAGTCGCCGTGGCGGACACCAGATCACGGGATTGCTGAACCGACTTCTTGAACGCCTGATAGCTCTGTTCCGCCGTCGCCACAGGTGAAGCATGGCGCATCAATGCGGGACGGTGCCCTGGCGGACTCCACCAGAACGGTCTAGGAGACACAGCCGACGGCGGGCAGGACGCCGGGCTCGAACCCTGCACCGGAGTCCCTCAGTGCGCGCAGCAGCGGCTGCGGGCATCGCAGCGCGCCGTCTGTCCCGCGGACCTGAAGGTGCAGGTGCGGGCCGCTCGATCGTCCGGT
>SXGQ01184155.1_pt1 | contig 20901 bp, 18 predicted proteins | sample 3178371 | NCBI WGS metagenome assembly SXGQ01 (sample SAMN11356859, study PRJNA531348) | freshwater metagenome | isolation source: freshwater sample F1-20 | place: China: Fuxian Lake, Yuxi | collected 2017-12-25 | reverse complement strand
GGGGCTCAGTTTGCGCAATGCGCTGGCGCGGGATCTTGTTTCAAGCAACGCGCGGGTCGGATCACCCCGCGAATTGGGTGGTTCCGTGCGCATCCTGTTTTAGCGCGGGCCGGTTAAGCGGCGGCGATACTCTGAGGGGGAGGTGTGGTAGCGCCGCCGAAAAGCGGAGGCGAAGACAGAGGGACTTTCAAACCCTGAGGCATCAGCAATCTCACTCAGCGTTAACGTCGACTCCGGCATGAGCTCGAGCGCGCGTTCAAAATGCAGGCGCTGGGCTTCCGCATAAACCGAAGTGCCGAGCGCCGCGCGGAAGCGCAGCTCGAGTACGCGGCGCGTGACGCCAGCTGCCCGGGCGACCTCTTCAACATAAACAGTGTTGCCGACATGCTCGCGGAGGTAGTCCAGCGCAAGGGTGACAATTTCATTGTCCACCGCCCAACGATCAGTGGAAAGCCGCGTTACTATTTTCTGCGGACTGACGAGAATTTCCTGGGGTGTCAGGCGAGCTCCGGTCATGACGGCAAAAAGTTTTTCGGCGGCGAGCCAGCCAATTTGTTGCGTGTTAAGCTGAATACTGGAAAGCGCGACGTGCGCGAATTCGATGCGGGCTAAATCATTACCGACGCCGAGAATCGCTACGTCCTCGGGTACGCGGAGCCCGCCGCGAGCGCAGGCCTCATCCAGTTCAAGAGCTACGCGATCGGTGAAGCCGAGAATTCCTACGGGCCGCGGCAGGGTTTTTAGCCAAGCGGCGAGACGCGCCCGCGTCGCATCGGGATAGGGCGAGTTTTGATCACCTTGGGGTAAAATGTGTCGCGGAATGGCGGTGACCACGCCGCGGCTGCGCGCCTCCGTGCGGAAGCCACGGTAACGCAGAATCGAGCCGAGGTGAGTATGATTACCGCAATAGGCAAAGTGCCGATAGCCGCGGCCGTGCAAGTGACCTAAGGCCAACTGCCCTACTCGGAGATCATCGGTATTGATGAGCGACAGGCTGGGGGTAGCAATTTGCCCAGAAACATTTACCACGGGGCAAGTGAGCTCTGCTAATTCACGTTCGTGGCGGCGAGTGGCCACTCGGGCGATGATGCCATCTAACCGTAACCGGCGCAGGGCCGCGCGGTCGTACGAGTGGGGATCGGTAAATTTTAAAACGGTGACATCCGCGCGTTGGTGAAAAAATTTCGCGATCCCGCGTAAAATACCCCGGCCATGCTCTGTCGCGAGCGAGAGATAGACAGCGATGCGGCGGGGCGGGGTCATGGCGGGCGAAGTCACTTAAAGTGCCTATTCGCAAAATATAAACTCTTTTTCGCAATATCATATATACGGCCGACGGTGTTCCCGTTATGCTCGGGCTTATCCCTTGAATTCATCATTACCTATGAGCACTTACCTAAACGAATTATTTGGTCTCACCGGCAAGGTCGCCGTCGTCATCGGCGGCACCGGTGAACTGTGTGGCGCCATGGCGGCCGGCTTGGCTGGGGCGGGCGCCGAAGTGGTGATTGTCGGCCGGAATGCAGAAAAAGCGGCGGCGCGGATCGCCCAGATCAGTGCCGCCGGTGGCCGCGCGTGGTTTCACGCGGCGGAAGCGACGAGCAAGGCGGAGGTCGAGGGCTTGCTCGCGGCCGTGTTGGCGCGAAGCGGTCGAGTCGACATCGTCGTCAACGGCGCGGGCATCAATTCAGCGACGCCGTTTTTTGATATTACGGAAGAAGAGTTCGATCGCATCGTGCGGGTCAACCTCAAGGGCGTCTTTCTAGGTTGTCAGGTTTTTGGTAAATATCTCGTCGGCCGAGGACAGGGGGGCTCGATTATCAATCTTGGCTCGATGTCGGGCGTCGTGCCGTTGTCCCGGGTTTTCACCTACTCGGCCACCAAAGGCGCCGTGCATAATCTTTCGCTCAACCTTGCCCGCGAATGGGCGCCGCACCAGGTGCGGGTGAATGTCTTGGTCCCCGGCTTTTTCCCCGCGGAGCAGAACAAGAAGGTACTCACGCCCGAGCGCGTGACGCACATCATGGGTCACACCCCGATGAAACGTTTCGGTGAGGCCCGCGAGCTTATCGGCGCGACGTTGCTCCTCGCCAGCGATGCCGCTGGCTCGTTCATCACCGGGGAGGAGCTCATTGTCGATGGCGGGTATCACGCGATGACGATCTGAGCGCCGCTGCGCCGCACCATTTAAGCCTCAAGCTTAAATTGAAGAGCCGGTCGCCGCACCTGCTATCTGTTCCTTCAATTTTCATTCCCGACTTCAACTCGTCATTTCATGTCCGCGATCAATGCTTTTCTCCTGCAGCACAATCTGCGGATCGCGCAGAATCCGTGCATCAGCCCTGATTGCTGTCTCGATTGGCCCGCGCTGCGCGCTGACCTCCAGGCGGGGCGCACTGCTGAATATCCCAAGAGCCGCTTTGCGACTCGGGCGGGGGAGATGACCCTCGTGGAGAATGCCGCCGGCGATTGCGCTTGGAAGCTACATGCGGTCGGCGCTCCTTTGGTCGAGGGAGTCGCTCACGGTGGCGCGACTTATTTTCCTGCGACTTGGGCAAACCTGCTCATCCTGAAGAATCTCATTCAGGAGCATGATCCGGCGGCCACGATCTTCCCCACGACCGCTGGTCAGCTCGGTCAGCGCACTCTGGGAGTGGGGGCGCGTTTTACCACTTTGCACTGGCCGGCGGTGGAGTGGGCGATGAGCGCTCTCGAGCTCGGGGTCACGGCCAACCAGAATTCAATCCCTCGTGAGTTGGTCTACGACGTGGAGGCCATGCTTTCGGGCCGACTCGATTCGGTGCCGTTTCCCTTCATCGGCACCGAGGTCCCCGAGGGCCACCAAGGCCAGAGCGTCGAGGGCATGAGTCACGGCTGCGTGCTCTCTAAGCTTAAGACGGGCTTTCATCATCGCCGGATCGCGTGGTCATTCAACGCCGATCACCAACCCATCGGCGGCAAGTTCGACTCGCGGGAGGCCGCCCTCGTGAGCGGCTGCTTGCTCGCCAGCTACATCACCTTCGACCTTTCGCCGGAGCTCGCCCTCAACCAGCCAGCCAAGCTCGCTGATATTCCCGCTGATGTCGTCACGAAGACGCGCGCGCGCGTCGCGGCCGCTGGTTTGAAACTGGATGAGGCCGCCTTCAACCAGCTTCTCGCGACCGTCTGGACGCCAATGCAGAAGATGCAGCGCCGCGATGAGCGCTACGCCGCCGCCCGCGCTGCGGCTTTTACGAGTGAGGTCGGCCGTCACTATTTGCGCGAGTTGTCGATTGATGAGTTACCCGGTCTGACGACCCCCGAGACGACCGCCCTCATGCTCGCGCTCTGCGAAGTCCTCGGGATGCCGGTTAACTACGTCGCCCCCGCCTTTGGCTTTCAAAAGAACATGCCGTATGCCGACAACGCGGCGCTCCGTGCCCTCATTCAGAGACAGTGGGATGTCTGTGTAAAATTCGGAGTGAGCATCGGCTTCCATTCTGGTTCTGGGAAGTCTGCCGAAAATTACCGCGTCATGGGTGAGGTGACCGGCCGCCGGCTCGAGATCAAGACGAGTGGCCGCTACACCTACGAGATGGGGGTGGCGGTGTTCAATTCAAAGAATGTCGCTGATCAGGCTCTCTGGCGCGACTGGTACGGCTTCACCTTGGAGCTGGCACTCGTCGGGGCTTTTAGCGCCGATGACACTGAGCAGAAGATGGCGCGGACTTTTATCGCTACCCCTTTGGCCGCCGCCGGTCGGCCGGTCGAGGTCTTCGCCTCGTCCGCTGTCACGCGGGCCGCGCTCGAAGCCTTACCGCCGTCGCCAGAACACATGTTCTTTTTCGAATACAATTTCCTCTTTGTCCTGGCTGCGGGCGGCCAGCCCGAGAAGGCGGCGCTCGGTGATCATTCCCCGGCTGGTTATGCGCAGCGCGCCCGCTTCTACGCCCTCAGTCCCGAAGCTCGGCTCAACTATTCGAAGGGCGTCGCAAGCTACCTCATCTTTCTCGCCGAGACGACTGGCCTCGTCGACCCCACGCGCTGTGCCGCGACCGCTAAGCTGCTCGCAAGTTACCCCTCGCTCAGTGCGATGATGAACGACATTTCAAGATAGCGCGTCGGATCCCAGCGCCGCGACCACGGCGCGGGTCTGCGGGCGGCCGATTGCTCTCATAAAAAATCGCGAATCCAAAATTCCAAATGACTAAGCCCTTCATTCACGACGACTTTCTCCTGCAGTCTGACGCAGCGCGCGCATTGTATCACACCTATGCGGCCGCTGAACCGATTTACGATTACCACTGTCACCTGCCACCAGCGCAGATTGCCGACAACCATCAGTTTGCTGATCTCAGCGAAATCTGGCTCGGGGGAGATCACTATAAATGGCGGGCGCTGCGGGCGAATGGCGTCGCCGAGCGATTTTGTACGGGTGACGCCACGCCGCGGGAAAAGCATGAGGCTTGGTGTGCGACCGTGCCATACACCCTGCGCAATCCGCTGTATCATTGGTCGCATCTTGAGCTGAAGCGTTACTTCGGTCTCGAGGCTACGATCAATCCGAGTTCTGCGCAGGAAATTTGGCAGCAGGCTAATGCGAAGCTCCCGACGATGCGCGTCCATGATATTCTCGCGGCGAATCGCGTCGCGGTCATCTGCACGACAGATGACCCCGCGGATTCCCTGGAGACGCATAGCCGGATCAGGAAATCTGGACTGACGACGCGGGTTTATCCGACCTTCCGGCCGGACAAAGCTTTCTTGGTGCATCAGCCGGCGATCTTTAATCCCTATCTCGAGAAATTAGCCGGCGCGGCGGGAGCGGGGACGATTAAATCTTTCGATGATTTTCTCGCGACGTTAAAGCAACGTCACGACGACTTTCATGCGATTGGCGGGCGGTTGTCTGATCACGGTTTGGAGCATGCTTGGGCCGAGCCCTGTACGGCTACAGAAGCCGGGACAATTTTTGCGGCGGCCCGTCAGGGGCGCGCGGCCACGCGGGAGGAGGGGGCGCGGTTTAGTTCCTATTTGATGCTCGTGCTGGGGCGGTGGGATGCGGCCCGCGGTTGGACGAAGCAGTTGCACCTCGGGGCGTTGCGGGGAAATAATACGCGACAGTTCCAAAAGCTCGGGCCTGATACGGGCTTCGATTCCATCGGTGACTTTGGGCAAGCGCGTGGGCTGAGTCGGTATCTCGACGCCCTTGATGCCACCGATGAGCTTCCGCGGACCGTGCTCTATAATCTTAATCCGGCGGATAATTATGTTTTCGCGGCCATGATCGGTAATTTCCAGGACGGCTCCATTGCGGGGAAGCTGCAATTTGGTAGCGGCTGGTGGTTTCTTGATCAAAAGGAAGCGATGGAGTGGCAGCTCAATGCCCTTTCGAATAATGGTCTCTTGCGGCGCTTCGTGGGCATGCTGACCGATTCGCGCAGTTTTCTTTCCTATACGCGTCACGAATATTTCCGGCGCGTATTGTGTAATTTGCTCGGCGCCGAAATGGAGCGGGGTGAATTACCGGCTGAGCAAGCGCTCGTGGGCGCGCTGGTGCGAGAGGTTTGCTTCAGCAACGCGCGCAATTATTTCCGCCTCGACCTAGCGGCGCCCTACGCGGGTTAAGCTAGGCGGCCGCAAGCGCGAGGGCGCGGGGGAAAAGCACATTGTTCTCTTTGTGGACATGACGGTGCAGGTCAGTTTCAAATTCAGCGAGGCCGGCCAGGAGTGCGCGGTGGGTGTTGCAGGCTTCGGCGTTGGGAACAAAATTATCGGTGAGCTCGCGTAGCTGGGCGGTCAGTTGTCCCGCCGATTGGTGTTCGGCTTCCATTTGCCGAATGGGTCCCGCGAGGGCGTTGGTTGGTTGGCGGGACTTCTCGATGTGACGCACCAAGGGGAAAAGGATTTTTTCTTCTTTTTCCATGTGACTGATCATCTCATCCGTCAGCATATGGACGGCGGCAGCCACTTCAGTTAGACGAGCGTCACGCCAGCTATGTTTCGTGGCAACACGCTGCGCCATTTCGCTGAGGCGGGGGAGTTCGCTTTTGAGATAAGCATGATGGGTGTTCTCAATATGGTCAGCGAGTTCGGCGAGGCTCATCGCGGCGGCATCAACTTCGGTTGGGCCCGCAAGCAAAAGAGCGCCCGCTGACTCGAGGAGAGTGATCGTAGTGGCCACCTCTAATCCGCGACGACTGCAAGCCACCGCGAGTGTTTGTTTCCCTCCGCAGCAATAGTCGATGCCGAGTTTCTCGAAGAGTCGCGCGAGCGCTGGGCGAGCAGCAACGAGTTCGCCAATCATGGTGGCGGGAGTGAGAAGAAGCGGAGCAACGGATACGGCAAAGGAGGTCATGCCCCACTATGGCAGAGCGGCGGACCGGTAGCCTTGAGCTAGATCAAGCCTAGCGCGGATCGGGCCTGTTTTTAACTTTCACCTAAATTGCGGCGTAGCTGGGCTACGAGCTCTTTGACATTATGCACGGTAATGGTTTTGGCGGCGACGCTGATCAGCTTTTGCGCGCGCAATCGAGCCAAAGTCCGAGACAGCGTTTCACTGCTGGTACCCAGTTCTGCCGCCAAGACCCGCTTGGTGCTGGGCAGCTTAATCACTCCGTTGGGTGCAGTGCTGCCGTGTTTGTTGAGCCAGTTGAGTAAGCGTGACTCGACGTCTTTCAGCGTGAGATCATCAAGCATGCCAACGAGCACGCGGAGGTGCGTGCTCATCGACCCGAGCATGCGCAGGGCGAGATCGGGGCGTCGGCCGATGAGTTCGAGCACCGGAATTTTAGGAATTAATAAAACGGTACTCGGTTCAACGGCGCGGGCATGGGCGGGATAGCCGGTCGTGGAGGCCAAGGCGGTTTCAGCGAAAGATTCGCCTGCCCGAAAAATATGAATCACCTGCTCTTTGCCGGCGGCACTGACTCGATGCACATTAAAAGCACCGCTTTGCACCAGATAGAAACCACGGGCTGCTTCGCCCTCATGAAAAAGGTAATCATCTTTCGGGATCGTCAGTGCGGTGGTGAACGCCGCAATGGCGGCCAGATCTTCCGCGGGCACTCCCGAGAATAAATGGCAGCAGCGCAATGTGCCGATGAGACCGGTCAGCTTAAAGTCGGCGGAGTGGGGCGTCGTCGGCATGGCTTAGCCTGATAAGGAGGCCCGCGAGTAATGTCGCGCTCAAAGCGCGCTCAACGCAGAGGCTCGAGCCAGAAATTTACGGCCCAAGCACCATCTTGGCGGCGTTCAATGGTTGATTTAAACCCTTCTCCTTTGAGGAGCTCGATGAGCGGCGCAGGCATAAAAGGAGCGATGATGGTCACGCCATCACCTGGTGCTAGTGCATCAACTCGCGCCCGAATGAGCGGTAAGGGTTCTTCACCGCGCGCAAGGAGGGGCCGAACATCAAATTTCTTAAAGATAATAGGCTTCATGATGAGCAGCGAGGAGCAGGTGGCTAAGGTAGTTGACAGTGACCGGATCCGCTTTGATGCAGATCAAGAGAATCGATGAGAACCTATGTTGGGATAAATTAGGGCGCAAATTCAAACCCGCGATTGGCCTCCAAGGTGAGGACGGTGAGATGTCTAGATCGTGCATTAATCAAGGCGGACCAGATTTTCCCCGCAGTCTCTCGCTTGGGCTGGGTCAGCAGCTGCACGGTGACTTGATGCGGTCCCGGCGTGAGCAGAATTCGCAATTCGCCTACGGAGGCGCCATCTGACTTTAATCCTTTTGGCGGGAAGATTTTTTCCTGCCTCTGCCCATCGATGGTCAGTTGGACGATGACCGGCCAGCGGGTGCGTTGCGTGGGTTGTGCCGTGCGCATGTGCACCGGTCGTTGATCGAGGGCGGGATTGGGTAAGGCCAGGGCTGCGCCTGACACCCATTCGCCATAAGCCCGAAAGGAGAAAATGAATTCTGCCGCCGCGGGTGCTGGGTTTTTAAAGGGAGCATCACTCACCACGAGCAGCGCGGTTAAAAGCAGTCCGCTCAGGCCGAGAGCCATGAGGCCGACTCGGCCATGCGAGGGCAGTGGTGTTTTGTGCAGGGTCGTTTGCTCCCGCAGAGCGATCGCTGCGGCGGTGAGTAAATGCGGTTGCCCGGGATCAAAATTAATCTGCGCCATTTTGCGCGGGTCGGCCCGTTGCGGACGAAAAGCGGGCTCGCGCGTGCCATTTAATCGCGCCGGCAGCCATTGATTGCCTTCGCGGCAAAAAGGCTCACTCGAACCGCAACCAACCATCAGGACGGCGGTGGCTCCTTTGCTGATGAGCCGCTCGATCAGTTTGGGTTCGATCCAACCAACGCAAGGAATGGGGCGCACGAGATAGCCGGGTAAGCGCTGCTGCCACGTGGCGGCCGCAAATAATTCCCAGCCCCCATCGGCTTGGGCGCAAATCAAGGCGAGGGCGGTCGGTGTGCCGCGCGCAACTGCCGTCACGATCAAGTTTTCGAGCTCACGGGTGACTTGTTGCGCATCGAACCAGGCAAGTCCGATGCCCTGAGTATCGCAGGCTCCTGCGCAGAGGCCGCAGCCGATACAACGGTCGGCATCGATCTGGGCCTGAGCGGGAAAAGGTTTACCGTCAGTGCGGGGCACCATCGTAATCGCGCCAAACGGGCAGTCGTGCGAACACAAGGTGCAGGCGAAGCAGCGCGAAATATTTACCGTCGCTTGATAGATCGCGCGCGGCCGTGCGCGGGCAAGCCACCAAGGCACGGTCATCAAACCAGCGGTGGCGAGCAGAGTAGCGAGCCAGATACCCCCACCAGACAGTCGCGCGGTGATGGTTAATGGCCAGAGATACCACCAATCCATTCTTAAATTATCCGGCTTAACCGTTAGGTGTGCAGGCTCGGCATTGACTGCCGGATAAATCAGAGCGGCCACGATAATTGTGCCAATTAACCAAACGGCGAGGCGCCAATTGGGCAGTAATGGCGAGCGACTCAAGCGAGCGAGGTGGAGGCAGAGTCCTCCGGCGATGCCCAAGGGGAGGACCATATGTAAAAAAAATACGACAAAGAAAAGCAGAGAGGGCACCGTGTGATCCGCCGTGAACAGACGGAGCATCGGTTCGCCAAAGAGAGGCAGCACATCCACCAGGCGGATGGTATCAAGGGCCAGGAGTTGCGCGCGCACATCCCACACTAACCAGTAGCCGGTCCATCCAATAAACCAGATCAGGCCTACCAGCGCGATGCCACTGACCCAGGCGAGCCAGCGAGCATCGGAAAATTTACGCGCGAGCAAAGTGCGCAGCGCATGGGCCAGCACGAGTAACATTAGCAAATCAGAAGCGTAGCGGTGGATGCTGCGCATAAGTCCGCCCAGCGAGTGCGGGCCGAGATCGGCGAGCGAAGACCAAGCTGATTGCGTGCTCGGTGAATACCAAATTAGGAGGAACACTCCGGAAAAAGTCGCGAGCAATAGCATGACATTTGCCGCAGGGCCGAGCTGTGCGAGCGGGTTGAGTTCGCGTGGAAACCAACGTTCCAGCCAAGTATCGAGGCGAGTGGCCACGGCATTGCCGGCCGCCAGTAAGCGAGCCGCCCGGACTGGTTCTGGTGGGGCGGCTGAACCCAGCCCCGGGTTCGTCGGTCCCATGGCTTCCGCGAGGATCGCGCAATCTACTTCAGGATGCAGTGGGGATGACATGACGCTCGCGAAGCAGGTCTCGTAGCGCGGAGCGCAGCCACGCGCGGTGGCGGGGGTCGAGCGTGAAGCGATACGCGATTTGATTACCGCGATCAACTAAGAGAAAAAGATTCGCGTGATCGATCGCGCCGGTCTGTGGATTGCGCGTCGCTGAAAATTGGAGACTGGTCAGTGCTTCGTGCATCGCCGCAGGCGACGAGCTCGTAGCATAGCGAAACTCGGGATGGGTAAAGCCGTGGCCCTGTGCGATGAGATTCATCAGCGCAGTGGTTTCATATTCCGGATTAAGCGACAGCGCGACCATGCTCAGCTCTGCCCGTTCTGCTGAAGGTAATTCCGCCATGATTTTTTTTAACTCGAGCAATATTTCTGGGCAGGCAGTCGTGCAGGCGGCATAGATGCCGGTGATTAGCACCACGCCGCCGCGCAAATCCGCCAAGCGAAAGGGGGTGCCGGTTTGATCGAGCAGGGTTAGCGCGGGGAGTGCGAGGTGCACGCGAATGCGCTCGCCGGGGAAAGGCGGTAAAATTTGCGCGCGGATCGCATCATTCCGAGCGTAATACATTAAGCCACCCGCGCAGCCCACGATGAGGGCAAATCCCGCGAGGGCGGCGCGCCCGTGGGCCTGCCAGGGCCGGATTGAAGTTAATTGGGTAAAAGCTGATCGCCAAAGCAGAGCGGCTAGGCCGACTACAAACAGGGGTTCGCCCATCATCACCGAGACCGCCAACCAGGAAACTCCTCCGGTGCGCGGATCTCCACGATAGCACCATAGTTGAAAATCGCGAACGAAGTCACCCAGCCAACTTCCCGTGGTCGGGCCAAAGATAGTTAGCAGCAGAAAGCCTTCGTAACTCACGAGCGCCGTCAGGAGAAAAACTAACAAGCCGGGCCCGGTTAAAAAGCGGGCGGTGGCTATTTGGCCACCGCGGCGAGCGGCGGGCAGAAATTCTATCTGAGCCGTTGGACCCAAGGTGCTGAGGTCCGGGGCGGACATCGCGATTATGGCCGCAGCTCAGCGGACCGGCCAGACATCCGTGAGGGCCTTCCAGTTCGCAAAATAATAGACGGCGAAACAAGCGAGGAAGGTAAGCACCAGTACAATGGTCCCCTTGGTGGCATAATGGTCATGCGCGAGTGAGCCCGGTTGACTGCCGGCGAGAGCGGGAGGCGTGCCCCAGTCCGCCATTGCGCGGCCTTCAATTTTCTCTCCGAAGAGCAAGGTGCCCACACAGAGCAGGGCAAAAATCAGCAGGCCGATAAAAGCGAGTACCCCGCCGATGCCGAGTACGCCGAGCCAAAGATGAGCCGCGGCGCCGTAGACGCCTTGCGTATCGATATCCCAACTCCGACGGGAAACTCCCATCGAGCCCGCAAATGACATACCGAATGAGAGCAGCACAATACCGAGACCAAACAACCAAGGCTGGATGCGGGCGACACGACGGAAAATAAAGTCCCGCTGGAAAATGAGGGGAATCACATAGTAGGCGAGAGCCATGAAGGCCAGCGTGGTGCCGCCGACGACGGTGACATGGAAATGTCCGGGAATGCGCAGCGTATTATGGGCAATAATATTAATCTGCTGCGTGCCGAGCGTCACCCCAGTAATGCCACCGAGGAAACCAAAAATCACGACTGATAAAGCGGTGCCGGAGAACGCGGGATTTTTCCACGGCAATGCAGTGACCCAGCCAAAAATGCCATTGGTGTAGCCTTTTTCGCGCATCGCGATTTCGACGCCGGCCGGCACGGTAAAACCGTGGACCATCGAAGCGAGCACGGCGAGGTACATGGCGTAGGAAGTATTCCAGATTTTCCAGGTCGCGCCGACGCCGGGGTCAACCAGGAGATGATGCGCCGAGGCGAGATTGATAAAGAGCACATAGAGCACGAAGGCGGTTCGACAGACCGCTTCATTGATCGGGCGCGAGCCCACTACGATATGGGTGAGTAAATACCAAACGCTCACCATGGCGCAGACGTTGACCTGTTGCGATTGATGGCCGAGGCCCCACCAGATCAGGCGATACCAGGCGGGATCGGGTTGCGGTGTCCACCCCATCGAATAGGTGAAAGTGGGAATCATCACCACGGCGCCGTGCAGCAAGGTAACCACCGCAATGATCGCGGCCGCCGTGGCGCCGAAAGTAACAATCGGGACGGAGCCGGTGTAGGAGCGATCCCGTTTGGCCACGTAAAGCGTGGCAAAGAAATTAAACACGCCAATCAAAGTGCCCACTGCCACGAGGATAATTCCGAGATAAAAGAGGGGATGCGCCAGGAGTGGGAGGTAGGAGGTCATCATCACATCGGCTTGGCCGGCGATGATAATGTAGTCTACCATGACGGCCCCCGTGAGCATCATGCCGAATGAAGTGTACGCGACCTTGCGCGAGAACAGCCGCGCATTGAGCGGCGTGGTGCAGGCGAAATAGAGGATCGCGACCTCAAAAAACAGAATCCAGAGGATCAACATATTGATTCCGTGAAAAGTCAGGAGGCGATAAAACCAGTCAACTGGCAGTAAATGAACGGTCTGCCAACGCGTGAGCGCCAACAGTAGTGCGGCAATGCCCCCAAGCAGCAAAAAGACAATGCCAACGACCGCGTTGAGTTTAATGAAGCGTTGAGCGTCGAGACAAACCCCGAGGCCAGTGGTACCGCACACACGACCAGGCGTGCCCGGAGCGGCGAGAGAATGAGAGGAAGTTGACATAGGAGGAGGCGATTATTCGACAAAGATTTTTCCGGTCATGGCGTGGTGACCCGCGCCACAAAATTCATTACAGACAATGGTGAACTCACCCTTGGAGGTCGGGGTGATGGTGAGCACGTGGTCATAGCCAGGGAGCACCTGGAAATTCATATTGAGCGGCTGGAGCGAGAAACCGTGCTGCAAGTCAAGGGACGACAGGTGTAAGCGATAAGTCTCCCCGAGTCGCAGGCGCAGGGCGGGATACCATTGCCACATCCGCCCGATGAGATAGGCGTCTCCGCCGGCCGGTGGTTCCACCAGCGGCAGCTCCTGCATCATCGGATTCGTGATCGGATTTTTGAAAGTCCCGACCCGATTGGCTGTGACAAATTTTTCGGTACGCGCAAAAAAATCAGCGGGCTTAACGGTGTAAGCTTCGCCCGTGCTATTTTGTTTTCCGCGGAAATGCCAATAAGGCATCATCAGTGACATCACGAAGCACCAGAGGATGGCGCAACCGAGCCAGATTTTTTCGTGACCGGCAGGACCGTGAAACCACGGGGCGGTGAGGGGGCGTAAGCTCATGGGTGGAAAGGGTCAGGGCAGCAATGCCGGGGGAGTGAGGAGAAGTTCGATCCAGCCCCACGTGGTGTAGGAAAGAATGGGGATGAGGACGCCGAGCACGAGCAGCAGCCAAGGGTTATCGAGTACCTTCTGCCACGGATGGATTTTGGGTTCGTTATTCATGAGATTAAATCAAGGAAGTGGGGCGTTTGGGCCAGGCGCCGAGACGGCGAAGCATGACGGCGAGAAAGAAAATTCCTCCGGCCACCGCCACGAGACCGCCGAGGCCCATGATACTTAGGCCAAGGTACTCGCCGAGGGAGCGGACCCGCTGGTCGATGCCGTATTGTTTTCGGCCGAGGCCGTAAGCGCCGGCTAAAGCAAAGCCGAGGCCGAACACCGCTTGGCCACCGCCAAAAAGCAACAGCTGCAGTCGAGCATAGCGCGGTGGAGCGGGCGGGGGGCTAGCCGGCACGACATCCGTGCAGAAATCATAAGCGGCGGCCATCAGCGCAAGCGTGACCGCGCCGATCGCGCAATGATAATGACCGGGGACGAGCGTGCTCGACTGACGAATTAACGAGCCGAGAATAAAGCCTAAGACGGTTAAGGTCGCGCTGCCGGCGAGACCAATGAAGCGATAATCACGCCAATTAAGCCCCGCGCGTTGGCGCCAGACGTGCGTCGTCACGACGCACAGCACGACCAAGACAACGGGGAAAATGGTCCAGCGCATCAGGTGCGTGGCCATGGAAAAGTAACTGCTCGCTGTCGTGCCGCTAAAAGCCAGTACCGGCAAAATGAGTTGCGGTAGCACGAGGGCGGCGATGAGGGCGGTAATCGCCGTAGATGATAAAATGGTCTGCCCCGACCAGCGGTGGAGCAGCTGGAGCCACAAGCCGAGCATCGCAGCGACATTGGCCGCTTGCAGCACATGACCTCCTCCCCAAAAAATTAATTCATAATAAATTGCGGGAGCAGCGGCCGGGGTAGTTTGCCATGCCCCGAGAAAAGTTACTAAGGCGAGTACATTAGCGGCGGCTGAACCGCGGAGGGCGATGACGGTGCCGGTGGTGAGCGTCTGCAACCCCGTGGGAGCCGGAGTGGTTAACGCGAGAATGAAAAATAGGCCCGCCCCGGCAAACCAGCTGATGAGGCCGCCAAAGAAAATGGGATGATCAATGACCGGCACATAATTCGAGAGCACCGGCTGAGCGCCGGGCATGAGCGCGCCGACGAGCAAGCCAATGATGCCAGTTGCGGCGAGAGCTAAGGACACTGCGGTCAGACCACGCGGCAAGCGCGGGCCAAGCGCCAGTCCCAGGAAAGCTAAGGTGCCAGCTTGAAACCAAACCACGATGGCCAAGTCGACGTGGACCACTAAGGCTCGTTTAAAAAAAAGGGGATCAGTGAATAACCAACCAAGAAAAGGTAAGCGGCCCACCACGAGCAGGAGTGAAAGTAGACCAGCCAAGACTAAGCTACCAATCGCGAATTTAAACCAAGCGCGGGCGATGCGCGTCTCTGGTGTGCTCGTCGTCGAAATCCTGACCGCTGATCCGTCGATCGAGGGGTCAGCGATGAGGGCCGGAGCCGAAGGGTGCATCCCGCTACTCTAGCTTAAGGGGGCCTGCCCGACCTTGACGCGGGTCAAGATAATCGCAGCAGCCTTGGGCGAGGCTCAGTAAACGTATTCTACTTGCAGCCAAATTTTCTTAACGGCTGGCCAGAGCGTGCCCGTGGGGCGGAATTGAGCGAATTTGATGAGGCCGGTCATGGCGGGGCTGAACTTCCGGGAGGCCTGCGCATCAAATTCTTCCCCAAGGGCGGCGCTGCCGGTCGCTGTTTCGAAATGATGCCACCAGGCGATGAGCGCGAGCTGGCCGGGGAGGGTAGTGGTGGCTTTGAGCGAGGTATCATGCAGACCAGCCGCTGGCGTGGTGAGGAAAAGATCAGCCCAACCATTGAATGCATGCAGCGTAGCCAGGGGAGTTTTGAAACCTACGTTATGGTCAGAGCCGAGGACCTCGTGGCCCAAGGTGATACTGCCTGCGGCCGCGACTAGACCGATCTCACTATTATAATAATTAGCCTGATAGTTAAGCGGGCTAGTCCCCGCGTCACTTTGTTGGGCAAGCTCAGCGCGATAGGCTAATTTTAGGGTCGCGGTTAGGGGAGAGCTGCCGGCAAAACTGACGCCGTAGGTAGCGCACGAATTAGCCGCCGCTAGATTTTTTAAATTCAGCAGGTAAGCATAGCCGGTCAGGGTGCCGGCAGTGAAGCCGCGGTAGCTCAGGTTGCCGATGGATGAAGCGGAGCGCCACTTGCCTTGGGTGTGACGGTCGCTGAAGACCCGATTAATTTGATCAAAATAACCGTAAGTTAATATCGTCTGCGCCAGCGAGTGGTTGGTCAAGACCACGCCGTCAAAGGTCTGCATGTTTTGGCGCCAACCCACATCGCCGATAAAGCGCGCGTTATCTAAAGTCAGCCGCTGACGGCCGAGGGTCGCGGTGGTGTGATGTCCCGTCGCGGCAACCCAGGCCTGATTGATTTCGGTCGTCTCGGGATCAGCGATTACAGCTTGGCCGGCCCCGCCAAAATTGAGGCCGGCTTGGCTGTAGCTGTTGCTCTTTGCCGCGGTGATATTTTCTGCCTCAAGCATCGCCTGCCAGCCTTGGTGAGGGACGCTCGTAAAGCCAAGGCGAGTGCGCAGCGTGAGGGCCTGCGCCTCAGCCAGTCCGGTTTGGGTGACATTTTCCGAACGTAGGCGTGCGTTCAGAGAAAAGACACCGCCAGAAAATAGCTGAGAGGCCGGAGAAAATTCAGCAGCGCCGAGGGTGCTCGTGATGACGAGTAAGCTGCTCGCGAGGGCTAATTTCATGAGAAGCCAGTCGCAATTATTTGACTGCAGCGATCAGCGCAGCCGCAGTTGCAGGCAGTCCGCCCTCGAGGCCGCTGCGTTGATGAACGATTACGCCTTCAGCATTTAAGACGGTCAGCAGGTTTGAGTGAGAAAAGCTGCCATCAGTTTCTTGTTTATATTTTAGCCCCAGGAGCGCGGCGAGTTCGCGCACCGCATCGGCGTCGCCATGTAAAAGTTTCCATGATGGATCGAGAGAACGCTGGGCGCGGTAAGTAGCGAGCGCGGCTGGGGTGTCGCGGTCTGTGTCAAACGAGACTAGGACAAAAATTGCGCGGGCGCGAATGGCCGCTGGGAGTTGCCCGCGGATAGCTTGCAGATCGGTGACGAGGAGTGGGCAGGCGTAGCCGCAGGCCGAAAAAAACATATTGAGCACGACGGGCTGCCCGCGCAGTTCGCCCAACGTGAAGGTTCGCCCTGTGTCGTCAGTGAAATGGGCCTCAAGCTGGTACAGCGAATCCGGACTAAAGGCTGGAGCTGCGGACAGGGGCGCAGTTTTTTCGGCGCAGCAGGCTTTAATTTCGGCGCGACCAACCGCGCCAGTGAGCGCACAAGCCGCGGAGACGACGAGCAAGAGACGGGTGGCGATCGTTTTCATAATTGGAGAATGGGTGGGCGTGGTTAGCGTGGGATCGGTGGGCTAAAATCTTGAGCGCAGCGAAAGCCCAGTGAGGTGGTGGTGTTATTGGCCTGAAGCGAGGCGCGGAGGGCTTGGCGCATGAATGCTGCGTAGTCGCTGGTGTCTTTCGCCCCGAGCGAGCCCGCGCCACAAAAGCGATCGCGCTCGAGGCCAGTATCGGCGCGGGATTCCCCCGTAACGAGGGCCGTGTTGAAATCGTCCACCCATTCCCAGACAAAGCCGTGGAGGCCGCGGGCGCCGTGCAGATTGCGCCGCGCCGTCGTAACGGCGCTTTGAATGGGTGGCACGGGCCGCGCGAGCCACGCATAAAGATCATGTTGGAGCACCTCGTCATTTTTGCCGTCGGGGCGCGTGTATCCAGCTGCCGCCGCGAGTTCCCATTCGTCCGTAGTCGGCAGCCGCCGGCCGACCCACCGAGCGTAAGCACGGGCGGCAAACCAAGAAATCCGCACCACGGGAACATTGAGCGGAGCCTGTGCGCCGGGGTTAAGGTCGCTGGCCCAGTGCTCCAAGTAAGAGCTGTCCGCAAATAGTCGGCTGATTTGCGACCGCTGCCAGCGTGGGTGAGCGCGAACAAAGGCGAGAAATTGCCCATTCGTAATCGGCTGTTCATCAAGCCAGAAAGCGGCGACGGGTTTTTTTACCAAATCTTTGGGCGAACGGATCAGTGGCTCATAGAATCCTGCCGGGATGAGCACTAAACCTTCTTCAGTTCCCGGCGACTGGGAGCGATTAAGATCTGGTTGATCATGCCGAGCTGGGCGCGGCGCGGCGCCGCCAACCGTCCCCAGCCACAGGCCGAGCGCGAGCGCGCTGAGTTGCAGAAAGGGAGTGGGTGGCATTGGCGGAGCGCGGGGTTGGCGACATTACGATTAATGAATCTCGGCGCGGAGCGCTTTAACTTTGGCCGCGGTGAAGGCTTCGCCTTGGTTACCCCAAGAATTGTAGACGTAAGTGAGCACGTCAGCCACTTGAGCGTCGGTGAGAACGGCTTCTTGGGGCGGCATCACGCTATTGATCGTCACGCCATTAACCGTGATCGGGCCCGTGAGGCCCTTCAACACGGTGCGCACCGCGCGTTCGCGATCGGCCAGTAAATAATCTGAGCCCGCCAGCGGCGGGAAGGCCAGCGGGAGGCCTTTGCCGTCGGGTTGATGGCAAGCAAAGCAGAGCCCCATGTAGACCTGTTTGCCTTTTTCGATCTGCATTTCTTTGGTGAGACCAGCGATGGTGGGATTAGAGGACATGGCGGCGGCGATTTGCGTCTTCAATTCAGCCTCGCGTTTAGCCGAGTTGGACCCGGCTTCGGCTTGAGCGCCGAGATAGATGGCATCAATTTCTTTACCGGAGTAGATCACGCGATCTTCGGGTCCCGTTACTTTAAGCATACCGAGCGCACCCTTGTTGAAGGCCCGCGTGAGCGAATGATCGACGAGAATAAAGGTGCCGGGAACATCCACTTTGAATTCAACCATGGTGGCTCCCCCTGAGGGCACGAGGGTGGTTTGGACATGGCGGTTAGGCAGTGAGAGTCCGGCCTCAGGGTAAACTTTATCAAAAATTTCCCCGATGATGTGAAACGAAGAAGTGATGTTGGGGCCGCCGACACCGAAGAAGATGCGTACTTGTTCGCCTACTTTCGCCGTGATCGCTTTGTCGCCTACGAGTGAGCCGACGGCTCCATTAAATACGATGTAGGGCGGACGCTCATCAATGGCCTTGGCCATATCAAAAGACTGCAGGCCTTCTTCACCGTATTTGCCGGTGGTGTAGAACTCGCCCTGCATCACATAATATTCTTTATCCACAATGGGGAGGCCCTCCTTGGGCTCGACAAGAATGAGGCCATACATGCCGTTGCCGATATGCATTGGGACCGGGGCCGTCGCGCAGTGGTAGACATAAAGTCCGGGATTGAGGGCTTGAAAAGTAAACTGCGAGCTATGGCCGGGGGCCGTAAAAGTTGAGGCCGCCCCGCCACCAGGTCCGGTGACCGCGTGGAGATCGATATTGTGCGGCAGCTTGGAGGACGGGTGATTATTGAGATGAAATTCGACGACATCCCCTTCGCGAATGCGGATAAAAGATCCGGGAACGCTGCCGCCGAAAGTCCAGAAGGTGTACTCAACCCCGTCAGCCAATTTTGCGACCACTTCGCGCACTTCGAGATTAACTACCATACGAGCCGCATACTGACGCTTAATGGCCGGTGGGACATGCGGGGGTGAGGTGAGGATGGCTTGCTCAATCGGCATGCTCGCCAGCTCGGGTGGTAGCACCACGGGGCCTTTGGCATCAGCCGGGCCAGTTGCAGCGCTGGCAACCAGCACGGTGGTAAAAGCGGCGGCTAAAACGAGGACAACAACTGCCAGGGCGGTGAGTGAGCGCGGATTTTTCATAAGATCAAAAGCAGATGAGGGTGGAGAAATGACCGAGTTAATTTTCATCGATGAGAGTGGTGAACTAGCTGAGCCTACCACGGCGGGGTCGGCGTGCCCTTGATGCAGGTCAAGGGCGCACAGTGATGAGCTCGGCTACTGTTGATGATAAGCGTACGTGAGCACCCCAAGATACAGCAAACCCAAGCCAGCTTCCTGGAGGCCGATTTGTTTAGCGGGAAGATGCGGGCGCCACGCTGACGTTAACCAAAATGTGCGAGTCAGTAATAGGGCGAGAAAACTGACAGCGAGCCCTGGGACCAATTGTTCGCGAGCGAGTTCTGCGATCACGCCGAGGGCGATTACGCCGGCGAGGAGTGGCCGGCTGCGGTAGGCGCGCTGATTTTTTTCTAAGCGCAGATAAGTGCGAATCGTTAAAACTGTAGGCAGGCTACGCGCTAGGGCGAGCGCCGCGAGGGCCCAAGCTGTCGGGGCCGACCAGCCAGCCGCACTGGCGAGGGCCGCGGGTAAAATTGCAAAGGTGGCGCAGCCAGCGAGCTCAGCAGCTGCAGCGCGGGATTCATGATGGTGGTCAAAATAGATAAATAATCCTGCGCAGGGTATCGCTAAGAGCAGAGGCCAGGCGGCGGTGAATCCGCTGATTAATTTTAATTCGATGAGCCCGATAATCAGCAGCAACGTCAGTAGGCCTAAAGTGAAGCGGGTTAAATTCCTGTCAGCGGAAGTTTCCCCGCGAAGCAAAGCTCTTAATGGTCGGCGGGCGAAAAATCCGGCAAGGGCGGTCGCTGTCAGCGCCCCGCCCGCCGCCGAGGGCGCCACGAGTAAACCCAGCGCGAGCGGTTCAAGCGCCAGCGACCATGCGCCATGTTCCCGTGGCAGAAAGATAGGGGAGCCGAAATAATTTTTTCCCGGCAACGATGAGCTGATGGGCCGCGGCATTACCGCCAGAGGTTGCATCCTCGCATTATCGATAAACCAGTCGTCCGCGCCTTGACCTGCGTCAAGCGATCGTCGGCGTCGTGGCGCGCCCCTCGTTAGCGGTTGAGGAGGGCGGCGACGCGCGTGCGGCTGCGGACGTCGAGTTTATCAAAAATTGCGGCGAGCTGCGTTTTGATGGTGAGCGGGCTGCGGTGAAGCTCAGTGGCAATTTCTCGGGTGCGCAGGCCTTCGCGCACCCGCATGGCCACCTCGCGTTCGCGTTCCGTGAGGCGCGCCAGCAGCGCGACCGCTCCGGGCGATAGGGCTCGCTCGCGATCACCGCGGGGCCGGCGATAGTCGAGTTGAAGATGAAAAGCGGGGGGCTGGCCACCGGCGGGCACATGAAGCTTGATCCGAGCATGGAGGCCGCGGGCGTGATCACTCACCATGTGGGGCTGGCTGAGCGTGATGCCTTGATCCCAGCGCAGACGGAGCAGTTGACAGGCTTCGATGAGCGCGGTCGGGAGACGGAAGGCCCGGCGCGCGCGGAGAGCCGCGGCGCGGCGCTCGCCATGATTCCAGACCGCACAGGCGCGGGCCGCTTCAGCGTTAAACCACTGGGGCTCGATGGCCCAATTGAGGAGAAGCATTCCTACCGGAACTTCTTCCATCATCGCCGCATAGTGGACTAAGAGGGCTGAACGATCAGGATTAAGTAGTGTCATCGGCGGAATGAATAACAAAACGGCGAGCCGCCGAACTATCTCGGGGCGGCTCTGGTGTTTGGTGACTTGGCAGACTGCTGCGGGTACCGCAAGCGCATTACGCCTTTTGGCCTAGTCCGCCGGCGGCGCGGAAAGAATTTTCCGGAAAATTTATTCGATCGGGAGAAGCCTCGCCTTAAGCTCCTGAAGTGCTCATGGAATTACTCCTTACGTTTACCCTAAAAACCCTCCGGCTGCCTTCGCTTTAATTATGCTGATCGATTTTGAAAAAATTTCCCCGCGAGAAGCTTATCCGTGGTTGATTAACGCTATTAACCCTCGGCCGATTGCGTGGGTCTCGACCATTTCCGCGGCCGGCCACACTAATTTAGCGCCCTTCTCATTT
>SXGQ01248305.1_pt1 | contig 20909 bp, 18 predicted proteins | sample 3178371 | NCBI WGS metagenome assembly SXGQ01 (sample SAMN11356859, study PRJNA531348) | freshwater metagenome | isolation source: freshwater sample F1-20 | place: China: Fuxian Lake, Yuxi | collected 2017-12-25 | reverse complement strand
CGCCACCCGCTGCATCTCGCCGCCGGAGAGCTGCCGGGGGCGGTGGTGGAGCCGGCCGCCGAGGCCGAACCGCCCGAGGAGGCTCTCGGCCTCGAGGCGCGCCGCGCGGCGCCGGGCCAGCCAGGCGAACGGACCGTGCCGCACCAGCAGTGGGGCGAGCACGTTCTCCACGGCGTCCAGCTCCGGCAGGAGGTGGTACGACTGGAACACCATCCCCAGCGCGCTGTTGCGCAGCCGGTCGCGGCGCCGGGCAGGCTGGTCGTCGGCCCGCTGGCCGTCGAGGAGCACGGCACCGGCGTCGGGCGCGTCGAGCAGCCCCATGAGGTGGAGGAGCGTGCTCTTCCCGGAGCCGCTCGAGCCGACGATCGCCACGAAGCCCCCCGGCTCGATCTCGAGGTCCACGCCGCGCAGCACATCGAGCGTGCCACCCCCGGAGCGGTAGCGCTTGACGAGGCCGCGGACGGCGACGGTCGGCAGGGAACGCACCGAGTCAATCATGCCGCAGCGCCTCCACCGGATGGAGCCGGGCGGCCCGGAGCGCCGGCAGCACGCTCGCCGCCACGGCGATCGCCACCGCGCCGGCGATGATCCAGGCCACCGTGAACGGATCGACGATCGTGGGGATCCGGAAGAAGTAGTAGATCGACGGGTCGAAGACGCGCTGGCCGGTCATCCACTCGACCAGTTCGCGCACGCGGTTGATGTTCCAGGTGATCGCCAGGCCGAGGGCCAGCCCCGCCCCCGCGCCGACGAGGCCGAGGAACAGCCCGTAGCCGAGAAACACCCCGGCCACCCCGCCGGCGCCCGCCCCCAGCGACTTGAGGATCCCGATGTCGCGCGTCTTCTCCACCACGATCATGAAGAAGATCGCGAGGATGCCGAAGCCGGCCACCGCCACGATCATGAACAGGAGGATGTTGAGCACCGCCATCTCCATGTCGACCGCCGCCAGCAGCGGCCCCTGCTTGTCCTTCCAGGAGGAGATCGAATAGACGTCGGCGGGGAAGGCGCGGCGGAGGCGGTCGCGGACGGCGTCGAGGTCGGCCTCGGGGGTGAGGCGGATCTGGATCGAATTGACGCTCGGGATCCCCGTCTGCGGATCGACCATGCCGCGGAGCCGCTCCAGGTCGGCGATCGGCACGAAGACGAAGTTCGAGTCGTATTCGCTCATCTTGCTTTCGTAGAAGTCGACCACCGTGAAGGTGTCGGTGACCGCCTTGGGGGGCGTGCCGGCGGTGGGGAAGGTGATCTTCACGTCGTCGCCGGGAAGGACGAGGAACCGGTCGGTGCCGGAGGAATCGCGGAAGCTCGCCAGACCGATCCCCGGCACGATGCCGATCGACTGCTCGTTGGCCGGGTCGAAGACATGCCCCTCCTGCGGAAGCGCGGCACGGAACGGGTCGGCGGGTGCCGTGCCCAGGTCGGCCTCGCCGGCTACGGGGGCGCCGGCCGCGCCCGGGATGACCTCCTCGGTGGCGGCGGCCGCGCGCACGGCTCCAGCGCCGGCAGCCGTGCCGCCGCCGGTTACCGTGGCTCCCGTGGCGGCGAGCACCGCATCCACCTGCCGGTCGAGCGGCCGCACCGGCCCGGCACCCTGCGATCCGTCGGCGGTGGTCACCCCCTCGGCCTGCTGCTTCTCGCGCCAGGCGCGTTCCCGGGCGACGCGCATCCGCCGATGGGGCCAGCCGGCACCCTCGAGCGCCGGCCGGGTGGCCCCGCCATCCCCCTGGCTGTCGACGGTGTCGTAGCCGCCGTCGCGCAGCGAGAAGGAGAGCTGGCGACGGTTTCCGGGGTGCTGGAGGTAGCGGCTGAAATCGCTGACGCCGGCATGGGTCGACTCGTCGATGCCGATGAGCATCACCTGACGGGTCACCCACTGCCCGCGGACCTGGAAGTTGAGCATCGCCGGCACCGCCACCGTCGGCGTCATCCCGGCGATCGAGTCGCCGGCGGCCCGGCGGATCTCCTCCATGTGCCAGGCGGGGTCCTGGAAGCCGGAGAGGGAATGGCTCTCGAAGACCAGGTCGGAGAGGATGCCGTGGATCCGCGTCTGCATCTCGTGGGAGAAGCCGGCCATGACCGCATTGACGACGATCATCGTCGCCACGCCGAGGGTGACGCTGATCACACTCGCCAGGGCGATGAACCGGGTGCGGAGATAGCGGCAGCAGAGGAAGAGCACGTACATCGGCGGCTCACGCGGGCGGACGGGGTGACTGGTCAGCCGCCGGCAGGGCGGGTGCGGGGATCTTCGGCCGGGCGGAGCAGCGGGAAGAGGATCACGTCGCGAATCGACGACGCCTGGGTGAGCAGCATCACCAGCCGGTCGATGCCGATGCCGAGGCCGCCCGCCGGCGGCATGCCGTGCCGCAGGGCGCGGATGAAGTCGTGGTCCATCCGCGCCATCGACTCGTCGGCCGGTAGGCCGGCCAACTGGGTGCGGAACAGTTCTTCCTGCAGGTCGGGATCGTTGAGCTCGGTGTAGGCGTTGGCGAATTCCATCCCCGCCACGTAGAGCTCGAACCGTTCGGCGACCTGTGGCTGCCCCGCCTTCCGCTTGGTGAGCGGGCAGATCGCGGCGGGGTAGTCGATGACGAACACCGGTCCGGAGAGCCCGGCCTCGCAGCTCGATTCGAAGAGCTCGCTCTTCACCACGTCGGGATGCCGGCCGGCGGTGTCGAGGCCGCGGGCGGCGGCGGTCGCCACCACGCTGGCGGGATCGGTCGGGTCGCAGCCGGTCACCTCGCGGAGCAGGTCGTCGTAGCCGACGCGGCGGAAGGGCTTGCCGAGGTCGATCTCGTGCCCCATCCAGGTGAGACGCGCCGGCGTGCCGGCCGCGGCGGCGGCGTTGCGGATGACCGCCTCGGTGAGGTCCATCATGCTCCGGTAGTCGCCGTAGGCCTCGTAGGCCTCGAGCAGGGTGAATTCGGGATTGTGGCGTGGGCTCAAGCCCTCGTTGCGGTAGACACGCCCGAGTTCGAAGACCCGTTCGAGGCCGCCGACGAGGAGCCGCTTGAGGTGCAGCTCGAGGGCGATCCGCAGCACGAGCGGCATGTCGAGCGCGTTGTGGTGGGTCTTGAACGGCCGGGCAGCGGCGCCGCCGGCCGATTCCTGCAGCGTCGGCCCCTCCACCTCGAGGTAGCCGCGGTCGGTGAGCGTCTGGCGGACGGAGGCGACGATCCGGCTGCGGGCGATGAACCGGTCGCGCACCCCCTCACCATGGATCAGATCGAGGTACCGCTGCCGCTGCTTGAGCTCGGGATCGACCAGCCCGTGGAACTTGTCGGGCGGGGTCTCGATCGATTTGGTGAGGAATTCGAGCCCGGCGGCGAAGATCGTCATCTCGCCGGTCTTCGACCAGCCGAGCCGGCCGTCGATGCCGACGATGTCGCCCAGGTCGAGGCAGTCGGCCACCTGCCAGGCCTCGGGGCCGACCTGCTTCTTGCCGAGCATCACCTGGATCCGCCCGCTGCGGTCGGCCAGATCGAGGAACACGAGGCTCCCGGCGCTGCGCTGGAGCATGATCCTCCCGGCCACCCGCACTGTCGGCCCGTCCTCCGCCGGGGGTTCACCGGCCGGGCGCCGCAGGGCCTCCCCCGCGGTCCGGACGGCGGCGATCGGCTGCGCCCCGTCGAAGCGGCTCCCCCACGGATCCTTGCCGAGGGCCGCCAGCCGGGCGAGTTTGTCGCGGCGCGACTTTTCGAGGGCCGCGGCGACACCCTTCTCCTCGGTGCCCGTCAGGGGGTGGCCCTGTTCGTGGGTGCCGTCGTCGGCGGCATCGGTGGGGCGGGAGGGGGGGGTGGGAGGTGTCATGCGCGCGGAGCGAGAGGGAGGGAAACCGGTGATTGTCGGGATCGGTGCCGTTTTGGAGAAGGGCAGTCGGCGGCGGGTTTTCCCGGTGCCGGCGGGGGAACACGGCATTTGGGCATCTCGCCGGTCTGCCACGACGCGGGTACAACGCGGAACCCGCGCCCCGTGAGTGAGCCCTGCCGTGACCGAACCGCCTGTCTCGCTCTACAGCGTCGAATTGCGAACCGCCCGCTGGGCCGAGATGGTGGCGTGGTACCGGCAGGCCCTCGGCCTCCGGGTGCTCGTGCGGGTGGTGGACGAAGGCTATGCGCTGATCGCGGCCGGCACCACGCGGTTGGCCCTGCTCGCCCGTGCGGAGACCTCCCCGGCGAGCCCCCGCTGGAGCCTCGGCTTCGAGGTCGACGACATCGACGCGGCCCGCCGCCGCCTCGAGGGAGCGGGCACCACCGCGCCGGCAGCGATCGCCCACGCCGAGGGGTTTCGCGAGCTGGTGGTCAACGATCCCGACGGCAACCGCATCCGCCTCTTCGAGTGGCCGCGGCATCGCGGCGGGTGATCGCTCCGCCGGGTCGGCTATCCCGGCAGCCCGCCGGCTCAGGGACCAGGCAGCGGACCGCGCGTGCTGAGCTTCACCCGGCAGAGCAGCGAGTCGGCGGTCATGTAGAGCGTCTGGCCGTCGTCGCCGAAGCCACAGTTGGCGGTCGCCTGACCGGTGAGGAGCGTGCCGAGGTGGGTGCCGTCGGCAGCGATGACGAGCACCCCTCCCGGACCGGTGGCGAAGAGGTTGCCGGCGGTGTCCACCTTGAGACCATCGGGAAGCCCCTTCTTCCGTTCCTGGAAGAGCTTCGTGCCGTCGAAGAAGGTCTTCCCCGCGTCGAGGGTGCCGTCGGCCTGCACCGCGAACACGCGCCAGATCGGCGCCGCGGGATCGGACTGGGCGACGTAGAGCTTCTTCTCGTCGGGGGAGAAGGCGATGCCGTTGGGGCGTGTCATCGTGTCGCACAGCAGGGTCACCGTGCCGTCGGGGGTGACACGGTAGACGCCGCAGTGATCGAGCTCGCGCCGCGGATCGTCGAAGCCGCCAGGCAGGCCGTAGGGCGGATCGGTGAAGTAGATCGCCCCGGAGGAGTGGACGGCGACGTCGTTGGGGCTGTTGAAACGCTTGCCGCGGTAGGCATCGGCCACCGTGCGCTTGCCGCCGCCGGGTGTCAGCCGGCTCACGCGCCGGTCGCCATGCTCGCAGGAGATGAGCAGGCCCTGGAGGTCGAGCGTGAGGCCGTTGCTGCCGCGCTCGCTCCCGTAGGCGCCGGGGCCGGTGAACCCCGCCGGTTCGAGGAACACCCCCAGGCCCGCGCCCGGCTTCCATGAGTGGACGCGGTTGTGGGGGATGTCGGAAAACAGCAGGTGCCCCTCGGCACGCACCCACACCGGTCCCTCCGCCCACGAGAACCCGCTGGCGAGGACCTCGATCGTCGCCCCCTTGGGCACCAGCGCGTCGAAGCGCGGATCGAGCCGTTCGATCGAGCCGACCGTGGGGAGCAGGTCGGCTCCCGGCTCGGCGGCCGGCGACGGCCCTGCGGCGATCATGCCGGCACCCAGCAGGAGGGCGGCGGCAGGCAGCGCCCACAGGGCACGGATGCGGGGGCTCGTTCCACCGGTTGAACGGGCACGACGGGGCATGGTGGCACCTCGAAGGCGGGGGATGGTTGGACGATGCGGCCCGTATGGTAGCGGCCGGTGCCGCCCGGTTCACCCGTCGGTCGGTGTCGCCAGCCCGGCGACGTAGACGGTGACCGCCGCCATCCCCAGGCCGAAGAGGAGGATCAGCGCGATCGCGATCCCCAGCGCACAGCCGGCCGCTCCCGCACCGCGGGCAGCGGAGCGCCAGCAGGCTGCGGAGGCGGCCGACGGACGGGGGCCTGTCGGGGCTGGGGTGGGGCATGGCGGTGCGCGGCGGGGCCGGTGCCTTGGTGGAGCGGTGGTGGGGTGGCAGCGGTGCTGACGGTGGCAGCGGCGGCGGGGGTTTCGCGGGGCAGCGTGGCCCCGCTGCCGGGCCGCGGCGGTGAGGACTGCGGGCTATATTCCAGTGGAGCGGATCGATCGGGGGTGGTCGCGGAGTCGGCAGAGGCAGCGATGAACGTCGACGACGAACTGCTGAAGGAGTTCCTCATCGAGTCGTCGGAGAGCCTCGACCAGCTCGACCGCGATCTGGTGGCCCTCGAGGAGAATCCGCGCGACGCCCAGCGCCTCTCGAGCATCTTCCGCACCGTCCACAACATCAAGGGAATCTGCGGTTTCCTCGGATTCGTCAAGCTCGGCGCCATCGCCCACAGCGGCGAGCATCTGCTCGGCAAGCTCCGCGACGGTTCGATCGACCTCGACGAGCGCGTGACCGGGGCGCTGTTGTCGTTCGTCGACACGGTGCGCGTGATCCTCGGGGCGATCGAGCGCACCGGCGGCGAGGGGGACGGCGACTACCGCGATCTCGCCCAGTCGCTCGCGGTGATCGCCGAGGAGGCGGCCGCCGCCAGGGCGCGTGGTGGCGACATCGTCGTCACCCGGCTCGCGCCGCCCCCGGCCGCGCCGGCCCCCGTGGCTGTCGCGCCGGCGCCGAGTGCGCCGCCAGTCGCGCAGCACCCGCAATCGACGCAGCCGGTTTCACAGCCCGAGCCACCGGCCGCGCCCGATCCCGTGCCGACGGCTGCGCCGGTGTCACCGCCGGCGGCGGCCGCTGTGGCGAAGCCGGCCGGCCGGAGTGCCGCGGTGCCGGTGGCGGAGTCGGCGATCCGTGTCGATGTCGGCCTTCTCGGGTCGCTTGTCGATCTCGTCGGCGAGTTGGTGCTCGCCCGCAACCAACTCCAGGCCACGGTCCGCCGGCTCTCGGCGACGGCCGGGGGCGAGGATTCCGAACTGCTCAAGGTGGCCCATCGCATCGACAGCGTGACCGCCTCCCTCCAGTCGGCGGCGCTGAAGACGCGGATGCAGCCGATCGACCAGGTGTTCAACAAGTTTCCCCGCCTCGTCCGCGACCTGGCGGTGGGCTGTGGCAAGGACGTTCAGCTCTCGATCCACGGAGCCGACACCGAGCTCGACCGGTCGCTCATCGAGACGATCCGCGATCCACTCACCCATCTCCTCCGCAACGCCGTCGACCACGGCATCGAGCCGCCGCAGACACGCGTCGAGCGCGGCAAGCCCGCCGCCGGCAAGCTCGCGCTCCGCGCCTTCCACGAGAGCGGGCAGGTGACGATCGAGATCACCGACGACGGCGGCGGGATCCGCGTCGATGCGGTCCGCGAGAAGGCGGTCGCGCGCGGTCTGGTCAGCGCCGAGCAGGCGGCGCTCCTCTCCGACGAGCGCGTGTTCCAGTTCATCTTCGAGCCCGGTTTCTCCACCGCCGCCACCGTCACCAACATCTCCGGCCGCGGCGTGGGGATGGATGTCGTCCGCACCAACATCGAGGCCATCGGCGGCACGGTGGAGCTCGACAGCCGACCCGGCGTGGGCACCACGGTCCGGGTGCGGATCCCGCTCACGCTGGCGATCATGCCCGCGCTCATCGTCCACGCCGGCGGCCAGCGCTTCGCCATCCCGCAGGCGGCCGTGCGCGAATTGATCGCGCTGGGCAGCTCACGGTCGGCGGCGTTCATCGAGGGGCTCGAGGGGGCGCCGGTGATGCGCCTCCGCGACCGGCTCCTCCCCCTCGTCTTCCTCCGCGGGCTGCTCGCCATCGGCGCCGGCTCCGCCGTGCCCGTCCCCGGGGTCGGGGCTCCCGCCTCGGGAACGGTGGTCGTGCTGCGGGTCGATTCCCAGGAATTCGGTCTCGTGGTCGATGGCGTCGCCCGGGCGGAGGACATCGTCGTCAAGCCGATCGCCAAGGTGCTCGTCGCCCTCGGTGTCTACGCCGGCGCCACGGTGCTCGGCGACGGCGACGTGGTGCTGATCATGGATCCGCGGGGCGTGGCCCAGGCGGCGCGGATCCCCGCGCGGCCGGGCGACGAATCGCTCGCGGCGGCGGCACCGGTGGCGGCGCGGCCGCGGTACCTCGTCTGCGAGACCGGCCGCGGGCGGCGCGTGGCGGTGCCGCTGGAGGACGTGCAACGCCTGGAGACCTTCCCGCGGGAACGGCTCGAAGAGGCCGCCGGCCGCCTCGTCGCCCACCGCGAGGGCCACCTGCTGGCGCTGGCCGACATCGACGCGATGGTGCAGGGCGCGCCGGAGCCGATCAGCGGGCCGGTGACCGCCGTGATCCTCCCCCCGGCCCGTGGCGAGGTGGGTCTGCGGGTCCGCCGCATCCTCGAGGTGGTCGAGCCCTCGCTGCCGCTCGACCCGGCGCTCGCCGCCGCCGGCCTGCTCGGCACGGTCGTCATCGAAGGTCGGGCGATGGAGGTGCTGGACGTGCGCGGGGCGCTCTCCTCACCCGCTCCACGGCTGCTGGCCGGGGCGGTGCCCCGATGATCGCCGCCGCCGACGGACGGGCCGGCCCGGGGGGCGAGCCGGCGATGCGCTGCTGTGCCTTCCAGGTGGCCGAACGCTGGTTCGCCATCGATGCATCGCGGATCACCGAGGTCCTCCGCGAGCAGCGGACGACCCCGGTTCCGCTGGCCCATCCGGCGGTCCGCGGTCTGCTCAACCTCCGCGGACGGATCGTGCCGGTGATCGACATGCGCACCCGTCTCGGGCTCGCCATGGCGACCGACACCGCCGACGGCGCGGGGCGGACGAACATCGTCATCGAGGTCGAGGACGAGGCCTTCAGCCTCCTGGTCGATCGGCTCGCCGACGTGGTGGAGATTCCCCTGCGTTCGATCGAGCCGCCGACCACCGCCGACAGGCCGGGACAGGATGCGATCGACGGGGTGTGGCCGACACGGTTCGGATTGATGCACCTGCTCGACACGGGCAGGCTCGTGGCCGGGATCGCGGCAGCGACCGCGGAAAGGAAAGCGCGATGAACAGGGTGGCAGACGGTGCGGAGACGGGTTCCTGGACCGGGGCGCTGGGGCGGTTGCTGCGCAACCCCCTGCTCGTCGCCCTGCTGGCGATGTCGCTCCTGCCGCTGGCACTGACCGGCATCGCCACCTACTGGCTGTCGTCGCAGTCGCTGACCGAGGCGGCCGAGCGCCAGCTCGAGGTCGCGCGGACGATCACCGCCAAGCGCGTCGAGGAGTATTTCGGCAACCTCGAGAACCAGCTCCGGGCCCTTTCCGAGGACCGGATGGTGACCGCGGCGCTGCCCGCCTTCCGCGACGGCTTCGCCGCGGTGCTCACCGACGATGCCGTCGGGCCCGACGAACTGGCCACGGCGCGGCGCGACCTGGCGGGCTTCTACACCGGTGTCTTCGCCCCCGAGCACCTGCGGCAGAGCGGCCGTGAGGTGGCAGCCGCGGGGCTGGCCGACTCCCTCGGCGACACCGCCGCCTGGCTCCAGACCCTCTACATCCAACGCAACGAGCAGCCGCTCGGCTCCAAGCACCTCCTCGATTCGGCCGGCGACCGTTCCGCCTACGCCCGGACCCACGCCCTCTACCACCCGATCCTGCGCAGCTTCGTCGAGAAGTTCGGCCTCTACGACCTGTTCCTCGTCGATGCCCGCGACCAGACGGTGATCTACTCGGTGTTCAAGGAGATCGACTTCGGGGCGTCGCTCGCCTCGGGCCCGCTCGCCCAGTCGATGCTCGCCACGGCGGTGAAGCAGGCACTCGCCGCCGGGCGCCGCGATGCCGTCGCCGCCGGCCGGTTCGAGCCCTATCTCCCCTCCTACGGCCTCTCCGCCGGGTTCATCGCGGCGCCGGTGCTCGACGGGCGCACCGTCGTCGGCGCGATCGCCTTCCAGATCCCGATCGACAAGCTCAATGCGATCGTCAGCGAGCGCGCCGGGATGGGGGAGACGGGTGAGACATACCTCATCGGTCCCGATCGGTTGTTCCGCACCGAGTCGCGCTTCACCGAGCAGCTCGGTGTGAAGTCGACCGTCGGCAACGCCGCGATCAAGGTCGATACCGCGGCGGTCCGCGCCGCCCTCGACGACAATACCGCCGGCACCGGCCGGATCGTCGATTACCGCAGCCAGCCGGTCCTCTCCTCGTGGCAGCCGGTGACGGTCCACAAGGGGGATGGCGCGGGCGATCCGCCGGTGAACTGGGCGGTCATCTCCGAGATCGACTTGGCCGAGACCGAGACGCCGATGCGACGCCTCCGCTGGCTCTCCCAGTTGATCTTCGGCCTCACCACCCTCGGCGTGATCTGGCTCTCGACCCGGATCGCCGGCCGCTTCACCCGCGCCGCGCGGCGGCAGGCGGCCCTCGTCGACGGCATCAAGGGCAACACCCACACCCTGGCCAGTGCCTCCGAGGAGCTGACCAGCGTCAGCCAGCAGATGAGCGCCGCCGCCGAGGAGACCACCGCCCAGGCGAACCTCGTCTCCGCCGCCGCCGAGCAGGTCAGCAGCAGCACGAAGACGGTCTCGGGCTCGGTGGAGAGCCTCGTCGCCAACATCTACGACATCGCCAAGAACGCCCAGGACGCCGCGGCCGTGGCCCGGCAGTCGGTCGACATGGCCCGGGCCACGAGCCGGACGATGGACGAACTGGGCAGCTCGAGCGCCCAGATCGGCCAGGTGGTCAAGGTGATCAACTCGATCGCCGAGCAGACACACCTCCTCGCCCGCAACGCCACGATCGCGGCGGCGCGGGCGGGTGAGGCGGGCTAGGGGTTCGCCGTCGTCGCCAACGATGTCAACGAACTGGCCCGCGAGACCGCCAAGGCCACCGAGGACATCGCCGGCCGGATCGAGGCGATGCAGGGCGACACGAGCCGCGCGGTGGCGGCGATCGCCGAGATCGTGGCGGTGATCGAGAAGATCGACGCCTTCCAGACCAAGATCGCCACCGCAGTCGAGGAACAGTCGGTGACCACCAGCGAGATCGGGCGCAACATCGCCGAGGCGACCACCGGCTCGACCGAGATCGCCCAGAACATCGGCCAGGTGGCCCAGGCGGCCCAGAGCACGGCCGAGGGGGCGGCCAACACCCAGGTCTCCTCGCAGGAGCTCGCCCGCTTGGCCCACGATCTGGCCCGACTGGTGGAGGAATACCGCTCCTGATCGGCGGCCGTTGGCGGCAGCCGGCCGCCGGGGATACTGGAAAAGACTCCTCCCCCGGCCGAGGGTGATGGCGTGAACGCGCTGATCGTCGACGATTCGAAACCCGCCCGGACGATCCTCGCCCGGGTGCTGGCCGGGCTCGATTTCCACTGCTGCGAGGCGGCCAACGGCCAGGAGGCCCTCGATCTCCTTCCGCGCATCGAGCGGCCCGACCTGGTGACGATCAATCTCCACATGCCGGTGATGGACGGCATCGAGCTGATCGGCCGGCTGCGGCGTGATCCGTCGTGGCGGGCCCTGCGGCTGATGATGGTCTCGGGGGAGCAGGATCAAACGCGGATCGCCGCGGCGCTGGCGGCGGGGGCTGACCAGTTCGTGGCCAAGCCGTTCACGGCCGACGCCATCGCCCGGGCGCTGGCCGGAATTGGCGTCGGGCGGCGCCCCGCCGCGGCCGCGCCGATCCGCGTGCTCGTGGTGGACGACTCGGCGGTGATCCGCAGCGTGCTGGCGACGACGCTCGCCGGGGACGCGGGGATCACCGTGGCCGGCACCGCCGCCGACGGCCGCCAGGCCCTCGAGCGGATCGCCGCCGATGCCCCCGACATCGTCCTTCTCGACGTCGAGATGCCGGTGATGGACGGGATCACCGCCCTCCGCGAGCTCCGCCGGCTGCGGCCGCGGCTGCCGGTGGTGATGTTCTCGAGCCTCACCGAGCGCGGCGCCAAGGCGGCGATCGACGCCCTCGTCAGCGGTGCCAACGACTATGTCGCCAAGCCCAAGGGGGGTGCGCCCGACGAGGTGGCCGCGCGGATCCGCGCGGAATTGGTGCCGAAGATCCGCCAGCTCGTGCCCCGGGGATCGGCGGGCGCGGCCGACGGGTCGGTGCCGGCGGGGGCCGCCCCTGCGGCGCCCCCGATCCGCCGGCCGCCGCGCGAGGCGGTGGCGGCGGTCGTGGTGGCGGTCTCGACCGGCGGTCCGAACGCCCTCGCCGGCTTCCTCCCCGGCTTCGTCGCCACGGCGGGCGTGCCGGTGCTGGTGGTGCAGCACATGCCACCGATGTTCACCGCGCATCTCGCCGAGCGCCTCGCGCGGATCTGCGGCATCGACGTGCGCGAAGCGACCGATGGCGAGTTGCTCCGCCCCGGCCGCGTGCTCCTCGCTCCCGGCGGCCGCCACATGAAGGTGAACCGCACCGACACCGGTGTGGCGGTGGTCCTGTCCGACGAACCGCCGGAAAATGCCTGCCGACCCGCCGCCGATCCGCTCTTCCGCTCCGCCGCCACCGTCTGGGGAGGAGGCACGCTCGGCGTGGTGCTCACCGGCATGGGGCGCGACGGCCTGGAGGGCTCGCGGTCGATCGTCGCCGCGGGGGGCGCGGTGATCGTCCAGGACGAGTTCACCAGCACGATCTGGGGCATGCCCGGGCACGTCGCCCGGGCAGGGTTGGCCGACGCGGTGCTGCCGCTGTCGCAGCTCGGGGCCGAGGTGGCCCTGCGGCTCAAGCGGCGCGGTGGCTGAGCGGGAACACCGGGAACCCCATGGTCAGCGCCGCCGACTTCGCCTGCATCCGCGAGTTCCTCCGCCGCCGCAGCGGCGTGGTGATCGACGCATCGAAGGGCTACCTCGTCGAGGCCCGGCTCCTGCCGGTGGTCCGGCAGCATCGGTACTCGGGGCTCGACGCGCTCGTCGGCCGGATCCGGCAGGGGGGCGACACGGCGCTCGAACGCGACGTCCTCAACGCGATGATGACGCACGAAACGTCGTTTTTCCGCGACAAGAGCCCGTTCGAGACGGTGAAGAAGCTGCTGCCCGAACTGCTCGAGCGCAGGAGCGTGTCGCGGCACCTGACGATCTGGTCGGCCGCCGCCTCCACCGGTCAGGAAGCCTACAGCCTGGCGATGCTCCTCGAGGAGCACTTCCACGCGCTGCTGGCCGGGTGGCGCGTGCGGATCCTCGCCACCGACATCTCCGACGTGGTGCTGGAGCGGGCCCGGGCCGGCAGCTACAGCGAGCTCGAGGTGGCCCGCGGCCTGCCGCCGGACTACCGGCAGAAGTACTTCGTGCCGCTGCTCGGCCGGTGGAGCATCTCCCAGGACTGCCGGAAGATGGTCGAGTTCCGCCAGTTCAACCTCACCGGGTCGTGGCAGGGGATCCCGGCGTGCGACATCATCTTCCTGCGGAACGTGCTCATCTACTTCGACATCCCCACGCGCAAGACGATCGTCGAGCGGATGCGCACGGTGCTCCGGCCCGACGGCAGCCTGTTCATCGGCGGTGCCGAAACACTCCTCGGGGTGACCGACACCTTCGACCGCCTCGACGGGGTGGGCTGCGGCTACTACCGCCCCAAGGCGGGGCGGGAACCGGCCGCCGGCCCGGCGCGGCACTGAACGCACCCATCGAGCAGTGCGGAGCTCCGCTCGGGGACGGCAAAAGTCTCCTCGCTGAGGCCGGGGCGGCCTCACGCTCGTCGAGCGTTTGCCGATCCCCTCGCTCGGTCGTGCGAGTGGGGTGGCACGAAAGGGCTGTTCTGCCCCGTCGTCAGCGGAGCCCGGGATTGGCGGCAGTTCGTCGCGAGTCGGCTATCCTGCCGCGAGCAGGAACTGCTGCCATCACGGGCGGGGCACCGCAACGAAGACGCAGTCATGAAATCCTGTGGATCCGCGCTCGGGGGCGGCAAAAGTCTCCTCGCTGAGGCCGGGGCGGCCTCACGCTCGTCGAGCGTTCGCCGACCCCCTCGCTCCGTCGTGCGAGTGGCGTGGCAAGAGAGCGCGGTCCTGCCCCGTCACGGGCGGAGCACCGCCGGGTGCCATGACTGCCGGGGTCAACTGGTCAGGCCCTGCCACTCGAGGCAGAGGATCGAGACGTCGTCGAGCGGCCCCTTCGGCTGGCACCAAGCCTGCACGCTCTCGAGCAGCTTGACGACGTTGGTGTCGACCGAATCGCCGCGGAGCGACTCGACCAGCGCCGTCATCCGCTCGTTGCCCATCTGCTCGAGCTTCTCGTCCATCGCCTCCGGCACGCCGTCGGAATAGAGGATCACCCGGTCACCCGGCTGGAGCTGGAGGACCTCCTCGGTGAACTCCACGTCGGGCACGAATCCCACCGGGAAGCTCTCCACCTCGAAGAGCTTGAGGGGGCCGTTCCTGGGGACGTGGAGCAGGGGCGGATGCCCCCCCGACACGAAGCGCAGCACACCCGTGGGGACGTGGAGCACACCGTAGACGATCGTGAAGTAGAGGCCGGCCTGGTTGTCGGCCTGGAAGAGATTGTTGAGCTGCGTTACCACCTCTCCCGGCGGCACGACGACCGGCTTCCCGCCGTTGGCCCCGGGGCGCAGCAGCAGCGAGGTGTCGGAGACGCGCGGCGTGAGGAACGCGCCGACGGTCACAGCCAACAGCGAGCTCGGCACGCCGTGGCCGCTGACGTCGACGACGAACATCCCCAGGTGCTCGTCGTCGAGCACGAAGATGTTGAGGAAGTCGCCGGCCAGTTCGTTGCAGGGCACGTAGCGCCAGGCGGCGGCCGTGGCGGGCACGGAAAGGGCCGATTGGGGGAGGAGCGACTGCTGGACCTTCGCCGCGGCGTGGAGGTCGCGCGTCATGCGCTTGTTGCTGCGCTCGATCTGCTCGTTGACCGCCGTCAGATCGGTGTTGGCCTTCTGGAGCTGGTCGCGCGCCACCGAGAGCGACTGGTTGGTGGCGATCAGTTCCTTGTTCTTCGTGACGGCGTTCTCGAAGATCGAGACGAGCAGGTTGAGCACCTGCTGCCGGCCGGCGTGCACCTTGAAGGTCTGACCGGCGACCGTGACCTCCATCTCGCCGCCCGCCCCGGCGTCGACCGCCGCCAGCGGCGTGGCGAGCAGCGAATCCATGCGCCCGAGGAGATACTCCGGCTCGTAGGGCTTGGTGACGTAGTTGTCGGCACCGGCGTCGAGGCCGCGGATGATGTCGACCGGGTCGCCGAGCGACGAGAGCAGAATCAGCGGGATCGTCCGCAGCTCGGGGTCGGTCTTGACGATCTTGCAGAACTCGTAGCCCGTCATCTCCGGCATCTCGATGTCGGAGATGATGATGTCGGGGCGGCGCTCGCGCACCAGCGCCAGGGCCTTGCCGCCGTCGGCCCCCCAGCGGACCGTGTGCCCCGCCTCGGTGAGTCGCCGCTCGAGGAGCTTTGCCTGGATCTTGCTGTCCTCGGCGATCACGACATCGACCGGGTGACGGGCCCGGGGCGGGGCGGGCGCGACGGCGGAATCGGGCGAGGCCATGCGGCGGGGTGTCCGGGGGCACGGGGGGAGGAACCGGTGCGCCGCGCGCGGGCGGGGGCCCGGGCCCGGCGACGATCGGCGGCGCGCGGCTTCGCGGTCAGGCGAACTTCGCCATCGCCTCGGCCGGATCCTTGTGGATCGCGAACAGCTTGTTGAGGTTGGTGAGCTTGAAGACCTCGTAGATCTGCGGGTGGATGCTGCACATCTTGAGGCGGCCCTTGAGCGTGGTGCCGACCTTGCGATGGATGGTGCCGAGGAGGCCGAGGGCCGCACTCGACATGAACTCCACCTGGCTGAAGTCGAGGAGCAGGTCGATGCCCGGCTGGTCGGCGATCAGGCGCAGCAACTCCACCTTGATCTCGTCGAGTGCCGTTTCGTCGAGGATCTTCTTGTCTTTGAATTTGGCGACGTACACCTTGCCCTGCTTGCTCACGTCGATCCGGCGGTACGGGTCTGCGGTCATCGGCATCCTCGGGGTGCTGCGGCGGCCAGCCCGGGGGCGGGCCGCTGCGGAAAACAAGTTGGAGAGAAACAAGATGGAGAAACCGGGACGGGAATCAGGAAGGGTGGCGGTGCGGCGGTGCGGTCGTGTCAGGCGCGGCCGCCAGGGGCGGTCAACCGGCCGCGAGCGCCTCGGTCCGGTCGGCATGGATGGGGAACAGCGTGTCGAGCTTCGTCACCTTGAACAGCTCGCGGATCTGCGGCCGCAGCCCGCACAAGCGCAGCGCCCGTCGCCCCGAGGCCATCCGCCGGTGCAACTGACCGAGGATGTCGAGCATGGCGCTGGAGAGGAAATCGACGCGGCTGAAATCGATCACCAGCGGCAGGCCGTCACCCGCCTCGACGACACGCACTAGCTCGTCGCGGAGCGTGTCGAGCGGAGGGGCATCGAGGATGGTGTGATCGGTCAGCGTGGCCACCCATGTCGGCCCGCTGCCGGCATGCTCACGGGCCAGTTCAAGGTGCGAAAACCGCCCCGCGCCGCTGCCATCTGCCATCGCGCGCCCCGTCGTGCTTCCCCAGGATCGTGTCCGGTTGGCGGCACAGCGGTTGATGAGCCGCGGGGCCGACCATGTCGGGACACCAGTGTAGCCGACACCACGGCGGATGCCGCAGACCGCGGACAACCGGCGGGGCCGGCCGCCGGGGAACGGCCCGTTTCACGGGGTGGCCGGCTGCCCCGGGGCCCCGGATGGGGCCCCCTCTTGTGGAGGGGTTAGCTGCGTGTCGAACCATGCGACCATCGCTGCCATGGCGCTGATGAGATCGTCGCCGCGGAAGCCGTGACCGGCGTTCTCCATGACGAGCAACCGGGAGTCCACTCCCTGTGCCTTGAGGGCCTCGTGGATCCGGCGGCTATGGTCGGCGGGGACGAGCTCGTCCTTGCCGCCGGCGATGAGCAGTGCCGGGGCGTCGTCGGCCGAGACGGCCAGCAGCGGCGACATCCGTGCCGCCTCGGCTTGATCGAGGTCGAGGGCCGGGAAGCGGTCGTATTGAGGGTGGTGGTCGGGGGCGCTCCAGGCCACGCCGCGCAGATCGGTGGGGGCGACCCAGGCACACACGGCCCGCACCCGACCGCTGGTCCGCAGCACCGGATCGGCCGCCGCCTCGTCGCCGTCGTCGGCGGTGGTGGCGAGCATCAGCGAGAGGTGGCCGCCGGCGCTCATGCCGAAGACGCCGATCCGTCCGGGATCGACACCGAGCCGGGCCGCATGGTGGCGGACGTGACGCACCGCCTGGCGGACGTCATCGACCGCCTCGGGAATCGTGAATTTCGGGCTACTGCCGTGGCGCACGGCGATCACCGTGTAGCCGCGGTCGGTGAGCGGCTTGAACATCGAGAGCGCCTGCTCCGGCGGCATCCATGCGGAGTACCAGCCGCCGCTGACCATGAACAGCAGTACCGCACCGTTGGCACCGGTGGTCGGGCGGAAGAGGTCGCACGTCATCGCCAGGCCATGCTTGTGGCCGTAGACGATGTCGGGGGTGATCGTCACCTCGCCTCCCGGAGCGCCGCCACACGCTGCCGCCAGCACCACCACTGCCGCTGGACCAGTCCACCAGGAACGGTGCCGACCATGCATGGATGAGACCCTCCAAAAGTGTCCCATCCGATGGGGATGGGTCCCGAGCGCGACGGGCATCTGCACCCTGGTTCGGGGTAGTCGACGGCCGTCTGTTCGCCGCGTATCTTACCGACGTCCTGCGGATGGCAGGCGGAACCGGGCGGTGAACCGGCCAGTTCCCGTTTGCCGATCGAGGGGATGATCCGATCCACCGGGGTCGGTTGTGGCCACAGCGTTTCAAGCTCTCCGTCGTGCTGCCCTCCTAGGATGGGGGAGGATCACGAACTCCCGTCATCGCTGCCACGCTGCGACGACGGGGGAGCGGCCGCTGCCACGGTTGCTGTCGAATCCGCCGGTGGCGAGCGGCCGGCGGCAAAACGGCTGTTGACAAGGAATCATGGTCCTCAGGGAGTATCAGGGGGTGCAACCCCCTTGCCAGTCGGGCGTTTCACACTGTCCCCGCAAACCGATCCCAGATCACCGGCCGACTTCCACAAGCGGCCGACTTCCACACTTGGATGCCACCGATGCCGCAGTCGATCAATCTCCTCATCGCCTATCCCAAGCCGGTGATCCGTGCCGGTCTCTTGAAGATGCTCGACGGGTCGGGCATCAAGGTTGTGGGTGAGGCGAATCATGCCCGCGAGGCGGTCGCCATGGCGCGCAAACTCGCGCCCGACGTGGTGCTCATCGACGCGATCCTGCCTGGGGTCGACAGCTTCGACGTCGTCCGCAAGCTCCGTGCCACCGTGCCCGATGCCAAGCTGCTGGTCCTCTCGGCGGTCGACAATCCGACCTACATGGCCCGCGCCCATGCGGCCGGGGCGACCGACTACCTGCTCGAGGAGTTGTCGGCGGATGAACTGGTCACCGCAGTGCGCACTGCAGCCGCGGGGAAGGCCCCCGGCAAGGGCAGCCGCTACACCACCTTCCTCTCGCAACTCGAAAACCGCGAGTCGCCCGGTCCAGCCGCCGGCAAGCTCACGCCGCGCGAGCAGCAGGTCCTGCGGCACATCTCCCTCGGGCTGCCCAACAAGGAGATCGCCTCGTCGCTGGCGATCAGCGTCGAGACGGTGAAGGAGCACGTGCAGAACATCCTCCGGAAGATGGGCCTCAAGGACCGCACCCAGGCCGCGGTGTGGGCCGCGCAGCAGGAGCCGGCGTGACCGGCCTTGGCATGGGCGCTGGGCATCCGGTGTTCTGCGGCCGGTTCATGGCAGGAACGCCATGCTCCAACTCCTGATCCGCCACGGCGAGAGCGTGTCGAACGTTGAGGGCCGCGTGCAGGGGCAGGCCGACGTCCCACTCTCGCCGCTCGGGCTCCGCCAGGCCGAAGACGTGGGCCGCTGGCTGACAGGGGTGGGATCGTCGGCGACCGCATCGCCGTGGGGGATCGACGAAGTCTGGTCGAGCCCGCTGGCCCGGGCGCGGCAGACCGCCGCCGTGATCGCTTCCGCGCTCGGCTTGCCGGTGCGGATCGACGACCGCCTCAAGGAGCTCCACGCCGGGATCTTCCAAGGCCACCTCTGGTCGGACCTCGAAGCGCGCTTTCCGGAGGAGGTGGCCTCGTGGCGGTCGGGCGCTGCCGACTATGTGGTTCCGGGGGGCGAATCGCGGCGGATGCTCGCCGCGCGCGGGTGTGCGGTGCTCGAGGAACTCGCCCGGCGCCCCGCCGGCACGATCGTCGTCGTCGCCCATGGCGGGCTGCTCACCGCGGCGCTGGGGAGCCTGGTGGGCCACGATCATCCGCGCCTCGTGGTGGCCGCCGCCGGTCCCTTCACCCGTCAGCCCGCACTCGCCAATGGCTCGGTCACCCGCCTCGTCTGGCCCGGGCCCAGGCTCGAGGGATTCAACGACACCACCCATCTCGGCGCCTTCGACGCCGCCGCCACCGGCGGCGACGGGCCCTGACAGGCGCTGCACGACCAGCCTGCCGCGCCTCATGGATGAGGTGCCGGGAACGCGGCTCCCGTGGAACGCGCAGCGCGTCGCGTGGCCAACGGCGACGGATGGACCTTGGCGACGGGCTGCCGACGGGAGCGGCGGTGCCGACCGGGCGCACCGTCGCGCCGCGGGGGATTGTGGTAGGCTCCCCGCCCGTCGTTGTCCCGGGTCGCGCCGTCAGGCCGCCCGCCTCCTCCGGGTGCCGCCATGCCGACCGATCCTGCCGCCGCGGCGCCCACGTTCGCGGCGCTGCTGGAACGGATGATCGTCATTCTTGACGGTCGGCTGTCGCCGCAGCAGCGGGCGCAGTTGGCCACGGCGATGCCGAACATCCTCTGGGAGTTCCCCGATGTCGACGGTCGGCTCCATCTGGCGGCCAGCGCCGCCGGACTGCATGTCGCCGATCCGGGCGCCACCCCGCCGTTCGTGGTCCGCATGCCCCGGGCCACGCTCGAGGACGCCGCCTTCGGCCGCCGGTCGCTCGGGGCCTCGTTCCTCGCCGGGAGGATCCACGTCCGCGGCATGAACCCGCTCCGGTTGCGGGAGTTCATCATGCTGGTCGATCCCCTGCTCGAAAGCTACCGCGAGGCCCATCGTGAGCTCATCCCCGCGCCGTCACCGCCTCTATCGTGATGCCGACGCCGATCCGGCGGCGCTGGCCGACGGTACCGTCGCCCTCCTCGGCTACGGGCTCCTCGGCCGGCCGCTGGCCCTGAACCTCCGCGATGCCCTCCCCGCCGCGGCCGCGGCGCGGCTCGTGGTGGGGAGCGACGACGAGCCCTCGAGCCGCCGTGCCGAGGCCGACGGCTTCACGCCGGTGAGCCTCGCGGCGGCGGCGGCGGCGGCCGACGTCGCGGTGGTGATGCTCCCCGACGAGGCCCAGGCGGAGCTGATGCCCCCCCTCATGGCGGCGCTCCGCCCGGGGGCGACGCTCGTCTTCGCCTCCGGCTACGTGCTCGCCTGGGACCTCGTGCAGCCCCCCGCGGGGATCGACGTCGTCCTCTTCGCGCCGCGGATGGGGGGCGACGCGATCCGCGAGCGCACCCTCTCGGGCCGCGGCTACCTGAGCTACGTCGGTGTCGAGCGCGACGCCAGTGGCCGGGCCTGGCCGCGCCTTTTGGCCCTCGCCAGCGCCGCCGGCTCCCTCCGCCACGGCGGGTTGGAGATGACCGCGCGCGAGGAGGCGCTCCTCGACCTGTTCATCGAGCAGGCGGTGGGCCCGTGGCTCGGGGCGGCGGTGCTCTCCGCGTTCCATGTCGGGATCGAGGCGGGGTTGCCACCGCTCGGGCTGCTCCTCGAGATGTATCTCTCCGGCGAGATGGCGGAGACGTTCGCCCAGATGGCATCCGACGGCTTCCTCCGCTCGACGCGGGCCCACGGCTATGCCGCCGCCTTCGGCGGGATGACGCGGGCGCTGTCGATCGACCGTGAGCAGATGGCCACGATGATGCGCGAGGTGCTCGCCGACATCGAGGGCGGCGGCTTCGCCCGGTCTCTGCAGGAGGAGCACGAGACCGGCTACCCCTGCAAGCCGTTCCTCGAGCAGGTGGTCGCCGACGAGGATCTCCTCAATGCGACCGAGGATGAATACAGGCGGCTCCGTGATTGAAGGGTGCCGCGTGGTGCCGGTGGTCAATCAGCGGATGAATACAGGCGGCTCCGTGATTGAAGGGTGCCGCGTGGTGCCGGTGGTCAATCAGCGGATGAATACAGGCGG
>SXGQ01757632.1_pt1 | contig 20913 bp, 18 predicted proteins | sample 3178371 | NCBI WGS metagenome assembly SXGQ01 (sample SAMN11356859, study PRJNA531348) | freshwater metagenome | isolation source: freshwater sample F1-20 | place: China: Fuxian Lake, Yuxi | collected 2017-12-25 | reverse complement strand
GTCCCGCAGGCGACGGACATGACTCCGCTCAGGCCCGCTGGCACGTTGCTTTGCCCAACGTCGTTCCTGCCCCAAGCGACAACCGTACCATCTCGCTTTAGGGCAAGATTGTGGGATGCTCCGGCTGCAATCGCGACGACCTCCCCCAGTCCGGAAGGAATGTTGCATTGGCCGTGGTAGTTCGCGCCCCACGCGACTACGGTACCATCGGAGCGCAGAACCATTGAGTGATCGGCACCGGCAGTCGCTGCTACAGCGTTGATTGCCGCGGTTGGGACGGATTGGAGATTCCTGCTGTATCCTCCGTCGCCCCACGACACTACGCTTCCATCGGCCTTAATGGCCAGCCCATGAAGGCTACCAGCCGCAATTGCCACGGTATCGTTGCTTGCCGGTATCTGCGTAGGGCTTCCTCCTCCTCTGAAAACTCCCCAACTGACAATTTCTCCCCCAGCTCGCAAAGCCAGAGAATACCCTCCGATTGATGAAATTGCTACGGCGTCCTTGAGGCTGGCCATCACGGGCTGATTTAACGTGGCGTTGTCACCCCAGCCAACGACCTGCGTAGGACCGGTCACGATCACGAAGACGGGCTTGCTCGGGGTAGCGCCGCCGGAGTTTTCGGCGACAAGTTGGTACCAGCCGTTATCGCGTCCCGCGCGCACCGCACTCAGAGTGAGAGTCGCGTTGGTTGCTCCGGCGACTGGGAATCCATTTAGTCGCCATTGGTAGGCGGTGGCTCCTTCGACCGTCGCGCTAAGAGTCAGGGTTTGGCCAGACTGAACCACCTGGCGCGGTGAGGTTATACTGGTGATGACCGGTGCTGACTGTGCTCGGATGGAAACCGCGAGGCTGAGCAGCGTAAAGAGGGCAGGCAGGAGCCGGTGGGGCAGTCGAGCGGTCATGGGGTTGGCGAAGAAAGGCAACTAACCGACATCACGCCGGCGGCAATCGTGAAAGCCGTTTGCGGGACTGTGTCCTGAGCCGCGGCGAGCTCGGCCCGCGCGGGTTTTTAGAGCCGCTTTCCCCTGCCGCGAATTGATGAATTACCCGTACGGGATGCTTTCCGCCCAGCTGCGGCACCGTACGACGATCAGGCCGCGCGAAACTGTTCGGTTCCTGAGGCGGAATTACGCCTTTGGGAAACCTGCGGTGATCGTGCCCGCGATCCGCGGCGCGAGGTCGTCCCCGCTCAGAACGTCACCGTCGTCGTCACGCTCAGCTTGCGCGGGGCGTTGAGCCACTGGGCGTAGCGGAGCGTGCCGTTGGTTGAGCGGATGAGGTACATGACCTTGTTCGTATCGAGAAGGTTGGACACGTTGAGCTGCACGGTGGTGCGGATGCGGCCGACCGGTTTCAGCCGGTAGATCGCGAAAAGGTCGTGGAGCATGCGGTCGGGGAAGTAATACATCTTCCGTTTATTCCCGTCGGCCGCGTCGTTGTACATGTATCCGCGGTGGTTCTCGCGCAGGCTGCTGCTGAGGCCGACGATGAGGCCGCGCAGGCGCCCTTGGTCGAACTGGAAGCGATTGATCAGGCTGTAGCTGCGCTCCGCGTAACCGATCGTCCGCTCACCCGAGCGGCGCACGATGAGGCTGCCGCCGGAGGGTGAGACGAAACCGAGCTGGTGGTCCGTGATCGGCAGGCCGGTGGCGTTGGTACCCACGCCGGGGGTCAGGAGTCCGAGGGATTGTGCGTTGAGGATCTGTCCGGACTCCACATCGAGCTGCGCGTAGTACGGGCTGTTCGGGTCCTTCATCATCGCCACGGTGAGCGGGATCGGCGTCGAGGCGGGGTCGCGCGGATCCGCGGGTACGAGCAAGGGCGTGACCGCGCCGCCGGCCGTGGCGCGTACTCCGACCACCGTCTGGCCGCCCACGGTGGTGGTGTTGAACTGGTCGTTGTAGAATTGCGGCAGGGTGATGTCGCTGCGCTCGCTCCCGTTGGCGGAGGCGAAATTCACCCGCACCTCCCAGCCTTTGAGGGGTCGCGAGGAGAGCGTAAGATTGTACCCGTCGGACGTGCGGCTGTACGTGTAGGCCGGTCCGCCGTTGCGGCCGTTGATGCCGGCCGGGTCGACGTCATTCTGGGTGCCGCCGAGGCTGGCGGTGAAATTCTGGGCCTCGGAGACGTAATAGTTGAGATTGCCGGAGACGCGATGGTCCCAGAGCCCGAACTTGAGGCCGATGTCGCGGCTCTCGCCTTTGCCGGGGGGCAGGGGCTGGTTGAAGATGTCGCGGGTGGTGTCGAAGTTGATCTTGGCGTTGGTGGAGTAGTTGAGCGAGACGCGCAGGCCCTTGACCGGCGTGTCTATGACCGCTCCGGCGGTGAGGCTGTCATAGGTGATGGGGCCGCGCTTCAAGCCGGTGTTGGTGCGGAAGGCGGTAGCCTCCTCCGCGCGGTATCCGGCCATCGTGTCGATGCGGCCCTTCCACCACTCGCTGAACAGGCTGAATCCGTAACTGCGCTCGTCGGTGTCATCATGGTAGAAGCCGGTCACCGTGCTTTGGCCGGTTGTGGCGTTGATGGGACCCGACAGCCCGAGAGGGTTGTCCTTCGTGGGAGGCACCGCCCCCGCGTAGACCTGCGGCTGGTAGACGTAGGTCTTCCCGTTCGGGTGCACCAGCGACGTGAACGGCCACGGTTGGCCACCGATCACCTGGGTCGGAAAGATCGGCATCCAGACCGCGGGCATTGTGGTGCGCCCGGACTCGGTGGTGTTGATCTGAGCGGGATTCTGGATGGCCCGGCCCGAGGCGTCGGCCTCGTAGAAGCGCCACGGCTCCTGGTTCACCCACGACTCCATGTCCTGGTAGAACACGCTCGCCTGGTGGCGACCCCAGCGGCCGAGGTTCTTCTGGTAGGCGAGCGCGGCGCGATATCCGCGGGCTCCCGTGTGGAAGGGCACGGCGTTCATCGAGGGGTTGAACGACCACTGCGTTCCCACCTGGCCCGTCACCGGGTCGACGTAATTGTTACCGGGCGCGCCGGGCGCGTAGACCGTCGTCGTGGTGGTGCGCAAGGGGTCGTTGATGCGGGCGTCGTGGCCGTACCGCACTTGCAGCGCGAGACCCTCGGTCAAGGTTGCCTCGGCGACGATCGATTTGACGCCGTTCTTGTAGGCGTCGCGGTTGAAGGGGCCGATCGCCGAGTCGACCTTCGTGAGATCGAAATTGCCGCCCGTCAGCTCGCTCACATTGGGAAAGGCGACCAGGTAACGCGTGCTCTGATTGTCCACGAGCTCACCGGTGGGTAGCCGCAGGTTAGATGGGGCGCGTACCGTGACCGCTTGCGCGAAGATGGTGTCGCGCGAGAAGTGCCGCCATTCGCCGCGGATCTGGACGCGCTTCCAGGGCTGCAGGGTGCCGGAAAGATGGAGGCCCTCGTTCCGCTGGCGGGTGCCGGGTCGGAAATATTTCGTGTCGCCGCGGACCGCATTTACCCGAAAGGCGCCGTAACGGTAGCCCGCCTGGAAGTCCAAAGTGTATCGCCTTGTTCCTTCCGAGTCCCCCGTGGCGGCGAAGGTCGTGGTCGGCCGGCGGTTCAGGTATGCACGCTTCGAGGCGCTCGTCACCACGCCGCCCGCATCACCCGAGCCGAAGAGGAGTGAGTTCGAACCGCCGATCGCCTCGACGCGCTCGATGTCGAACGAATCAAGCAGGGTCGTGTCGGAGCGCAGGAAGCCGTCGCGGCGCGGGTTGTTGATCTGCAGGCCGCGCATCGTCATGCTCTTGGGGTCCTGCCGGTCGCCCTCGAGATCGCCGCGGACGTCCTCGTTGCCGCCGCCGATGATCGCGGAGCCGAGACCGCCGAGTTTCGAGAGCATCTCGGTCATGTCGACCACGCCCATCTCGTCCATGAGCTGGCGGTTGAAGACCTTGGCGTCGAGGGGGGTCTTGCCGAGGGCCGTGTTGGTGCCGGTGATCGAGTTGGTGTTGGTCGCCTCGTAGGTGTCGAAGGCATCGGTCTTCACCTCGAAGGGTGTCAGCAGGACCGAGTCCCCCGCGCGCGCCTCCTCGGCCTGTTTCGCGGCGAGCTCGTCGGGATCGAGTCGCCCATTTTTGTTCTTGTCCCAGCGCGCGAGGGTCGCGGCGTCGGGCGCGGCGGAAGTGGTAGTTTGTGCGCCGCAGGTTTCGACCGCCACGAGAAGGGCGGCGGTGAGGAGGGTCGCTCGTCGCGACCAGCGGGGCAGGGAGGGGTTCAGGTTCATGCGGGGAGGGGAAGTAGGTTTATGGGATGTTCTTGGGTTACCGGTGCCGGCGCAACGGAGTCCGGGGTGAAATCGTTCACCTTGCGACGGGGCGGCGGGTAGCGATGGCGCGCGGGAAGGGTGCGGTGAGGTGCATGGGTTGGCGGCAAGGGGCGCTGAGGATTTCGGTAACGGTTTTCCGCGTGGCAACGGGGAAAGCAGCCGTCGCGAACCGCGTTCCCGGGAACTACGCTCCTCCGGTTTTTCAGTTCGTCGCGAGCCCCACAGCCGCTTTGCATCCCGGAGAGGCTTGCCGCGCCCGCGTTTCCCGGCGCGAAGGGCTTCCCTCGAAAATTCCCATGAGAACGCCCTCCCTTGCCGCCTTCCGGCGTGCGAACCTCGTCGCCTGGTTCGTGTTCCCGTTCGCCGTGCTCGCCGCCGATGGCGGAGTCCGGGTCACCAAGGATGTCTCCTTCCTCGCGTCCGGACGCGCGGAGAAACTCGACGTTTATCAGCCCGCGCCGCGCACCGACGGCCGTAAACACCCCGCGCTCGTGTGGATCCATGGTGGCGGCTGGACGGGAGGCACGAAAAACGAGGCCCGGGCCGACAACATCTGCCGCACTTCGGCCGCGGCGGGCTACGTGGCGGTGAGCATCGACTACCGTCTCGGCGACGGCGCGTGGCCCACCAACCTCCTCGATTGCAAGAATGCCGTGCGCTTCCTGCGCGCCAACGCCGCGCGCTACTCCATCGATCCTGATCGAATCGCCGTCGCGGGTGGGTCCGCCGGCGGCCACCTCGCGTTGATGGTGGCCCTGACGGCCGGTGCCGACGGGCTGGAGCCGGACGGCGCGGATACTCCTTACCCGGGTATTTCCAGCGCGGTGCGCTGCGCGGTGAACATGTATGGCATCACCAACATCATCACGCGCCGTGACGTGAGCCCGGCCGGCGTACCCGGCGAATTGCGCGCGTGGTCGCCCTCCTCGCTGAAGGTCTACGGCGCGACCGACAACAGCGCGCCCGTGCTCAAGCTGGCCTCGCCCGTGAACCACGTGCGGCGCGACAGCGTGCCGTTGCTGACTCTCCATGGCAAAGCCGACGCCACGGTGGACTACCTCCAGGCCGAGGAGCTGGATCGGGTGGCCCGCGAACGCGGGGCCCGGCATGAGCTGCTGCTGATCGACGGCGTGGGGCACACGTTCGATCTGGAGAAATGGTCGAAGAAGCCGCTGCCGCTCAACGTTCGCTCCATTTTCCTAGGCTTCCTCGCGAAGCACCTCGGCGAGCCGTGACGACGTTGCCCGGGGAATCCCGCCGTCTGCGTGCGGTGCAGTCACCGGTCATTCCGGTGATCGCGGACCTCATCCGCGCGCATCCCGGTACGATCTCCTTGGGCCAAGGGGTCGTGGGCTACGCTCCGCCGGCGCAGGCTGCCGCGGCGATCGACCGGTTTCTCGCCGATCCCCTCAACCATCGCTACCAGGCGGTTTCCGGCATCCCGCCGCTCGTTGAGGCGCTCACGCGTTGGATGGCGACGGAGCACGGCGTGAAGGTCGGAGCGGAGTATGGAAACCGGCTCATGGTGACCGCGGGCGGAAATAACGCGTTCCTCGCGGCCGTCCTCGCGATCGCCGATCCCGGTGACGAGGTGATCCTGCCCGCGCCGTACTACTTCAATCATGAGATGGCGGTGACGATGGCGGATTGCCGTCCGGTGCCGGTGCCCACCGACTCCGCCCACCAACTCGATCTCGCCGCGATCAAGGCGGCCATCACGCCGCGAACGCGGGCGATCGTGACCGTTTCTCCCAACAACCCGACCGGGGCGGTTTACCCGGCCGCAACGCTGCGCGCGGTCAACGTGCTTTGTGCCGAGCGCGGGATCTTCCACCTGAGCGACGAGGCCTACGCGCCCTTCACGTGGGACGGGGCGGAGCACTTTTCCCCGGCTTCTTTGCCTGGCGCTTCCGGCCACACGATCTCGCTGCACTCGCTGTCGAAGTCGTTCGGTTTTGCGAGCTGGCGGATCGGCTGGCTGGTGTTTCCGGTGGCGCTGGAGTCGGCGCTCCGCAAGGTGCAGGACACCCTCGTGATTTGCCCGCCGGTGGTCTCGCAGTTCGCTGCCGTGGGCGCGCTCGAGGCGGGAGGGGAATGGGTGCGCGCGCAGGTGGCCGGGATCGCGGGGAATCGCCGCATCCTGCGCGATGCGCTGCGGCCACTCGAAGAGGAGGGCAGGGTGATGGTCCCGCCGTCCGACGGCGCGTTCTACTTCCTGCTCCGGGCGCGTTCCGCGCGCCCCGCGCTCGAGATCGCCGAGCGGCTCGTGCGCGAGCACGGCGTCGCGGTCATCCCGGGATCCGCTTTCGGTGACATGGCCGGCTGCAGTTTGCGTGTCGCCTACGGCTTGCTGACGCCGGCGACCGCCGCCGAGGGTGTGGGCCGGCTGGTACGCGGGCTGCGTGCGCTGGTTGGGGTTGAGTGAAGGCGAGAGGGAGTGGGCGTCGGCAAAATGAATACCCGACTACCCGAGGGAGCCCGCCTGAGGCGGGTAAACACCCTCGGCTACATCGCAGGTGTTTCTTCACGAGAGCCGGCACCGCTTTCCGCAGGAAAACCATCCGGTGTAGCCGAGGCTCTTTGCCTCGGATCGTGAAGAGTACACCGGGTGTAGCCGAGGCTGTTTGCCTCGGACCATGAAGGGAAAGCGACGGCCGAAGGCGGTTTCGAAGGTGCTGGGTTTTCAACCGCCGATGGCGCGGATCGCGCGGTTCATTAAAAAAGCGTCACGCGTTCCCGCCCTTCCCGCGCGGCCTCCTTGAGTGCCTGATCTCTCGATTCGCACCGTCCTCCGATCCCTCGGTTTGCTCCTGTTCACAGGCTCGGGCCTTCTTCGCCAGCGCGGCCAGGGTTGGCCTGAAACCGCCGAAGTCGCGCGGGGTCAGGCGCCGCGGGCGAGGTAGTCGGCGGCACGCAGCCAGGTGTCGTCGTCGCCGAAGCCGCCGGGTTTCACCGCCAACCGCAGCGGCCCTCTGGAACCCTCGCCGCCCGCGGCGGCGAGGCCGGGCTCCAGTTCCGCTTCGAAACGCAGGCTGCGCACGCCCAGCGCGACACATAACGACCGCGCGGTCTCCCCGCCGGTGGCGAACACGCGGGCGGTTCCGGTTGCGGCGAGCGCCGTGGCGGCCACTGCGGTGAGCCGATCCCGGATCAGCGCGCTGTCTCCGCGTTCCGGAGCCACAAGCACAGAAGCCGCCCCTTGCTCGCGCAGGCTTGTCGCGACCTTGGCCGCGAAAACCTCCACCGAATCCGCGGGGCTGAGTTCGTGCAGCGGCACATTGCGCGCCGACCAAAGCCGCGCTGCTTGGCGCCGGTTCAGAGCGTGGGCGCTGCCGCCGAGGAAGAGCATGGGACCGGGCGCAGGAGGAGAGTTCGTCGCCTTTGGCGTTACCGCGCTGCCAGCGGCCAGCGCCGCGGCGACGGGCCGGGCGAGTGCGCCGGAGCCGACTGCCACCCAACTGCCGCCGCGGGTGACCTGATCGGTGACCGCGCGGGCAAGGTCAGCTGCGTCCGCGATGTCTGGGATTTCGACCAAGCTCGCCGGCAAGTTGGCGAGCAGCGTACGCAGTCGCGATTCGCGCACCGGGCTCACCGGGTCGCTTCCGAATTCCGTCTCATGAACCGGTCGTCCGTGCACGAGTAGCATGCCGCCGCTCACGGTGCGCCCGACCGCGGGATTGGCGGGGGCGAAAAGGAGGCGGGTGTCCGGCAGCGCTCCGAGGACGGCTGCGAGTTCCGCCGCGACGGGACCGCGCAGGGTGGAATCGATCTTTTTGTAGATGAGGCGCGCGCCGAGCTTCCGTCCGCGGGCGATCGCCGCCGCCACCGCGATGGCCGCTGCGGCCGGTGGAGCATTTCGGGTTTCGGTGCTCACGCCCGTGATTTCTCCAGGCTCCGCCGCCGTCCAGTCGGCCGGGTCGAGCGGCACGCGCACCACGCGGCCGGCCCGATGGAACGCCGCAGCGGCGTCGAGCGCTCCGCTGAGGTCATCGGCGAGAAAGTAGTCGTTCATCGTTCGTCGGGATCGGTGAGGATCGCGAGTTCGTCGATCGCGCCGGGAAAGGGTTGGCGTCCCGTGCGGTCGGCGCCGAGCGAAAGCTGGGCGGGGAAATCCGCCGGCATCGTTTCCCAACCTCCGGTCACGGTGGCCGCGGCGGCCGGCGCGCCATCGAACCGCAGCGTCACGGTGTTGCCGCCGGCGAAATCCAACTCGGCCCGGAACCACCGCCCGCGCGGCAACGGGTCCGCTGCCACCAGCAAGAGTGTGCGGGCTACCGCTTCGCCATGGGGCGGGCCGCCCGGGTTGGGAAACGCGACGCGGACCGCGGAGGCGTCGGCCGCGGCACTCATCGCTCGGCCGAGGCAGCGGACAACGAAGGCGTTCTCCGAGGGAGAAACCGCGACGGAAAAGACAAGAGGAGTTTCTCCCGGCGCTTGCACGGCCAGTTCGTAGACCACGCCCTCGTTGGGGGCGTCGACGTCAAGGCGAACGACGACCGACAAGCTCCAGCGTCGGTTTCCCGGGGAAAGATCACCGGCGGCGACCGCTGCGCCCACCTCCAGCCCGGAGAGTGCCGCTCCGGCAGGCCTGCCCTCCGACGTCGCTTTCGTTGGACGTAGGGCGTTGCCCTTTAAGCCTGCGGCTATCTCCACTCCCTCGCGGCGCTGGAGATTCAGTCCGCGTGGGCCGGCGTCGGTGAAAATCCGCGCGTCGGCTGATTCATCAAAGTTCCACGCCGCGACCACCGGTGCCGCGCCGGTCGCGCCGGCCCGGGCGAGCAGGCCGGCCAGGACCGCGAGGCGAAGTCGCGGCGCCATCGCCGTTATTTCTTCGCGTCGGCCGGGACCGGGTTCCGGCAGGACTGCCAGGCGAGGAACCGCCAGCGGCCACCCTCCTGACGCCAGACGGCGAGGTAGTTCAGGTCGAGCAGGCCGGCCTGACCCGAGTTCTTGTTCCGGGTGTGGACGAGCAGGTGGCCCTTCATGAGCACGACGCCGGGGCCGGCCGGGATGAAGGTGCGCTCCTTGTATTCGAAACGCTCGTACTTGTTCGCCCCGGTGGTGATGCCCGCGATCTGCGAGGCCTTGGTATCGATCTTTCCGCTCGAATGCGCGTAGTGCAGCGCGTCCGAGTAGGAGGCTCCCAAGCGGGCCGCGTCGGCCGCCATCGTCGCGGCCACGCGTTCGTCGTCCGCCGCGCGGACGGCGGCGATGACGGCGTCCTCGGCGGCGCGCGGAGAGGCGGCAAGAACAAGACTCAGCAACAGGAGGGCGATGGGGGTTTTCATGGAAAAGATCGGGGTGGGTTCACCGCAGGTCGTAGCGCAGCAGGTTGCGGGTTTTCTCGGATGCGACGTAAACGGCGCGACCGTCGGGCGAAAAGCACGTCGCCTCCGCTTGCGTGAGGTTGTGCGGCGGGAGCCGTACAGGCTCGCGGGCGAGCGCGGCCGCCCATGTCTCGCCATCCTTGCGCGGGAAAAGAAGCACGTGCCCGTAGGTGAGCACCACCGCGGCCGAACCATCGGCGGAGAAGTCCATCGCGGTAGGCCAAGCGCGGTGCTCGCCCAGGTAGCCGCGGACGAGCTTCTGCGCCGCGGTCGGCTGCGGCAGGCGGCCGACTTCGCCGAGGAGACGGGCGGTGATCTCGGAGTCGCGCAGCGGGTTCGGGAGGTCGACCCGGTAAAGGCGCGGCACGGGGTCGCGCTTGCTCAGCAGGTAGACCGCGCGCTCCCGGGCGTCGACGGCGAGCGACTCGCAGTCGCGCGGACCGTCGGGGTAGGTGATCTTGATCGAAGCGGCCGGACGTTCGCTCAACGGCGTGGTCGGCGAAATACGGTCGGCCGACGGCTCGGCGACCAGGTGCACCCAGACGTGCGGACGCTTGGCGAAATTGTCCCCGGTGTCGGCGACGATCAGCCACGGCTTTCCATCGAGCTCCGCGGCCGCGACATCCTCCCAGTCCTCGTTGCGCACTCCCTCGACCCCAAGGACTCCACGCAGGCGACCCTGGGGATCCACCGCAAAGAGTTCGGGCCGTCCACCGCTGTCGTCGTGGGTCCAGATCAGTCCCGGATTGCGGCGGGAGGCGGCAAGACCACTCGCCTCGTCGTTGGGCGGCGCCTCGAGACCGCACGCGATGACCGGCGGCGCGACCGGCCGGAGGGCGGGGGCCGCGACGCCGGAGGCGGAAAGAGCGAGGGCGGCGAGCGTCGGTCGGAGTCGCGGGAGGCGGTGCATCGTTGCGCGGGGGAGTTTTCGTTTGTTTTCGCGGGTGCCCGACCGATAGTCGAGCCCATGGTCGTGAAGGCTCAACCGGCCGCCCTGCGGCGGCTGATCGACGAGGTCGGCAACGTGGATCAGGTGGGGGTGGAGGAACGCGTCGCGAAATACGCGACCCGCTCGATCAAGAAGGCCGCGAAGGTCTGGGGCCTGCGCACCGCCGTCTCGATGGTCGATCTCACCACGCTCGAGGGGAAGGACACCCCCGGAAAGGTGGCTTCGCTCTGCGCCAAGGCCGTGCGTCCGCACGACACCGGGGACCTCCCGCCCGTCGCGGCGGTCTGCGTGTACCCTTCGATGGTGCGGCACGCCCGCCGTGCGCTCGGCGAAAGATCCGGCGTGCGCATCGCGTCGGTGGCCACGGCGTTCCCCAGCGGGCAGGCGCCGCTGCGCACGCGGCTTGCGGAGGTGCGCGCCGCGGTGGAGGACGGCGCCGACGAGATCGACATGGTGATCAACCGCGGGGCGTTTCTCGCCGGCGAGCTCGGGCGCGTGCAGGACGAGATTTCCTCGGTCGTCGAGGCGTGCGGTCCCGCGGCGCTCAAGGTGATCCTCGAGGTCAGCGAGCTGGAGACCTACGACAACATCCGCGCGGCCTCGTTTCTCGCGCTGCGGGTGATCCGTGACGGCGACTTCATCAAGACCAGCACCGGCAAGACCGGCCTCAACGCCACGCTCGGCAACAACCAGGTGATGCTCGAGGCGATCCGCGACCATTACCTCGCCACCGGCGTCGCCGCCGGCATGAAGCCGGCCGGCGGCATCCGCACCGCGAAACAGGCGCTGCAATTCCTCATCGCGGTCAAGGAGACGCTCGGCGACGCGTGGCTCGAAAACACGCGGTACCGATTCGGCGCGAGCGCGCTCCTCAATGATCTCGTGCGCCAGCTCGAGAAGGAGCGGACCGGCGCCTACCAGGCGCCGTTCTATTTCAGCGAGGCCGCCGAATCCTACTGAGCCGAAACTAATTTCCGTCCATGCCCGTCCCGTCCGCCCGTCCGTCCTCCCGTTCACCCCGGCGCGCGCCCGAACTGCTATTCGGCGACCGTTGGACCTTCGATCCGGCGCCGGAGACGGCCGACCCGAAGCTGAAGCCCCGTTACGACCTGTTCATCAACGGCCGCTTCACCGCGCCGAAGTCGGGCCGTTATTTCGACACGATCAACCCGGCGAACGAGCGGAAGCTCGCGGAAGTCGCGCTGGCTGGAGCGGCCGATGTGAACGCGGCTTACGCGGCGGCGCGGCGGGCGTTCCCGGCGTGGAGCCGGCTCCCCGGCGCCGAGCGCGGTAAATACCTCTTCCGCATCGCGCGGCTGCTGCAGGACCGCGCGCGGGAGTTCGCCGTTGCTGAGACGCTGAACGGCGGCAAGCCGATCAAGGAGTCGCGCGACTTCGACGTGCCGATGACCGCGGCGCATTTCTTTTACCACGCGGGCTGGGCCGACAAACTCGAGCACCTCGCGCCCGGCGCGCGCGTGGCGCCGCTCGGGGTGGTGGGGCAGGTGATCCCTTGGAATTTCCCGCTCCTGATGCTTGCTTGGAAGCTCGGGCCGGCGCTGGCCGCTGGGAACACGGTCGTCCTCAAGCCCGCCGAGACGACGAGCATCACATGTCTCAAGTTCGCCGAGATCCTGCAGGAGGCCGGGCTGCCGCCCGGGGTGGTGAACTTCGTCGCCGGCGCGGGCGAGACGGGCGCCGCGGTGGTGGCGCACCCCTCGGCCGACAAGATCGCTTTCACGGGCTCCACGGAGGTCGGCAAGGCGATCCTCCGCTCGCTGGCCGGCACCGAGAAGAAGCTGACGCTCGAGCTTGGCGGCAAGGCGGCCAACATCATCCTGGAGGACGCGCCGCTCGACCAGGCCGTCGAGGGCATCGTCAACGGCATCTTCTTCAACCAGGGCCACGTGTGCTGCGCGGGCTCGCGCCTGCTGGTGCAGGAGCCGGTCGCCGAGGCGGTGCTGGCGCGATTACGCCGGCGGATCGCGACGCTGCGGGTGGGGGACCCGATGGACAAGAACACCGACATCGGCGCGATCAACTCCCGGGCGCAGCTGAAACGCATCACGGCGCTGGTCGCGAGCGGGGTGCGCGAGGGCGCGACGCTGCACCAGCCGGCGTGCGCGTTGCCCGCGAAGGGGTTCTATTTCCGGCCGAGCGTTTTCAGCGACGTGACGATGAGCCACCGCATCGCTCGCGAGTAGATCTTCGGCCCGGTGCTGAGTGTGATCACGTTCCGCACGATCGACGAGGCGGTGGAGAAGGCCAACAACACCGCCTACGGGCTAAGCGCGGGCGTATGGACCGAGAAGGGCTCGCGCATCCTGAAGCTGAGCTCCGAGCTGAAGGCGGGTGTCGTGTGGGCCAACACCTACAACAAGTTCGACCCCGCCTCGCCCTTCGGGGGCTACAAGGAAAGCGGCTTCGGCCGCGAAGGCGGCCGCCACGGATTGCTCGATTACGTGCGGGTAGTCTGAGCGGTCGTGAACCACGAATGGACACGAAGGGACACGAAGAGCAGAGGCTCCTGCACGGTGAACTCGTCTACTCGATCGTCGGCTGCGCAATCGAGGTTCTGCGCGGGGTTGGACACGGTCTGCACGAACATCCCTACGAGAACGCCTTGGTCGTCGAGTTCCGTCTCCGTGGCATCCGGTGTGATCAACAGCGGAGGTTCCCGGTGATGTACAAGGGCGAGCGGGTTTCGGAGTTTGTGCCCGATCTGGTCGTGGAGAACTCCGTTATCGTAGACGCCAAAGTCATCGATCGCATCACCGACCATGAGCGCGGTCAGATGTTGAACTATCTCCGGATCACAGCCCTCCGCGTCGGGCTCGTCGTCAATTTCCGCCGTCCCAAACTCGAGTGGGAGCGGATCGTCCTCTGAAACCTTCGTGTCCATTCGTGTCCCTTCGTGGTTAACCCTCCCATGCCTCGCTTGACTGTCTCCAAGACCCCGAAGCCCTATGTGGGCGGGGCGTTCATCCGCTCGGAATCCGGCCGCGTTTTTCCCGTGCACGAAGCCCGCGGCGCGTTCTTCGCCCATGTGCCGCAGTGCTCGCGGAAGGACCTGCGCAACGCCGTCGAGGCCGCCGCCAAGGCCGGGCCGGGCTGGGCTCGCCGCACCGCGTACAACCGCGGCCAGATCCTCTACCGCCTCGGCGAGATGCTCGAGGCGCGCCGCGCCGAGATGATCGACACGCTCGCCCGCTTCGGCACCACCCGCGCCGCCGCGACGCGCGAGGTCGACGCCGCCACCGACCGGCTCGTGCCCTACGCCGGCTGGGCCGACAAATACGAGCAGGTGCTGGGCAACGTGAACCCGGTCGCTTCGCCGCATTTCAACTTCACTGTCACCGAACCGATGGGCGTGGTCGGCGTCATCGCGCCCGACGCTCCCGCGCTCCTCGGGCTGATTTCGCTCGTCGCGCCCGTGATCGTGAGCGGCAACACCGCCGTCGTCCTGGCCTCGGAAAAGACCCCGTATCCCGCGGTCCTGCTCGGGGAGATGCTGGCGACGAGCGATCTGCCGGGCGGCGTGGTCAATCTCCTCACCGGGTTCCGCCGCGAGCTGCTGCCGACCTTCGCGACCCATGCCCACCTGCGCGCCCTCAGCGCGGCCGCGTCCGCCGGGGAACGCCAGGCGCTGCGGCTCGGCGCCGCGGAGAGCGTGAAGCGGGTGCGCTTCACGGACCACGCCACGACGTCCGACTGGCTCGGCGCGGGCGGGCAGTCGGTCCGCGCGATCCGTGATTTCGTGGAGTTCAAGACGATCTGGCATCCTATCGGGGCGTGACCGTCGACTTGACCTCCGGAGGTCGAGGGCTCCCGTTCACCGGATGATTTCGCCCTCCTGCCCGTGGCGGCGTGCGCTCGCGCTCCTCGTTTCCGTGTTTGCGCTGTCCTCCGCGATCGCGGCGGATACGCCCGAGGAAACCCGGGCGCGGGAGCTTACCTCCTCGCCGCAGTTCCAGGCGGTCGTCGCCGCCTACGAGCGCGACTTCGATCGGTTCGTGGCGGAGCTGATCAAACTCACGGAGATCCCCGCGCCGCCGTTCGGAGAGAAGGAACGCGGCGAGGCTTTCGCCCGGTTGCTGCGCGAGTCGGGCATCGAGGATGTTTCCACCGACGCCGAGGGTAACGTCATCGGCGTCCGGCGCGGCAGGGGTCAGGGACCGCTACTCGCGGTCGCGGCGCACCTCGACACCGTGTTTCCGGCCGGCACCGACGTGCGCGTGAAGCGCAGCGGCACGCGGCTGATTGCGCCCGGCGTGGGTGACGACACCCGCGGGCTCGCTTTCGTCCTCGCGTTCACCCGGGCGGTCCGGGAGGCGAAGATCGAGACTCCCGGCGACATGCTCATCATCGGCAACGTGGGCGAAGAAGGACCGGGTGATCTGCGCGGGATGCGCTACCTTTTCACCAAGGGTCCGTGGAAGGATCGCATCGCGCGATTCATCTCCGTCGACGGCGGCAACCTCGACCTCGTCACCTCCGGGGCGCTCGGCAGCCTGCGTTACAAGGTCACATTCAAGGGTCCCGGCGGCCACAGCTGGGGCGCCTTCGGCCAGGTGAACCCCGCCTTCGCGATGGGCAACGCGATGGCGAAGCTCGGCAAGGTGGTCGTGCCGAAGCGGCCCAAGGTTTCCTACAACGTGGGCGTCGTCTCCGGTGGCACGTCGGTGAATTCCATCCCGTTCGAGGTCGCGATGGAGGTCGACATGCGCTCGGCCTCGCCGGAGGAACTCCGGAAGATCGACGCCGAGTTCAAGCGGATCGTCACCGAGGCCGTCGAAGAAGAGAACGCGGCCCGCCTGACGACGTTCGGCCGTGTGACGGCCGAGCTGAAGTTGATCGGCGAGCGGCCGTCGGGAACGACCCCTCCCGATTCCCCGATCGCGCGCCAGATCGCGGGCACGATGAAGGTCTTCGACAAGGTGCCCGTCTGGGAGACGAGCAGCACCGACGCCAATATCCCGATCAGCCTCGGTATTCCGGCCGTGGCGATCGCCCGCAACTCGGCGAACAAGGGCGGCCGCAGCCATTCCTTGGACGAGTGGACCGATGTGGAAAAAACGCAGGCCGTGAAGGATTTCACGCTTGCGGCGGCCATCATCCTCGGCGTCGCGACGATGCCGTGAGGCCGCGCCCGTTCCCGTGATCGAGGCCCGCCAACTTACCAAGACCTTCCGCGACAGGAAGCGCGGCGAGATCCATGGCGCGCTCGACGTGTCTTTTCGCGTCGAGCCGGGCACGATCTACGGCCTGCTTGGCGCCAACGGCGCGGGCAAGACTACCACGCTGCGCATGCTGGCCACGCTCCTGCGGCCGACCCGCGGCACGGCGGTGGTCGCGGGCCATGACGTCGCGGCCGAGCCCGACCGCGTGCGTGCCCGGGTGGGTTTTCTTGCGGCCTCCACCGCGCTTTACGCGCGGCTCACCGCCCGCGAAATGATCGGCTACTTCGGGCGCCTCAACGGCATGACCGACGCCGCCATCCGCGCGCGCACCGGCGAGCTCTCCGAGCGGCTCGGCATGGCGGAGTTCCTCGACCGCCGCTGCGACCAGCTTTCGACCGGCATGAAGCAGAAGACCTCCATCGCGCGCACGATCGTGCACGATCCGCCCGTGATGATCTTCGACGAGCCCACGCTCGGGCTCGACGTGATGACGGCGCGCACAGTCGTGGGCTTCGTCCGCGAGTGCCGCGCCGCCGGCAAGACCGTCATCTACTCCACCCACGTGATGAGCGAGGTGGAGAAGCTCTGCGACGTGATCGGCGTGATCCACGGCGGCCGGCTGCTGGCGGAGGGGTCGTTGTCCGAACTGCGCGCGCGGCATGGCCTCACCGACTTGGAGGACATCTTTGTGCGCTTGGTGGAGGGAGCGGGAGGACCGGCCAAATGAACTGGCGCAACATCACGACGGTTTACCTGAAGGAGCTGAAGGACTCGCTCCGCGACCGTCGTACGCTCATCTCCGTCATCGTGGTTCCGACGGTAGTGATGCCTTTGATGTTCCTGATCATCGGCAGGGTCACCGCCAGTTCGGTCGCCAAGGCGCGCGAGGACGTGCCGACGGTGGCGGTGATCGGCGGGAGCGACTCCCCGGAGGTGCGGAAGCGTTTCCGCGAGGCCAAGGGCATGCGTGTAGTCGACGCGAAAGCTGACTGGCGCGACGCGATCGCGGACAAGACGCTGCGGGTGGCGGTCGATATTCCCGACCGCTTCGCCGCGCGGCTGGAGGCGGGCGAGGTGCCAGCGGTGAGGATTTACCACTACCAAGGCGAGTTGAAGTCCGAGAACGGTGTGCGCGTCGTGGAGCGCTTCCTCGCCGAGTTGCGCGAGGACACGGTGGCGCGTCGGCTGGCCGCCGCTGGCCTGCCGAAGGGGGCGGCGCGACCCTTTGAGTTCCGTCGTGAAAACGTCGCCCCGCCCGAGAAAGTGGGCGGGAACCTTTTCGGCGGTCTCGTGCCTTACCTGATCATTTTGCTCTGCTTCACCGGGGCGATGTATCCGGCGATGGATCTCACGGCCGGCGAGAAGGAACGTGGCACGATGGAAACCCTCCTGTGCAGCCCGGTGCCGCGGGTCGACCTGGTGCTGGGTAAGTTCCTGATGGTGCTCACCGGGTCCGTGTCGGCGATGGTGTTCGTGCTGATTTCGACTTCGGCGAGCATCCTGATCGGCGGCGCCGCGCTTTTGAGCGGAGGCGCCGGCACGCGGTCCGCGGTGGCCGCTGCCGGCGCGATGCGTCCGCCGGAGCTTCCCGCGGGACCGCTCCCCATCATCGATCCGCTGGGGATCGTCGGGGTCATGGCGATGGTCGTGCCGGTCGCGGTGCTTTTCGCCGCGCTGGCCTTCACCGTGTCGCTCTTCGCGAAAAGCCAGAAGGAGGCGCAGAGTTACCTCGGGCCGATGATCGTGCTCGTGATCCTGCCGACGTCGCTCGGCGTGCTGCCCGGCATGGAGCTAACCGCCGGTACGGCGCTCGTGCCGCTCCTCAACCTATCGTTGGTCTGCAAGGAGATGCTCTCGGGCGTCTGGAACTGGGGCTACATCGGCCTGATCTTCGGGTCCTCCTGCCTCTACGCCGGCTTCGCGCTCTGGCTCGCGGTGCGCATGTTCGGACGCGAGGAAGTGATGTTCCGGACCTGAGGACCGCTTTCGTGAAAGCAGTGGGTGGTTGCCCACGGAAGAGCCGGAAATGCACGGAAGGGTTACGGGCTCCGGAAAGGCTTCGCGGGGGGAGCAACCCCGGGTCGACACGGATGAATGCGGTTCGTTGGTGGACGGGGTCCGGCGATCCCGGACCATGCGGGCGACGGTGCGCCCGAAGGCTGTTCCGAGGGCGGCGAACGTGAACCGCAGAACTCAGGATCGTGCGGATGAACACGACGCTGTCGTGCTCGAGGGGAATCGAGCCGATAAAACACGATTTTCGGCCCTAGCGGCACAGATGACGCGGATGGTGGAAACGGCCATACGCTTTCCGAATGGCGCGGCATCCCTGTGCCCCCCCCGTTTAACTCCGTTTACTCCGGTTCAGCGGCCCAAAAAAGAAGGCAACAGAGGTAACCCAGAGGCGGGCCGCAACGGGCGTTGCCTCGAGGTGCTCTCGCTGCGAACCTGCGCTCATGACGCCGTCTTCGATCATCGCGCGCAAGCGGGACGGGTATGCGCTCGCCCGGGATGAGATCATCGCATTCGTCGGCGGTGCCACCGACGGATCGTGGGCCGATTACCAGCTGGCCGCGATGTTGATGGCGATCTTCCTGCGCGGCATGAACGCGGAGGAGACGGCGTGGTACACGGATGCGATGATGCGTTCCGGCACGGTGGCCGATCTGTCGGGTATCCCGGGGCTCAAGGTCGACAAGCATTCCACCGGCGGAGTGGGGGATAAAATATCGCTCCCGTTGGCACCGCTGGTGGCCGCCTGTGGCGTGCCGGTGCCGATGATCAGCGGCCGTGGACTCGGTTTCTCGGGCGGCACACTCGACAAGCTCGAATCCATCCCCGGATTCCGCACCGCTCTCTCGCTCGACGAGTTTAGGGCGCAGGTCGCCCGCGTCGGCTGCGCGTTGATCGGCCAGACGCGTGATCTCGCGCCGGCTGATCGGAAGCTCTACGCGCTGCGCGACGTCACCGCGACCGTCGAGTGCGTGCCGCTGATCTGCGGATCGATTCTCTCCAAGAAACTCGCGGAAGGAATCGATGCGCTGGTGCTCGACGTGAAATTCGGCCGCGGGGCGTTCATGCCCGACCTGACGGCGGCGCGCGAACTGGCCTCGACCTTGGTGCGCGTCGGCCGTGCCTCCGGTAAGCGCGTACGCGCGCTTCTCACGCGTATGGACCAGCCCCTGGGCCGAGCGGTGGGCAATGCTTTGGAGGTGGCCGAGTCAATCGCCTGTCTGCGCGGCGCTGGTCCTGCCGACGTCATGGAGGTCACACGCGCACTCGGGTCCCACATGCTCGTCCTCGGGGGCGTCGCCGCTATGGAGGCGGATGCGCTCGCGCGGCTTGATGCCGCCCTGCGCAGCGGGGCCGCGTTCGCCAAGTTCCGCGAGATCGTCGCCGCACAGGGCGGTGATGTCCGCGTGATCGACGACCCCAGTTTGCTACCGCGTGCGAAATTCATTGAGCCCTGGCCGGCGGCGCGGACGGGTTTCGTCGCCGCGGTGGATGCCCGCGCGGTTGCGCTCGCGGCGGTGCGGCTGGGCGCGGGGCGGTCGCGCACCGAAGACGTGATTGATCCAGCGGTGGGCATCGCCGGCCTCGCGAAGGTCGGTGAGCGCGTCGCGGCGGGCCAGTCGCTGGCCGAGGTTCACGCCAATGATTCGGCCGCACTCGCGGACGCCCGCGCGCTCCTCGCCGGCGCGTTCACGCTGGCCGATTCCCCCGTCTCGCCGCCGCCGCTCGTCGCCGAGGTGATCGCGGACTGAGACCGCGGGGGCTGCCGGTTTCTTAACGAGGAGAAATCTAAAGAGTAGGTATTTTACTATGAAATCTACCGTGAGCATCTCCGATGGGCAAAATAACTTTCCCGCGCTCATCAGAGCCGCTGAGTCCGGCCGGGTTGTCACGGTCACGCGCCACGATGCGCCGGTGGCGTGCGTGATGAGTTACGAGCGGATGGCGGCGGTCGCCGAGACGTTGGAGCTCATGGCGAACCCCGGGCTCGTTAAGGCGATCAACGATCACAAAGCCGGGAAGACAGTCTTCGGAAAACTCGACGATATTCCCGAGTGAACCGGGTGGTGCGCATCTCGGCGCAGGTGGTGCGGTTTTCGACCAATCTTACGCCGGAACCGCGTCGTGCGGTTAAGCAGGCCCTGAGAGACCTGAGGTCAGAGCGCGGTGATATTCGGGCCTTGGAGGGAGTTTTGGCGGGGTACCAACGGCTGAGGGTGGGCCGCTTTCGTCTCATCTTTTCCTACGCCGCCGACGGAGCGATCGGAGTCTTCTTCATCGAAGAGCGAAGCTTCGTCTACGATGTCTTTGAGGCCGAGTTTATCCGGCGGCTGAAGTCCTGACCGCCGTTCACTGCTCCATTTCCGCCAGCTTGGTGGCGGCTTCTTCCCAGGCAGTGGTGGCGGCGCGGATTTCGTCGACGACCGTGCTCAGCTCGCGGTTGAGATGGTGAAACTTGCCCTTGTCGGCGTACGTCTCCGGTGCCTCGAGCTGCGCGGTGATCTCGGCCTGCTTCGTTTCAAGCTCCACGACCGCCTTCTCCAACTGGCCGACGTGCTCGCGGAATTTCCGCACTTCCGAGGCGGAGGTTTTTTTCCGGGCCGGAGCGGCCGGAGCGGGGGCCGGCGCCGCTGCAACGGCCTGTTTCGGCCGGGCGTCGGAGAAACCTGCGGTGAGCGCCGCGCGGGCGTCGCCCGCCTTCGATTTCTCGAGGTAGTAGTCGTAGTTGCCGGCGTAGGGCGTGAGGCGGCCGCTGTGTACGTGCAGCACATTCTCCGCAAGTGCGCGGATGAAGTGCACGTCGTGGCTGATGAAGATCAACGTGCCCTCGTAGGACTTGAGCGCATTGATCAGCGCGTCGATCGAGGCGATGTCGAGGTGCGTGGTCGGCTCGTCCATCAGCAGCAGGTTCGGCGGCTTCACCAGCAGGCGGGCGAGGGCGAGGCGCGACTTCTCGCCGCCGGAAAGCACGCCGATCGGCTTGTGGACGTCGTCCTTGCGGAAAAGGAAGGCGCCGAGGATCGCGCGGGCCTGCTGTTCGGTGAGCTGGTTCTCGTTCGTCCGCAGCTCCATCACGTTCTCGAAGACCGTCAGTTCCGGCTTCAGGTTGTCGATGCGGTTCTGGGCGAAGTAGCCGGTGAAGACATTGCTGCCGAGCTCGCGTTCGCCGCCCTGGATCGGGATCACGCCGGC
>SXGQ01190255.1_pt1 | contig 20913 bp, 13 predicted proteins | sample 3178371 | NCBI WGS metagenome assembly SXGQ01 (sample SAMN11356859, study PRJNA531348) | freshwater metagenome | isolation source: freshwater sample F1-20 | place: China: Fuxian Lake, Yuxi | collected 2017-12-25 | reverse complement strand
TGTGCAATTGCACTAGAAAAACAGTTACCAGACTTGGTAGCAAACAGAGAAGCATTTGAAGATGCTATCGATGTTCCAACAATGAACCGCATTCTTGAAGTTTGCGGAGGAATTAAACTTGACGACCCAAACCTACTAGCGGCAGCGGTTCTGGCTGGTCAGAACTAGATTTAGCCGCTTTAGAAGGAGAAGTTTTTCTTTTAGGACATTGGAAAAATTACGATGATCTTGAAGAAAATTTATCAATGCCAGAACTTATAAATACTTTACAGGCTTTAAAGAAAAAAGAATATGAAGATAAAAAATTCTTTGCTTCTTTAAAGGGAGTGGATATAGGTGAAAATGAAAATGATAAAAAGGGAGGTTCTAGCTTCGAAGATATTAGTTTAAGAGCATCAGGAATAAATGCTTTAAGCACCGATGTTGTTTCTTTACAAGGCCGATTTGCATCACAAGCTGGTTTTGGAATTGGAGAAGGACTAGGATATTCGAAGGAGTAGTTTAAATATAAATGGCTGACGAAACAATCAGTACCCGCATAGTCGCTAACGCCGACTTTTCAGCCCTTATTGCCGATGTGCATAAGGTTACTGCCAGCCTATCTAAATTACAAGAACAGTTAGCTAACTCTAACAAAATGATGGCAAATCAAATTGCCGTTATGAATAGATCGTTTGCAGACACCTTAAGAAGCACGGGACAATTTTCCACACACTTTGTAAGCTTGCAATCAGATGTAGAAAAGTTTGGAAAAAATCTTGACGGTGGAAAGTTAAAATTAAGTCAATACTTTAATACTTTTAGGCAGCATGCACAGCAATCTGGCGGGCTCATAAGAGATTTAGCAAAACAACAAGTAGCCCTACAAAACTCAGTATTACAACCGCTAGGCAGAAACGCACAAGGATTAATGCAATTCAATGTGCATGTTCCAAGAGGGCTAGATGTAATAAAAAATAAGACAGCCATAGCAAGACAAGAATTGCAAATTATGAATAAGGTAATCCAGGATGGCGCTGGACAACTTATTAACTGGGGTAAAAATACTCAGTGGGCAGGTCGCCAGTTAACAGTAGGCTTAACAGTCCCACTCGTAGCATTTGGAGCTCAAGCAGCAAAAGCATTTAGGGAAGCAGATCAAGAGTTAGTTCGTTTAACTAAAGTTTATGGAGATGTTGCAGGAACATCCGCAGAAGAACTAGGAAGAGTTAGAGACGAAGTATCTGCTACCGCAAAAGAACTCTCGGCAGCCATGGGAGTTTCATTTAAAGAAACTATTGGCCTTGCAGCAGATATTGCAGCAACTGGAAAAACAGGAAACGAGCTATTAGGATCAATTAAAGAAACTACAAGACTTGCAGTGCTTGGTGAAGTAGATAGACAAGAAGCAATGAAAGCAACCCTTGCTATTCAATCAGCATTTAAACAAAACACAGAAGAACTTACGGAATCAATTAACTTCCTTAACGCAGTTGAAAACCAAACATCAACAACACTTAACGATTTAGTAGAAGCTATTCCAAAAGCTGGCCCAGTAATTCAAGGTTTAGGTGGAAGCGTACAAGATCTTGCTTTGTATTTAACAGCTATGCGTGAGGGTGGAGTTAACGCAGCAGAAGGAGCTAACGCTTTAAAGTCAGCTCTTGCGTCTTTAATTAACCCAACAGATGTAGCGGTAGGAAAATTTGAAACATTAGGAATAGATCTTTTAGGTATTGTAAATAATAATGCGGGTGACTTAACTGGCACATTAATGGCTTTGCAGGGAGCGCTAGACAACCTAGACCCACTTCAAAAGCAACAGGCAATTGAGCAATTGTTCGGTAAGTTTCAGTTTTCAAGACTTAATGCTTTATTTGAAAACCTAGGTAAACAAGGAAGCCAGACACTACAAGTGTTAGATCTTATGAAGGCATCTACTGGAGAGCTAGCTTCTGTAGCAGATCGAGAGTTGGCGGCAGTAACTGAATCAGCATCTGGTAAATACCGTAGAGCAATAGAAAGCCTAAGAGCATCCTTAGCTGAAGTTGGAGAACAATTCCTTCAAATCAATACCGTACTTATTCAAGTTATAGATAAAATTGTACAGTTTGCTAACAATTTGCCAGGACCAGTAAAACAAATACTAGCACTTGCTGGAGGATTTACAGCAATTATAGGTCCAGTAATTATGTTAACTGGTGTGCTTGCTAACTTCTTTGGCTACTTACTAAAGGGCGCATTTCATATGAAGGCATTCTTTAAAGGCGGAGAAGGATGGAAATATTTAACTCCCGAAATGTTGGCGGCAGAAAAAGCTGGAAAACTAGTCGAACAATCATTTTATAGCGATGCCAAAGCAGCAGCGGTATTACAGCAGGCACTTAGAAATCTATTAGATGAATTTGCCTTACTAGAACAAAAAGCAAAATCAGGAGCAATGAGCATTAACCCAGCTGTGTCAACAATGGCTGGCAGCATGATAGTTGGCGGACCAAGAGTAGTAGATCCAAATCACCCTATGCTAGCAAACAATAAGTACAGTGTTAATCAAAGAGATAGCTCTCATATGGTTTCAAGAGTTGGAAGAGATCCAGCATCCCAAACAATCTTTGGAATGGTTCCAGGAGCACATCCAGTAAATAAGGCAATTGGTCAAGCCCCACAAATTTATATGAACGATCAGTTGCCAAATGTTGAAGGTCTCACAACTATAAAAGGCGTATCTACAGGAATTGTTTCTGGCGAAGCCGCTAGATGGCATGCAATGATGGCCACTCTTGGTATGCAATCAAAGGCAGAAATTGAAGCATTAAAGAAGACAATAGCAGCGACTGGAACCGTAAGTAAAGAATTTATGATGCAGTTTGATGATATTCTTCCAGTTGTTTCAAGACTTACAGACAATGCCGCAAGAGAGTCTGCGCTTATCGTAGCAGAGCTTCGTGCAGGTAAATTAACAGTAGAGGCTGCTAGAGCAAAGATTGTAGCACTTAATCTGCAAACTGAGCAGATGATTGCTTCTTCTGTTTCCGCCACGGCGGCTTCAATGGGAAGAACAATTAACCCAACAATGGTGCCTACATTAAATCAACCAGTTGTAGATGCTACTGGTAAATCCAACATGAGAGAGTTGTTTAAAAAAGGCAAAACAAAAGATTTTATTAATAGGATAGCTAGAACACTTGGAGTAAGAACTGGTGGCGCTGGATATAATATAGAGACAACCGTTCCTAAAAAGTTTGCAACAGGCGGAACCGTAGTTCCTGGACCAAGGTCAGAAACCACAGATACTCAATATATGAATTTAAATGCTGGAGACTTTGTTCTTAATAGAAAAGCATCAGACGCTTTGCTAGGATTTAATCGTGGTGGAGAAGTTCCAGCAATGGTTACTCCTGGAGAAATTATCGTTCATTCACCAAGTCGTGATGAAATAGATATGCTTTCAGCATACAATAATCAATTTGCAGTAGGTGGAATGGTAAGGCCTAACAGAATAAATTACGGCACAATGACGCCTGGAGATGCTCTTTCTATGTTTAGAGGTGCCGCATCGTTTTTTGGAAATCCTAATTATACCAAGAACATGAAAATAGGAACAGTTGCTTCAGATGCTGCAATTTTGCACGGAATGGGAATGGATCCAAAAGCTGCGATTCAAATGGCTTCGGCAGATTATGATGATGCAATCAAATATGCTACAGGCAAAGACGGCACATTTAGTTTAAATAGATTTACTCAACGTAGAAATCAATTACTAAGACAAGTTCAGCAATATGGATCTTTAATGGGGATTTCTGGAAATCCAATATCGCAAGTTACCCCAGGTGGTAAAGGCGCAAAAAGAGCTACGGGATTTGGTAGATTTGATTCGGGTATCAAAACAATATATAGCCTACTTATGGGCTCAAATAAATTTGATCCAGAGTCTAAAAAATATTTAAAGAGTTTAGGCCTACTTAATGCAACTGGAATAAGGTCTACAGCACGTGCTCATTTTCAAAGATTTCAAACTCAAGATATACAAGGACTAGAATATCTATATCAAGCGTCACCAATTCCTGCCCCAGTAAATTCTTTCCTAGCAACTAGTGAAAGTAAAAGACTTGGAAAAGACCTGCTTCCTCCAGTGGCAGAAGGACGTGGCGGGGCTAAAGGATTTTTTCAAAGAATATTACAAAATGCAGCTGCTCGTGGCGGATATAACAGGGCACAAGTTCCTGCAACTTCTGATGTATTAGCACCATCAAAAAAAGCAACTCCACTTCAAAGAATGTTGCAAGCAGCTTTATCTTCAGCTCTTACAAGAAGACCAGTTCCAGTTATGAGAAATTCTGGCGGGATGATTCCAGGATATAACATGGGAGGATTGGTTCCTGCTGCAAACGGACAAAAATATAACCGTGGCGGATTTATTAGAAGCATTCTTGGTGGAACAGCAATTGGTATAGGCGGACAGATGCTAGGAAATGCCGTTGGCGGCGGACTTGGAACTGCTATATCATACGGCTCTTCTATTTTGGGATCTATGATAGGATTTGGCGGAATTGGAAATAGGGGAGATAAAACAGGTCCTGGATTTATGGGAAGACAAATGCAAAAAATTGATCCCAAGGGCACATTAACACAACCAATCGGACCATTAAATAGTTTATCTACGGCTAGCAGCGGCCTTGCAAAAAATCTTGGCGGAATTGCTAAAATTTTTGGTCCCGTATTAAGAGGATTTTCAACACTATTAAGACTTTTTAGCCCTGTAGGAATAGCGTTAACTGGATTAACAGCCGCAGTAGGATTTTTTATTAAATCACAAAAAGAAAAAGCTGCCGCATTAGAGACTGGAAGACTAGCATACGGACTAGATGCAGCAGCAGCAGAAAAAGCTGGATTTAAATATACTGACTACAATGCTAAAATAAAAGAAGCAACTGAAAACGCAAAAGCCTTAGCAGAAAAAAATACAATGATTTATGAAAGTTTAACACAGGCAAACATTCCTATAAAAATGAGCATTGAAGAATATAAAAAACTTAAAGAGCAAGTTAAATCTACAATGGGAAGTTACATAGACCTATTTAGTCAAACAGAAAGAAAAGACGTAGGTCAGGTTGCAACACAATTAAAAGCACAGTTCATGGCTGCTGGAGATTCAGCAGAAATTGCTACTGCTAAAATATTTACAATGATTAAACAATCTGAAAATGCTAATTTAGCTGCAATAGCAATTGGGTCTTCGGCTTTTACAGCTATATCTAATTTGGAAGATGTTTCTCGAGAAACCGTAAATACATTTAATAAAGCAGTAGAAAGTGGAGATGGCGAATCTCAGGCTAGGGCTCTACACAGTGTATTTGACGCAATGAATGGAACGCTAGATGAAACTATTACCGCTCAACAAAAATTACGTGAAGAAGAAAAAACAACCGCAGAAGAAGTTGGATCAGTAATATCAAATAAACTTGAAAAAATACAAGCCACTTTTGGAAAGCAAGGACTATTAACCAAAGAAGCTAGAGAAGAAATATCAAGTACAGTGCCTGAAATAGGCGCTATGATAAACAGCACAGATACTTTGGAAAGCGCATGGGCAAAATATCGACTACTTCTTAATGGAGTTAGCATGGACTTCAAAAACTTATCTGGAGAAGCTGCATTTGCTGCCCTACAACTAAGCGAAATAGTAAAATCTCAAGTTCAGATTAGCCCAGCAGTGGCAGAGGCAAGTGCAAAATATAAAGGCATGACTGAGAGAATTAAAGAGCTTGAAAAAGCGCAAAAGGGTCAATCTGTTAAAGCTCAATACAATGCTAAAGAAGAATCAAAGAGATTGCAAGACCAAATTGCACAAATTAAAAAAGCTGCACAAGATAAAATTGATGGAATTCGTAAAGCAACTGAAGCAGAAAATACTCAGTTAGAAATTCAAAAAGCTCAGCTAAGAGCTCAACAGCAATTAATCCAAGGCAATATGTCAGCATATGCCGAAGAGCAAATGACTATTGAGCAGTTAATGAATGAGGCTAATCGTAAAGATGCAGAAGAAGCAATTATTGCTAAAGCAGAAATTGATATTAAACCTCTTCAAGATGCACTTGATAATATAGCAAATGAAAATGAAAAAGCTGCAAAGAAAGCGGCTTTTGCTGGGGAACAGCTAGGAACTCTTAAAACTAGGGCAGGCGATTATAATACTGCTCTTCAAGATTATACACAAAACTTAAATACTACCATGTACAAGTATTTAACAGATGTTAATTTTGCAGACAGCAAAGAGTATAAAGCAGCTATTGCGGGATTGGATACCTTAGCTGCAAAACTAGGAATTAAAACTCCAGCAAAGGATGTTATTTCAGAACTTAGTAACGCATTAAAAAATGGGATTAATGCACAAAACGTAACTCTTTACGCCGAACAAGTTCAGGAAGGACAACGAAGAGACTACACTAATAATTTAAAAAATATGACGGAAACCATTAAAAGGGGAGGCGGAGACGTAACAAAAATTTATGATCCAAATACTCAAGAATTAACTTCACAAGCTCGGAGTGCCCTTATTAAGGGAGATGAACTAATGCCTGGTGACGTATTTACAGATAGTCAGGGAAGACCTTATATTGTAACTAGAAAATTTGGTCCTGGACACGGAGCAGAATCAACAGGAGACCGAACTGTAAAAACAACACCATCAATGTCAGCAGGTCCTAAAAGATTTTTGGGTGGAAGAGTTGTTCCAGGAATTCCTTATACAATTAACGATGGCGAAAAAACAGAAGGAGTTATATTTGATTATCCAGGAATGATTAAACCAAATATTGAAACTGCTTTTAATATTCCATCAGGCCAAAACTATAGAATGCCAAGCATTACAAATAGCCCTAATAGCAATAACATATATAATATAGATATAGATTTAAATGGAACAACTGTGACTGCAGATGATGTTCTAAATAGCTTTAAGAGAGAGCTTGCATTAATTAATGCTAAAGAAGGAATAAGTAGAAGGATGGGTGCATAGATATGTCCATGTATTTACCTAGAGGTTCGGTTTTAAATATAGAAGCTAAAGATCTTCTTGCCACCCCCGAAGGCACGTCTAAAATATGGAATAAAATTACTGAGCATAATCGCTCAGACATTAGCATTTCTATAGAAAGAATTGAAAAAATTGTAAGAACATCTAATGGAACACTTAGAAAGAATTTTGTAGCAGACAAAAGAAAGTTTTCGATGTCATGGACAATGCTTCCTTCATACCGATCACTAACAGTCGACGGAGGCTGGGGAGCAGAAGACCTAAGATCTTTTTATCTAAGCGATGATGGCAAAAAAGAATTTAATGTAAGGATTAATTTAGCAAAAGGCGGAACAGACACTTCTTCGACTGGTGTTTTGTACACACCTAATATGGCAAAAACATCTTCAGAATTATACACGGTGGTATTTGGAGGCTGTAATTTTTCAGTTGTAAAACGTGGTCTACAGCCACACTGGAATGTTTCTATTGAACTGGAAGAGGTATAATGATTTCATATCCAGCTATTGAAACTTTATTAGAAGAATATACTACAATACAGACTAACGTAGGTTGCACTATTGAATATAATATGAACTCAATGGTCGATAATATTACTGTTACTGGAACAGATTATGTAAGATCAGATGGCGCTAAGCCTTATCAAAAGTTATTCCCAGCCTCATCTGTTGTTAAAGCATTTCGACCAATAGGGGCGGGAGTCAAGTACGGCATATTCGGAGATGTATCTTTAAATACTTGGAGAGATCCCAAGAAGGTGGAGTACCCATTAAATTTTAGAACCTATTATCCTGGCATAGATACATACTACAAATACTGGGTATCTCAAAAAGGCGTAGGAGCAAATATAACAATTGCATATCCGCAAGCAGTTTTAACCAATAAAATTGTTGTCAGATTTGAGATATCTCATTCTATTCCTGCAACATGGACTGTATATAAAGAGGGAGACGTAGTTCTTGCAACAGGTACAAGCGCTGCCATAAAGCCTTTTACAACCAGCGGAACAAAAAATTATGATGCTGGAACAGTAACTCTTTATTATAACGGCACTGGATGGGTAACTACAGAGCCTGCAACAATTGCAGCGCCAGTATCTATAACAGCCTTAAAGTTAATAACGGCAGGCGTTACTAATGCCCACGTTGGCGTAATTGAGCTTTCTCCCAGATGGGTAACAGATCTAACAGATCATATTGTAGATTTTTCTATAGCAAAAGAATCATCTACAAGTGCTGATGATATTTTGCCAGTAGGCAAAGTTTCAGCAAATTCTATTTCTATGGGATTAGTCTCGTACGAATCTACTAGAAAAATTATTACATACGAAAAAGGAACACCCTTTGATTCTACTAAATTATATATGTATAAGTCGGCAGAACTAAAACCCTATATTAAAGTATATTATTCAGGAGCCCCATATACAGATTCAAAAGGATTACATGAAAGAGTAAAACAAGGTACATTTTATATTGATAACTGGAGCACGTCAGAGTTCGGAGACGTATCACTAGACGCATTAGATGGAGCAAAATATTTGCAGGATTTAATTTGCCCAGGCATGGTTTCTAAAGATACTACTGCGGTAGGAATTATTAGAAGGGTTCTAGACAATGTTGGCTTTACTAATTACAATGTAAACTATAAAACAAAGATTGAAAACGGGATAAAAGTAATTGATGACGACTCCATTCTTAGCCCAATTTATTGGTGGACCGATGATGGCGAAACTGTATGGAATGCCATTCAAGAATTATGTAGAGACTCTCAAATGGTTGCTACGTTTGACGAAAATAACATTCTTCAATTCTATACTAGAAAATATCTTTTTGAACAATCGACAACACATTGGAATTTTAAATACTCAAAAGATGGAAATATTCTGCCTAATATTCTTTCTTTACAGAAAAGAGATTTGCCAGCGGTAAATCAAGTAAAGGTTTTATGGAACCCAGTCACATCTAGTCAATTAATTGGAGATGGTCAACCCCTGTGGAAATCTGGAACGTCTTACCTTGGAGCATATTCCTTAGTAGCAGATATTCCAGCCAGCACAAGCGGGGGCGGAGCGGGAACAGAAATTACATTATCACCAATAACAGTACAAGATGTTAAACAAATTATATACAACTATTCTGGATACTTGGTAATAGACTCTGAAATCATAGAGTATGACGCAATAGAATATCAGTACCTTGACACTCAAAGGGCATTAAAAAAATTATGGATTACTCAAATTTCTGATTTACAAAAAATAGCAAATGATTTATATGCTTTAGAAGCCGCTAATAAAATAATTGGACAGACAGGAAAGGTTAGAGTAAAAACTAGAGGCGCATTTGGAACCAGCGCAGTTGCTCATGCAAAATCTGGATCAATAACTGGATGGAGTGGATTTGATAACACTCTTAGGACTAGTGGTGAAACTTTGCCATCTGTAAGCGAACCTAAAACTGTTACTCAAAATACAGTGTCAGTGCCTGGATTATTAGACACTCCCCCAGAATCAGAAGATCCAGTGGTGGGAACTAAAGTAATTCAAAAGTCTCTACTACAGATAACTGCCCTGGGATCAACAAAAGAACAAAGCAAACAATATTCTACCGCAGTCAAGAATATGACAATAAATACTTCAGGAAACTATTATAATTTTGGAACTGGTTTATTTTTTAAAGGAACTAAAGACAATACAAGGGGGTCTGGAGGTCTGGCATTCTTTACAAGTCCAAATGGATTAGATGGATATTACATTAAACTAGAAACAACAAGCAATCAGCCAGAAAGTGGATCTGATAAGCCACTATCAATATTCAAAGTAAAAAATGGAGTAATAACTAATTTACAAGATAGCCAAACAGATAAAACCAAGTCTTTAGCATATCTAGCACAAGGGGTATCTTATAAGGTTGATGTTCGTGTACAGATTAAAAATTCAATTGTTTCTATCGATGCTTATATAAATAATTTTAAAGTAACAGCAGTTGATGCATCAAATATTATTTCTCCAACAAGCAATATTGCTGTATTTTCAAATTGTAATTCTACATTTTTTGATTATGTTCACGCTATTCCCCTCAGCGAAAAACAATACACAGACGGAATAATATCAAATCAATACTCTGGAAGATTTGGATCCACTACTCTAGACTTTTTATATGGTGATAAATTATCCAGCGGATTTGAGAACAGTGGAATATCGGGCGGAACAGTAGACGAATTTGGAACGGTTGCCAGAGAACTTTTAAAAGTAAACATTAAATATGACTCAAGGCCAGCGTTCCCGATTATAACTAGCCTTGGACTAAATCAATTTGTTGAAGTACTTGGATATAGACTCAATTCTTTTGGAGCAGAAGTTTATGTCTTAAATAATGCTGGAACATTTATACCATTAGATGATTCTAGGTTTGCCTCATTTAGTATTATTGGAAACACGCTGGTTCAATCTGGCCAAAATGAATATCTAGATAAGACTATTAATGAGTTTACCGTTCCAGAGCAATTGACTTTTGAGTCAGTTTGGATTCAAAGAGAAGAGGATGCAAAAAGTCTTTCAAATTGGATTAAGCTCCAGTGGTCAAAAAAACAGTCTGTTTGTGAATTAGAAGTATTTTCTAACCCCTTGATTTCTGTAGGAGATATTGTTACAATTAACTACCCATCTAATGGCCTTAACGGCACACAAAAGTTTATAGTTTCCAGTATTAACAACTCATTTGAAGGGGGGCTAAGTACCAAAATAACAACTAGATCTATTTATAGTTCATAAATGGTATAATAAAAAAATGGCATCATCAGATAATAAAAAGAAGTCAACAAGCAGTCAGCCTAATTCTGCTGCCTTAGTTACCGTAGTTGGATCGGAGTTAGATTTTTACACTAACTCAAATTATCTAGCTTACGAGCTGCCTCAATTTGCAGCAGCGCAAAGACAGGGAAAACTTGGAAGCGATGATATAGATGACAATTTATCTGAAGAGGCCGAAGAAGAAGAAGAAGAAGAAAACGAAGAAGAGATCGAAGAAGAGAAAGAGGAAGGAAACGACAGGCCAAGTCTTTCTGATATTGAAGTTTTGTCAAACAAAGTTGTTTATGACGCAGCAAAAAATCCTTCGGTGACAGTAGTTTTTAAACTTAAAAACAGCAGTGGAGTAGAATTAAAAGCAATGAATGTAAGAGTGGAGAAAAAATGATAACTAAATTTGGTAAAAGATTTTTAACAAGTTACCTTTCAGGAAATAGTTCATTGTCATCTAAAGAACTGGCCTTTGGTATTGGGTCTACTTCTCCAAATGCAAAAGGAAATGACACAAAATTAGATTTTGAATTTTATAGAGTGCCAGTAGAACTGTCAAGTTTTAATGTTGTGCAAAGCGGCGTCGATGGCGACGGGGATCCAGTATACAATTACTCTGTTACTTATAAATCAACAATACCTCAAGATGTGTCGGGAGTGATTTCTGAAGTAGGACTATATCCTGGAGGCAGACAATCGTTTAATAATTTTGATAGCAAATTTATTACATCTTTTACAAATGAATTTAATTGGTTTGATGGCTCTAGTAATGCAGTGTCTCAAGCAAATACTCAAAACTCAAGTGGGGCGTATACTTTTTTATCAAAGGTAAGCGACAGCTCAATAAAAGTTGACGTTACTTCGGGACAAACAAAAGAGTACATAAACTCTTTAATATCCGATGACATATCTGGTTATAGCATAAACGATACGATATCTATTGCATACAAAAAAGCAGACAATAATGTTTCTAAAATTAGAGTTAAATTCTACAGCTCTGAATTAGCCTATTATTATGTAGACTTTACTCCAGAGTCTGGGACAGGAGATAAAATTCAAAGTTTATCCTTAAACAATCTTTTTTCAAATTACACAGCTTCTCCAAATTTACCAGACCCGTCTTCAATTATAAAAATTGGAGTAGCAACAACAGCAACAGGCGGCAACACAACAGTTTACTTTGACGCAATAAGAATCAATGACGAAGACACATTTGATCCAGGATATGGATTAATTAGTAGATCAGTTTTATCAACTCCATTAATTAAAAAACCTGGTAGACCAGTAGATATAGAATACAAGTTGCAGTTGGATTTTTAAATGGAACTACTTCATGACGGTGGTGGATTTTTCCCCGAGGATTTAAATAAAAACAAACAGGTAAAAACTAATCAAGACTATTTTACCATCCCCGTTGTTAACTTAAAAGTTAATTCACCCTATTCTTTTAATTTTCAATGGGTATACCCAGATGGCAAACTAAGCCCATGGTCGGATGGATTTACTTTAACAACAGATAGTTTGCCTACACAAGTAGCACCTAGATTTTTAAATACAGATTTGTCTTACTTTAATGGTCAGTTAATCATTACTTGGAACGGCCTGGACGCCAACGGAAACCCTTACACAGAATCTTTTGATAGAATAAATGTATACATAAAAGACGAAACATTGATTGGTTCCCCATACAGACTAGTAGGATTTTTAAAATCTGCAGGAACAATTCGTGTAGCAGTTCCTCCTCGTGCTCATAGCGTAAAATTAACAGTAGTATCAGTAGACGGAACCGAGTCTTTTTTTAGCGAAGCTCAATTTGAAACTCCAAAACTTATTCCAAACACTCCTCCAACATCACTAGGAGCACAATGGGTGGGATCAGATTTTAAATTAAACTGGACCCACAATCCCGCTGAAGAATTTTTTAGTTACTATAGAATATCATTAACTTCAACTAGTGGAAACACTACAAGAGTAGTAGAGGTTGTTCCAACAGCAGGAATATCTAATCAGTCATATGTCCTTAGCTTATCTCAAAATAAAGCAATGTTCGGTTTAGTTCAAAGAAATATATCGGCAACAATAAGAACTGTAAATATATATGGCAATGAAGGAGCTGCAGTGTCTTTTCCTGCGGCAATTTATGTATCGCAACTTCCAGCTGCAGTAATTACCGCTTCTCCAATAAGCAATGGATATAGCGTTTCTTACACAATCCCAACTACTGCAAAATTTTCTCAAATAGAAATACAAGAAATTGAATCAACATCCGAAACAGCTCCCACTACTGGATTTACAAATATATTTTCTGGATCAACTAATCCAGCAGTTGTAATTGTTCCAAATACAAATAAGCGATGGGTTCGTGCCAGGTTTATGGACGACAGCGAAGCATTTGGAGCCTATGGTCCCGCAGTTGCGGTTACGCCAACTAATCCAGTTGTTGTAGATAATCAAGGACCAGATAACGTTGCGTCAGTATCAGCAACAAGTGGAATTGATACGAGTGGATATTTAGGATTTAATGCATACGCAGACATATCTTGGCCAGCTGTTACGGGAGGCGGATTACGTGGATACAGAATTAGATTTAGTAATGACAATAATACAACATTTTCCTATGTAGATTCTCCAGGATCTGGAACTACCTATAGGCTTGGCGGACTTGCAATAGGTGCGGCCTATAAAATTGCAGTTGCTACATACGATGAATATAACAATACTTCTTCCGAGTATGTTCCTGGCCCAGATGTTTTAGTTGCTGGAACTCCAGCAGTTACCAATTATATTACAGGAGGACCATTCCAATTTGGCGTAGGGGTTGGAGCCCCAATAACAACTACACAGTTTACTGTAACAAATAATGGAACAGGCTCATATTCAATAAATGGCACACCGTCACTAACATTAACTTTATCTCGTGGAGTTACTTATACATTTAATATTAATGCCGCAGGTCATCCTTTTTATATTCAAACAACAGGCAACGGATACAATTCTTTAAACGTATTTTCTAGCGGAGTATCTCTGACTTCTGGCACAAGGGCTTCAGGAGTAATTACATTTCAGGTTCCTCAAAACGCACCAGATACACTTTACTATCAGTGCGAATTCCATCCAGCAATGTATGGCCAAATAAATATAATTAATTCAACTACAGGCAACAAAGGTCTATATTTTGATGATAGTAACTATTGGTATTTAAATGCATCCAATAGCGCAAGACTTAAAGTAGGTGGAGCAAATAGTAATTACTTATATTGGGACGGATCTACGTTTGCCATAGATGGAAATATTACAGCAAGACAAGGAACGTTTAGCGGCAACGTAAGTATTGCATCTGGAGGTTCTTTATATTCAGGAAACCTTACCACTCAAGGAGCCCTTAGCGGTGCTGGCTATATATTAAACAATCTTGGACTAACTTTTAATTCATCAACAACAAATGGAATAACTACAATAAATGCATCAACTGGATTATTTACAACATCAAGTGCTAGCATAGGTAGCTGGAATGTTAATGCTTCATCTATTAGTAAAACTTCTAATCAAGGAACAATAACTTTAAATTCCGCTACTGCTCAAATAGTAGCTTCAAGTGCTAACTACACTGCGGGAATTGCAGCTCCTGATTTAAATAACGAAGCGGATATTGTTATCTGGGCAGGCGGTCCTAGAAGCACTGACTCTAATTTTTATGTAAAGGCAAATGGAACGGTTGTAATGAAACAAGCCGTTATAACTGGCTATGCCTCCGCAAATGATGTACTAGGGCTTGCTAAAACAGATATGAGTAACGTAACCGTTATTGATGGTAGTAAAATTACTACAGGACAAATAAAGTCTGGCAATCATACAGTTGGAAATGTTTCTCAGCTCCCATTTTCTGGTTCAGGAACATTAATTGATTTAACTAATGGATCTATTATTACTCCTCAATTTTATATTGGATCTGATGGAACAGCTCAATTTAAAGGAACGCTATATGCTGGAATATCAATATCTTCTCCAAATATAACTTCTGGAACAATTGGAGGAGCAACTATTACGGTTAGCGATTCATTCACTTCAAGTGGTTTAACAGTAGCAAGTGATTCTGGATTAGGAGATGATGATTCTAGTTCTGGAGGAACTCAAACAACTGTTGGGAATACAACATTTACCCCTACCCTAACCTTGGCTAATGGAAAAATTTCTTCAAGTAGCATACTAAAACTAGAAGGTCAAAGTTATACCGAGATACTTTCTGGAGGAACACAGTCTGCAATATTTGATTCAACTAAATCTTCTTTAATATTTTCTACTGGTTTATATTTAGGAAATCCATCTACATCTTCAAGTAGCTCAATACAAGGTCATAGTACTCCTTATATAACAATAGACGCAAGAATGCGTTTAAGAAGAGGTGCCCCATTAAACTATCCTAGCGGCAGCACGGGAGCATATGTTAGAAATATTTATATTAAAAATACATCAAGCAACCCATCTCCTACAACAGGTTATGTTGGCGACATTATGATTACGTGGTAGGAAATAAATGGGAATTTTTTCTAAAGTTGCCAGCACTGGTTCCTCAACGGATTGGAGAACTACAAAAAAAGTATGGGCTAAAATAAACTCTGGGTGGGTAGAGGCTAAAGCTCTTTTTGCCAAAACAACAAACGGTTGGGTAAAAATGTGGCCAGGAAATGCTCCCTCCGTTAGAGCATCAGATCCAATTAGAATAAGAATTGGAGGATATAGTGGAACGCTCAGCGGAGTAGCCCCATTGTATGCAGCAACAAGCCCTCAATTATTTGCTAACAATTATTCAACATCTGATAATGCAGATGCTGGAACATCTGGAACATTTTTAAAGTTATGGGGAGATGACGGTCAATACGACGGAGTAACTCCAATTACACTTTCTAATAGAAGAATGTTATGTTCAAATAACATTGATGGTCAAGTAGAAAGATTTACTTTAACTGGAAATGACACAATAGATTTTGCAACAATAAGTCAAGCTACTAGAGATCTTGCCGAAAGCTATTATATTTTTTATCAACTACGTGCCACAAACGTAGATGGTGTATTAGAAGCTTACTCCCAGCCAGTTAAAGTTATAAAAAGAAAACCAGCGCTAATTAGCTATACGGTCCTTAGTGAAACAGGAGGCGTTTTGCAAGGACAGAGTGGGTTTGCTGCGTTTGATGTTATTGAATTAAATGCTCAAATACGTTGGGGATGGTGGATAAAACCAGGAGGGTACGAGGGTGGAATTCCAGTTTTAAGATGGTGGAAAAATACAAGCAAGTCCCCAGGCGGTACAAAATTAAAAGAAATTAATATAGAAACTGGATACGATTATGTCGCTGGATCTGTTGATCCTAACTACACATTTAATACAAATACAACAAACGTTTTAACAATATATAATAATTACACGATAGGCGTTACTCCACTTCAACCAGGAGAATATATTGTTGCTGAACTTTATTTAGAAAATTCTTATACAACACATTATGCCGCTCCAGTCAGCTATTGGGGCTCTACTGGCTCAGCTCCTAGTTTAACAAGCGTAAACTTAAGAACCTATGATGGGCAAGTAGACACAGTAATGGACAATCAGTCTGAGCCTAGAATTGTATCACAAGCTTACTTTGAAATAGTTGCCCAAGTAGCAGACTACGAATCTGGGACAACTTTTAATTTTGAACCAAGAATTTACAAAGCTGACACAGGAGTTTATTTAAACTACAATAGCGGTGCAACGGCATCAAATGGATTCCCTGTAAATGTTTCCCCTTACTCTGTAGTACAGTCTGGAACATCTGCTACTGTTATATGGAGAACTTATATAAATTCAAACTTCCTAACTGGATCTCCAACATACGGTGGCGGTCAAGCAAAATATTGGTTTGAATTTAGATTAAGTGCTACAAAATCTGGTGGGGCTCCATCTTATTATACGGGAAATGTATTTTCTAATCATGGCAACTCCACCTTAATTGCAACATATTTGGCTGGATCTGGTGGAGGTGCAATATATATTCATTCGCACACACAGAGCGTATTGTCTGCTAATAACTATAATCCTGGCAACGCTCCACAAACAGTAAGATTTTCAATTACTGGAGATTCATATCCTTCGGGATATGCTTCTTATCCAAGATCATACGGAATAGACTTTGGAGATGGAGTAATAGAAAATATCTCATGGTCTACTGGAACAAGTAACCCATCGTATACGACCTGGGACCATACTTATACAACTAATGGAACATTTACCGCAAGGTTAATTACAGTTCCTCAAGGATTTACAACCGTTGGCACCAGACAAAGAACAATAACTGTTGGGGATGTTCCAGCAAGTCCAACATTTCTTACGGCAACAACAAATAGAGCTGACGGGGTTAATTTAACATTTGGTGGTTCAACAAATGCAACTGGATACAACATATTTTGGAATTATACTGAAACTGGAACTCCTATAAACAATGTAACTCAAGGAGATTTTTTAAACAAGTCTTCCCCGTTTTTAGACACCACAATTAGTGCTGGCGACACAAGGTGGTATTGGGTACAAGCAAGAAATGCAAATAGCGACGGATATAGTACGGGAGTCAGCCCCTGGTATCCAGTTGGAAATGGTGTAGTCGGAACAAGGCTTACAGGTTACGCAGTTACTTGGAATGGTAATGGTGGCACCGTTGGAACTGAGGGCTCACCTTGGACTTTTAACGCAGGAGGATCCGTTACCGTTCCGTCGGTTACAAGATCTGGCTACACCTTTGTTAGGTGGACCGACACGCCTTCTGGCGACTACACCTACACCACTACTGGTGGAACGTGGTTTCCTCCTTCTCAAAACATTACTATGTATGCAAGGTGGACTGCTGTAACTACACCTACAATTACAAGTTTGACTGCTTCTGCACCAACTACAACATCTCAACAATTAGTTACAGTAACAGTTAATTGGTCATCTACAAATCAAGCATCTTATTTTTTAAATGTATTTCAAGCAGGAGTTGCAAATTATCAAGATACTGGAACAACTGCAACAAGCTCGAATACATCAGACGCTGGAAGTTTATTTAGAGTTTACTCTGGAGCATCAGTAACTATTGATTTAACTGTTTATTCTGGAGCAAATTCAACTGGATCATCGGCTACCCAAACCATAACGTATACTCCACCAATTGATACTCCATCTTACACCGTAACCTGGAACGGTAACGGTGGTACGGTTGGAACTGAAGGCTCACCTTGGACCTTTAACGCAGGTGGGTCTGTTACGGTTCCTTCAGCTACAAGGTCTGGCTACACCTTTGTCAGGTGGACAGACACGCCTTCTGGTGACTACACCTACACTACTACTGGCGGAACATTTTCACCTCCATCCCAAAATATTACTATGTACGCAAGATGGTCGGTGGCTCAAAATATAACTTACGGAAATTGTGAATATTATGATCAAAGTTCAACATATGAATGTAGCAGTATATACAATAGGTCTGTTATAACTAATTATTATAGAAGACAAATTTTAGTAAATGGAACTTGGAATGGCTCATATGACACATCAGGATGTACTAATACAGTATCATATGGATCATACGTTCTTACTGATGGAAGATGCGGATATACTGCACCAGCTGCTCAATGGTACTGTACTACTAATTATACAAGCAATCAACTTCCAGATGAACAATATCCTTCAAGCACAGATCAAACGGGTTATGTTTGTGGAAGCTATAATACAGTATGTTCATATAATAACACTGGAACTTATCCTTCCGCCCCACTTGCTCCAGCCTGCGCTACCTGCGGTGCTTGTCAAGACTACGGCTCTGCAACATTAGTATCATCAAACAATACTAGATGTTCTGGAACCTATTATGAATATTATGACACTTATTCAATAGGACAAAGAAAAACTTGCAGTGACGGATCTTATGAATATTGCAGCAACAGGTCATATGACGTTACAACTTCTAGTAGCCAAATAAGTGGACTTTGTGGATATAGTCCAACCACAACATGGTATTGCACTGAATCTTATCCAGGAGGCGGAGTAGGAAACTGTGGATATTCTACTTATACATATAATAATTCAGCTTCAGGTAGTGGATATTCAAGATCTTGCAGCACTTCGGGGTACCCTTCTTGCCAGTCTACAAATCCAGCTCCGACTTGTATTTCTTATAAATATAATTGTAAGTATTATGATGTGTACAATACAGCTAGTAATAACTACTTCACATGCTATTATGAAGGAGAATGTGCTGCTAACAATAACTCAGATGGATCTAGAACAACATGCTGCGCCCAGTACTCGTGATAAATTGTTGGGTATTTACAAAAATTTATGAAATTGGTATAATGAGTATATGATTATTTTAGATTTTGAAAATTGGAATGTTCCAGGGGTTAAAAACAATAAACTAGCCATTGGAGAGTCTGCTGACATGGTCCTTTTTGTTATAGAAGGAGAAGTTGTAGAAATTATAGGAGTTAATCAAGAGGTTGCAGAAAAATTAATATCTGCTACAAATTTTGAAGAGTGCCAACTTGCAGTGCCTATATTAAATAAATTTTGTGTAAAATTTGATTGCTCTTATGGGAAAGAAAAAATTATTGTAGATGAAAAAATGTATTCAATATTGCTTTCAGATCCTCAAATAATTAAGGGCGATGAGTCAATCCATAGACACATACAAAAAGTAGGTTTAAATTGGCTATATCAAGATGGTCAATTTATTATTCCAGGGGTGTACGAATAATGTCTAAATGGAAAGAATATAAAGAAAAACTGGGAGAGACAAGACCCTGGGACCTAGTTAATCCAAATTCAGAATGGGCTTCTGCAGAAGAAGCTGAAAGAAGGTACTCTATTTGTCAAACCTGCCCAGAACTTATAGGATTGACAAAACAATGTAAGCAGTGTGGCTGTTTTATGCCTGGGAAGACAAAGCTTTTAAAAGCCTCCTGCCCAGTTCATAAATGGTAGCATTGACTAATTAAATCTAAATGATATAATAATAGAAGGAGGTTAATATGACTATTGACTTAACAAACGAAGAAAAGTTAAACATTGTTGATCAACACATTAAATCTGTTGATTATTCAATTTATGGGTTGCAACTGGATCTTTTGGAGTTAAATGCTACTTCGAATCCAGACGCTTCACAAGTTTCAAATCTTAATGCTAGAATTACTGCTGCTAACGCAAAAAGAACAGTCCTTGTCACGGAAAAAAATTCCTTGACGCCAACAGAAGAATAGGAATATAAATGGCAGAAAAAGCGGAATTAATTATTACCGCCTTACAGCAACGCATAGGAGAAATTGTATCTAATTACGAAACTCAAATTGCAATTTTACGTGCAGACTATACAAACGTACTTGAACAATTAAATAATCAGAAGAAAGAAGAAGGCGACAAGCAACAGGCAATAGACGAATACTCTCAAAAGCTTGAAGATATTGTTAATTAATTTAGGAGAAAGTATACAATGAGCGAAACCTTTAACGATGGCGATCCAATTGATGCCACACTACTACAAAAATTAAAAACTGATGTGGCTAGAGCAACGGCGTTGGCTGGAGCAAAGGTTAGTGCTGGATCTACTATAGATATTAAAAATCTTACAGAAATAAATCCTGCAGAAATAGTTCCCCTTAAATTTTTTGGTGGAGTAACTTCTGAAAAAACAATAACCATTGCTGGCGGAGGCACAGAATTTGTTATTAATTATTCAGGTGCAAGATTTCAAAAAGTGCCCGATGCAATAATTTTAACTCCAATTGCAGAAAATGGTAAAGAGTCAATGTATTCTGCAAGCATTATCAAAGGATCAGTTACAAAAGATGGGGCACGAGCTCAAATTAGAGCATACAGCGCTAATAAAAAAGTAAGTTTATATTTCTTAGTAATTCAAAATCAATCCTAGCCTATTGACAACCCAGTTCTATATGATATAATTCTTGAACACTCAAGTCACGGCTTCGTGACTTTTTTATATATTAAGGGACTTAATGAGTAACGATTTAAAATGGATGCTATCTTCGGATCAGCAATTCCCATATCAAGACGATAAGATGATCGCCCTATGGTTTA
>SXGQ01052279.1_pt1 | contig 20913 bp, 12 predicted proteins | sample 3178371 | NCBI WGS metagenome assembly SXGQ01 (sample SAMN11356859, study PRJNA531348) | freshwater metagenome | isolation source: freshwater sample F1-20 | place: China: Fuxian Lake, Yuxi | collected 2017-12-25 | reverse complement strand
GGATGGCGCGGCAGTCGGAAGCCGGGCGTTTGTGGACGAACTGTTCGAACGATGTCGCGAGCGCTTCGGACCGAAACGGAAAAGTGGAGCAAGAAAGATGCGCGGCAAGGCTGCGGGGGCGGCAAAGGATTTGTGGACCTGCCGTGATCTGCGGAAAGGGATCGGGCTAGAGTCTGATTCTCAACACCAAACCCAACCTAAGCCGGACTGATAGAATACTCAAGGGATTCTGCCACGGCAATGCTGGCAAAATACCCCAACAGCAAAGCCCGAGGCCTCGTAGCCATCACCGGTAACATCCTCCACGACGAGCACATCTTTCTCTTAGTCCTAAACCGCTGTCAGGAAATCCTTGGGCAAGTTTCGCCCGCCAGATTCCATTGCAAAAGTCGATCGATTTCATCCGCATCTACTTCTCACGCGCCTTGGCATCTCGCACCTCCCCCACCTCTACCCAGATCACCCCATCCCGTAAAAACGGGATCCCCTACCCCGGTTTCGGCCTATCGCTCGCCCCAATAAACCCAACACTCCCTCAAACAGCCCCTACAACCAACCATCCAAGAAGACTTGCCGAACCCACACCCACCCACATACCGCTATCCCATGATCCTTGGCGTCCGCCATTCCTCTAGATCTCAAAAGCCATCCCCAAAATGGCCCCCACCTCGCTGCCTGCCACTTCTTCTCACCCTCCTTGCCCTCTCTCCCCTCTCTTCCGCACGCGACCTCAACCACACCATCGCCTCAAACTTCAGCGGTCGCCTCGCCGAAATCGAAGCCCGCCTCGCCATCATCGAAACACAGATGGCCAACCTCCCAATCCTCCCGGACATGGACGCACTCGGTTCCCATGGCTTCCATTCCGACTTCACCGAAGACTCCGAACGCAACTGGTTTGAAGTCTCGTGGGAAAAACCCCGGTCCGTCGACGCCATCGCGCTCATCCCCACACGGCTCTCCACCCAAAGCGGCGAGATGTCCAACTACGGCTTCCCCAATCGCCTGAGAATCGTCGGATCAACCCACCCTGGCGCACCTACTATCACCCTCGCCGAAATCCAGAACACCCACCTTGATTCCCGCCGCGGCGAACCCGTCTTCATCCCCATCAAACCCACCACCCTTTCCCGAATCCGCGTCATCCCCATCGACCTACCCAAACTCCAGGGAAAATCCGTTAGGCTCTTCTCAGTCTCCGAGTTCATGGCGTTCAACGGAGATGAAAACATCGCACCTCTCGCCAACCTCAACGCCCAATACAGCATCGACGCCGAAGTCGGCTGGAACATCCGCTACCTCGTCGATGACCAATCACCTCTCGGTCCTCCGGAAACACCACCCCTGCCAGATAGCCTCGGCTGGCACACCGATGTCGCCCACACTCGCGACATACCCACTTGGGCCACCATCGACCTCGAACATCCCACAACCATCGACGGAGTACGCATCATCGCCGCCAAAGGTGACTCTCCCATCAAAGGCCCGGGCTTCGGCTTCCCTGTTAGATTCCGCATCGAGGAATCGGATGACCCTGCCGCAAAATCCTGGAAAACTCTCTGGCACAGCGGCCCGGAACCCTTCCCAAACCCCGGATACAACCCCGTCAACATCCGCTTCCCGGAAACCACCGCAACCCACGTCCGCCTACTCGTCGAGGAACAACAGCAGCCCGACATCCTCACCGCCCCACGCGTCCTCCTATCTGAAATCGAAATCCTCAGCAAAAACACCAACGTCGCCCTCAACCGCCCCGTCTCAACCCCCGACCTCGTCACCTCAAGACCACACGACTCCCGCAGAACCTGGAGCGTCAAATCCCTCACCGATGGCAACTCATCCACCGGAAAAATCATTCCCACCCGCCAATGGGTTTCACAACTCTCCCGCCGCTTCGATCTATCACTCGAACAAAAAGACCTCATCGCCGAAAAGACCACCATCCTCTCGCGCACCCGCACCTGGACCATCACCGCACTTGTCACCCTCCTCTCTCTAACAGTCGTCGCCCTCGTCTTCTGGCAACTCCGCCTCCGCCTCGCCGCCCGCCGCCACCTCTCGGATCTCCGCCGCAGGATCTCCAGCGATCTCCACGACGAGGTCGGCTCAAACCTCGCAACCATCTCCCTCCTCTCCGAACTCTCCGGGAAAGGCACCGAATCTAACAGACTCTCCGACATCGGCCGCCTCGCCCGCGAATCCTCACTCTCGCTCCGCGAAATCATCGACCTCACCCTCGTCTCAAAGCGCGCCAGAAAACCCCTCCACGAACGCCTCCGGGAAATCGCCAATCTCATGCTCAAGGACCATCGCTGGGAACTCATCGGCGATGCCTCCCCCAACCTCGACCCGGAACAACGCCGCAATCTCATCTTCTTCTTCAAGGAAGCCCTCCACAACATCTCCCGCCACGCCGCGGCTTCCTCCGTCAACATCCGCATCCAGGCCGATCACCACAACGTCGTCATCAACATCGCTGACAACGGCTGCGGCATGCCCCCCCACCACCCCAACGGACAACCTCGCCTCCGCACCCTCCAACAACGCGCGGATTCACTCCACGGCTCTCTCAATATCCACTCCGAACCAGCCAACGGCACCCACCTGACACTCCGCTTCCCACTCAGACTTCCCGCAAAATGACACCCCCAATTTCCGTTAGAAACATCTGCCTCATCGAAGACCATCAGGACTATCGAAACGCACTCAAGCTCGCCATCAACGACAGCGATCACCTCACCTGCCACCTCGACTTCTCTTCCGTCGAAGCCTGCCTCGATAACATCCCCGACAACTCATCCATCGACGTCATCCTCCTCGACCTAGGCCTCCCCGGAATGCACGGCGTCACCGCCATCCCTCAACTCCTCAAACAATTCCCCCAAACCAAAATCCTCGTCCTCACCGTCTACGACCACAAACCCGTCGTCCTCCAGGCCCTCGCCGCAGGCGCCAGCGGATACCTCCTGAAATCCGATCACATCCTCACCATCCTCCGCGGCATCGATGAGGTCGCAAACGGCGGCGCTCCCCTCAACAGCCACATCGCCCGCATGATCCTCACCACCTTCAACGCCGTCCGCCCTGCCAAACCCGAAATCGACCTAACAGAACGCGAACGCGAAACACTCGGCCTCCTCGCCAAAGGCCTCATCAAGAAGGAAATCGCCGACCAACTCGGCGTCTCCTACCACACCGTCGATACCCACGTCCGAAATATCTACGCGAAACTCCAGGTCCACAACCTCTCCGGAGCCGTCGCCAAAGCCATCCACCTCGATCTCATCTAACAAAGAAAACCCACCTCTTCCCCTTCACGTGAAAAAGGGATGCCACCCCGCTTTCATCCGCGAGCATCATCGTGCATCCTTCCACACCCGCTTTCCGCGAAAACCCATCCGCATGAAAAATCATCCGCTCAACCCACTCGTCGCGGCATTTCTCATCCTCTGCGGAAATGCCTCTGCCGTCATGTACAACCGCGACACAGGCGACTCGAAATCCCAGGACCTCGCCGATCTCGATCCATTCGATAGCCGCGCCAACATCCCCGGCTGCACCGCCGTCCTCATCGCACCCAACGTCCTCCTCAGCGCCGCCCATTGCGTCAACTACGCTTCCACCGGAACCCTCACCGCCACATGGAACGGCCAGAACCGCAGCGGCGCCGTCTACACTAACATCGGCGCGGACCACATGGTCATCGTCACCAACACCCCCTTCACCGGCACCACCGGTAAAATGACCGCCCCCTACTCCGGCAGCGCGGAAAACGGTCGCCTCGCATGGAAAGTCGCATCAGGCGGCCATGGCATCATCGGCTACGGCGGCACAGGCCCCTTCTACGACGGCCGCTTCCGCGCCATGACCAACCGCATCGAGGTCAACAACGTCTCAAATCCCCCAGCCGCCGTCTCCAGCAACTGGCTCCTCTACGACAACGACGGACCACCCTCACGCCCCAGCCGCACCACCACGCTCTACGAAGGCGGCACCGCCCCCGGCGATTCAGGCGGCCCCCTCTACATGTTTGAAAACGGCCGCTGGTATGTCATCGGCGTCACCAGCGGACCCGGATCCGGATACTATCGCGATGGCCGCGTCCGCACGGACATCGGCCAGATCGAATCCATCACCGGCCACCAATGGGCCCGCCCCGTCACACCTGCACTCGAAATGCGCTGGATCGCACACGATCTAACATCTTCTCTGTCGGATGGCGCACCCGTCACCTCCTGGACCCGCAACGGAGGCTCAGACGCATGGACCAACTCCGCACCCAACGGCGGCACCGGCACCGCCACACTCGACCACGCCGCCACACCCAACGGAACCGCCGCCATCGACTTCCCCGGCACCGCTCGCCTCGGCCTCGCCTCCACCTCCAATCCCGCCTCCGGCGAAAACTCCTTCTCCGTCGCCATGGTCGTCCGCATCGACACACCAGGCCTCGGCGGCGAAACCCAATGGTTCGACAACACCGGCCTCATCGACGCCGAGGAATCCGGCATCAAAAACGATTGGGGCCTCGCGCTCTCCTCCACCGGAAAACCCGCCCTCGGCATCGGCAACGCCGATACCACCCGCTACGCATCCTCTAACATCGCCGATGGCCAATGGCACGTCATCGTCGCCACCTGGGACGGCGCGGAAATCACCGGCGACGCCGCAGGCAGCGACCAGAACATGTCGCTCTACGTCGACTCCCCCACCAACGTCAGCCGCAGCCAAGGCCCCGAGTTCCTCAACGTAGCTCGCTCCGCCGTCTCCCTCACCCTCGGCGGCAGCCGCAACGCCGCCCGCTTCCTTGACGGCGCCATCGCCGAACTCCGCCTCTACCGCGGTGCCCTCGATGAAACCTCCGTCGCCTCACTCATCCGCGAGTTGAGAAACACCCACATCGGTCCGCAGCTCGATCTATCTGTTAACAAACCCTCCACCGGCCGCGCCGCCCTCATCCTCGGCCAGGGCCTCGTCATCGATGGCACCGCCACCGGAGCCTCCGCCATCTCCATCACCCAAACCAGCGGCCCCTCCCCTTCCATCATCTCGCCAGCCAACACCCTGCCCGCATACGTCAAATTCCCCACCGCAGGCATCTATCAGCTCAATGTCACCGCCACCCAGGACACATCCTCCGTCTCACGCCCCGTCCTCGTCGAGGTCCTGCCAAACTCCGCCACCCCACCCTCATCCCCCGGACTCAGCCTAGGCGGCGCATGGACCGCCACAAATCTCGGAAACGCAAACACCTCCGGCGCACTCGTCACCACCGCCACCACCATGAACCTAACAGGATCTGGTATGGGCTTCGAGGAGATCAGCGACTCGATGCGCTTCGTTTGGAAACCCCTCACCGGCGATGGCAGCATCACCGGCCGCGTCACCGGATTCGCCGCTGACAACGGCGGCAAGGCCTTCGGCGGACTCATGATGCGCTCCTCCCTCCGCCGCGAAAGTTCCAACGCCGCAGCCACCGTCATCAGCGGCGGCGGACTCCGCTTCACCACCCGCGATGAAAACGGCTCCTACACCGAGCCCCACCTCCACACCCTCCGCGCCCCCTACTGGATCCGGGTTGATCGCATCGGAAACACCTTCACCGGCTACCACAGCCCGGACGGCGTCACCTGGACCCAACAAGGAGGCCCCGTCACGATCACCATGGCCTCCTCCGCCCTCTGGGGACTCGCCGTCACCTCCCACGCCACCAACTCGGCCTCACAAACCAGCTTCACCAACGTCTCCCTCGAACCACTCGGCGGACAACCCGCCCCAGCAAACTCATGGTCCGGCTCTAACATCGGATCTCCCGTTCCCACCGGATCCCACTCCGGCAGCGGCTCAAGCTTCAACATCGAAGGCGGCGGAAATGATATCTTCGGCACCAGTGACCAGTTCTATTATCTCTACCAATCCTACTCCGGCGACGCCCGCCTAACAGCTCGCGTCACAAGCCAGGACCGCACCGATCCCTGGGCAAAAGCCGGCGTCATGGTCCGCGCTTCCACCGCCGCCGGAGCCGCCAACGCCTTCATGGCCGTCACCCCCCTCAACGGCCTCCCATGGCAAACCCGCACAACCACCGGTGCCTCCACCGCCGGAAACAACAGCAATACCGCAAACTTCAACGCACCCCACTGGCTTCGCCTCACCCGCAGTGGAAACAACTTCACCTGCTTCCGCTCCAGCAACGGCTCGGATTGGATCCAACTCGGCCCCACCCGAAACATCCCGGACGCCCCACCTACCCTCCACGCCGGCGTGATGATCGCCTCGATCAACAACAACGGAAACTCCGTCATCAACCTCGACAACCTCACCATCGTCGAAACCGCCCCATCCATCGTCCTCCCGGAAATCTCATTCCCTCCCGGACAAAATCCTTCAGTATCTAACACTTTTACCCTCGCGGCATCCACCGCAGGCACCCCGCTCTGGTCATGGCAAAAAGTCTCCGGCCCCGGCGACCTCATCTTCCGCACCCAAAACACCGCCACCCCGCAAACCGCATTCACACAGAAAGGCACCTATGTCATCCGCGCCATCGCCGAGTCGAACGGAGCCGCCACCTTCATCGAGCAAACTCAAAACCTCCACCTCGATGCCCGCTGGGACTTCAACAACACAGGCAACAACGAAGGTTGGATCCCTTTCAACGCCACCTCCACCGTCGCCAACGGCATCCTCAGCGGCAACACCACCGCCGGCGATCCCCAACATTCGAAAATGGCCGCCACCTACGTCAGCGGCACTCTCGCCAAACACATCCTCATCCGCTACCGCAGCAGCGCCACCGGCACCGCACAAATCTTCTGGGGCCGCGTTGGTGCAAACAATTTCACAGGATCTCGCGTCACCAATTTCCCCTCCTACTCAACCGCCAACACATGGTCCGGCCTCATCGCCAACCCCTCATCACACGCCGATTGGCTCAACCGCGAAATCATCGACTTCCGCTTCGATCCCACCGGCGGCTCATCCTCCACCCATGACATCGACTGGATCGCCCTCTCCGATGGCGACTTCGACGGCGATGGCATCACCGACCTAACAGAAGGCGGTGCGGACCCCGACAACGACGACCTCCCCAATTTCGCCGATCTCGACTCCAACAACGACGGCACACCCGACGGAGCCGTCCCTCCCGCCGACCTCGACGGCGACGGCACACCCGACACCATCGAAACCACCCGCCACTGGAATGCCTCTCCTCTAACAAAAACATGGCAGCCCGCCGCCGCCGATTGGAACACCGGCCCGCTCGGCACCGGAACCCAAAGCACATGGCTCCCCGGCGATGATGCCATTTTCGATAGACCGGAATCCTACACCGTCACTCTCGCTTCAAACCTCCAACCCGGCCGCATCAACTTCGCCGCAGGACAAGTCACCCTCACCGGTGGCGGCTCTCTCACCGCACGGGAGGTCAACATCGCCACCGGCGCCTCGCTCGCCGCAGAGGCCGCCACACTCTTCAACGCCACCGCTCCCGTCTCCTTCCATCTCGATGGAAATCTATCAGCAGGCACTCTGGTCAACGCCGCCAGCCATCCGGTCACCCTCACCGGCTCCGGCACCATGCAATCCGGCTCCCTCCGCATCGCCGATGGAGATTTCTCCGGCGTGATCTCGGGCTCCTCCTCCATCATCAAGGAAACCGGCGGCTCTTTAATTCTAACAGGCAACCACACATTCAGTGGCGACTCCCAGCTCAATGGCGGCACCCTCCGGATCGGCAACGGCGGCACCACCGGTGCTCTCGGCACCGCCACGATTTCCGGAGCAGGCACCCTCGTCTTCGATCGCTCGGACGCCCTCACCTGGGCTGGCAACCGCACCGGCGGCGGCTCGCTCATCAAGAACGGAGCCAACACCCTCACCCTAACAGGAAATCAAACCCACACCGGTGGCACCACCATCGCCGGCGGCATCCTCCAAATCGGCGATGGCGGCACCAGCGGCTCGCTCAATGGTGGCCCCATCACCAACTCCGGCACCCTTCGTTTCAATCGCTCGGACTTCTCCACCTGTGACGCATCCATCAGCGGCGGCTCTCTTTCAAAACTCGGCGCAGGCACACTCCTCCTGTCAGGAAACAACTCCTTCGGCTCTGGCACGCTCACTCTCGGCGGCGGCACCCAGAACGTCGGCTTCCTCCGCCTCGCCCACCCCAAGGCACTCGGCAATTACTCAAAGGTCAACCTCGCTTCTAACAACTCCGGAGTCTCTGGCATCGAAGTCACCGGCGGACTCACCTTCAACTACGGCATCGACACCGCAGGACGAAACTCCTCAGCCCGCGCCATCCTCCGCAACGCCTCCGCAAACAACACTTGGGCGGGAAACATCACCATCACCGGCACCGGCGGCTCTTATCTCATCGAGTCGCTCGCCGATGAACTCGAAATCACCGGCACCATCGGCGTCGGCCCGATCAATGTCAGCACCCGCACCCTCACCTTCTCCGGCCCGGGCAACATCCGCCTCACCGGCCCACTCACCGATTCCACAAACACCCCGATCTCCCCTGCCAAAACCGGAACAGGAACCCTCCGCCTCGATGCATCTAACACATTCACCGGTGCCATCAACGCAACCGCTGGCACGATCCTCGTCAATGGCTCCATCACCCCGCACATCGCCGTCGGTGCCGACACCACCCTCGGCGGCAAAGGCACCATCGGCAGCGCCACCCTGACAGGAGGCACCGCCGCAACTCCCGCCATCCTCTCCCCCGGCGACGCCTCCATCGACACCCTTCACTCCACCGGCACCCTCACCCTCGCCACCCACAGCCGAATCCGCTGGGAAGTCGGCCTCCTCACACCAACCGTCGGCGATTTCGATCAAATCATCACATCCCATCTAACCATCACCGCCACACCCTCATCCCCGCTGGTCATCGAGATCCTCCCCACCGTCCCCGAACCCGGACCCACTAACGCAGTCTTCCCCATCGCCACTGCCACCTCTCTAACAGGCTTCGCACCTGCCACAGTCGTCCTCGAGACCACAGCCTTCCCACCCAACCTCGGCACCTGGGAAGTCCGCCAAACCGGCAATAACCTCGAACTCGTCTACAACCCCGGCGGCTACAACGCATGGATCACCGGATTCCCTAACATTTCAAATCCCGACGAATCCGCCGACCCGGACGCCGATGGCTGGACCAACCGCGACGAATGGATCGCAGGCACCGATCCCACCAACCCCGCCTCCGCCTTCACCACCACGATCACTCCCACCCTCGGCCTCAGCTTCACCCGCATCCCCGGCCGCTCCTACATCGTGGAAACCGCCACCGATCTAACAGATTGGACAACCCTCGCCGCCATCCCCGACGGCTCCGGTGAAATCACCACCCCACCCCCCAATCCCCCCGGAACCATCCGCTTCTATCGAGTCCACATCGAGCTCGTCGAATAGCATTCCTCTCGATCAATGCATTTCCCGTGAACACGGGATGACTTCTCCTGGCCCGATTCGCTATCTTCGAACCGTCCGAAATTCCCTCGGTTTCCACACGAAACCACAACCCACCACGGAATTTCATCTCAACCCATGAAATCTCCACAGCATATCATCAGCCTTTCCGCCGTTTCCCTTCTCTTCCTAACAGGATTCTCGCACGGCCAATCCACACTCTACTGGAACCCATCCCCTCTCTCGGACACTTGGTCGAATCTCGCCTGGGCCACCTCATCCGCCGGAACACCATCCCTCAGCTGGACCAATGGCGATAGCGCGGTCTTCGACCAAGCCGGCACTTACACCGTCACCATCAACGCGGATCAAACCGCCAACAACATCGACATCAAAGCCGGTGCCGTCACCCTGACCGGAACCAACCGGATCTCATCCAACAACCTCACCATCGACTCCGGCGCGTCTCTCACCGCCGCCAGCGACCGCTTCCTCAAAGTAGGTACCACCACCCTAACCGTCAACGGAACACTCACCCAAACCGCAGCGGTATCGGCAAACACTCAAAGAGTCAGCATCGCCGGGGGCAGTGGCAGCATTGTGTTGTCAGGTGGATTCCGCACATCGGGCAACTTCAATTTCGCCGGAGACATCAGCGGCACAGGCTCCATCCTTACAGACGCCGCAGGCACTTTCACCCTAAGCGGAAACAACACCTATAACGGTGACACCCTGATCAGAAATGGCAACATCATCCGCGTTGGCAGTTCGACCGCCCTCTCGCCCAACTCCTTTCTTCGCTTCGGCGCAAACACCAATATCATCGAACTCACCGGCGCGAACTTCTCACGCACCGTCGGCAACTCCGCAGGCAATGTGCGCTTCCACGCAGGTGCCGACGGCGCCGGCAGCTCCGGCTTTGCCGCCGTGAATGCCGACCGCACCGTCGCCATCAACGGAACCGTTTCCTGGGGTGCCGGTCTCTTCAATCCCACCATCTTCCATCTCGGAACCGCCGCATCAACCCACAAGGTCAACCTCACAACAGACATCAACCTGAATGCCGGCACCCGCACCATCAACACCACCGACGGCACAGCTGCAATCGAAGCCGAAATCTCCGGCATCCTCAGCGGCACCGGTGCCAGTGTCCTCAATAAAACTGGCACAGGCGTCCTCCTGCTTTCCAACTCCAACACCCATGCGGGTGGAACCATCATCGCAGGCAGCCAGGGAGCAATCAACCCACTCCGGATCTCCCACAGTTCCGCGCTCGGCTCCGGCACCCTAACCATCGGCAGCGGTGGCAACAATGATCAGGCTCGCCTCGAACTAACAGGAAACATCACGGTTGCCAATACCATCGCCGCCCTCACATCACGCGGTAACAACGCACCGAACATCCTCAATGTAAGTGGAAATAACACCATCAACTCCAACCTCTCCGCAGGCGGCGGCGGCAGCCGCACAACCCTCCAATCCGATTCGGGAAACCTTGTCATGGCCGGAAACGTCTCGGTGCGGCAGCTAAACCTCTTCGGCGCAGGCAACGGCGAAATCGAAGGATCCACCACCATCGCCTCAACATACAGCTTGGAAAAATCCGGCTCCGGCACCTGGATTCTAAACGGCGGAAATCTCAACAACTCCACCGCCACAGTCTCCGCTGGAACCTTGCTGGTGAATGGCACTCTCGCTAACTCCAGTGCCACCGTCAACGGCGGAACCCTCGGCGGCAGTGGCGGCTCGATCAGCGGTGCGGTCACCATCAACAACACCGGCGTCCTCTCTCCCGGCGCATCCATTGGAACACTCGGAACCGGAGAACTATCCTTCACCACTGGTTCCTCCTTCCTCTACGAACTCAACACCAACACCCCCTCCGGCGACCTGCTCAATGCCAACGGCAACTTGTCTTTTGACGGCACGGTCAACCTCAGCCTCATCGACCTCGGCTCGAACAGCCTGCTCGCTCCCGGAAGCAAGTTCACCCTGATCAGCTACTTCGGCACCTGGGACGGAGACACCTTCAACGGCTATGCGGACGACAGCACTTTCAACCTGTTAGGAAACCAGTGGTACATCAACTACGACGATCTTTCCGCTGGCTCCATCAATGGAGGCGCATTCACCAACGCAGTCACCCTCACGGTCATCCCCGAACCCGCAGCCGCGCTCTTGGGAAGCCTCGGCCTCCTCGCAATGCTTCGCCGCCGCCGCTAAGTGTCCTGCCCGCATTCAAAAACGAGCCGCACCACCCGGAGCACTCCCTTCTCGATTCAAATTCAAACTCCAACTACCTTGAAATCTCGTTCAAATCCATTCCTCGCGGTCGCACTTGTCCTGGCTTCCGCCGCCTCTCTCCAAGCCCAACTCTACTGGAATGCCAACTCCGGCTCTCCCGACTATTCGGGCACTTGGGACGATCTCACCAACAACTGGAACACCGAAACCGCGGGCACCGGAACCCAAACAACCTGGGCGACCGGTGACGATGCGGAATTTGACGTGAATGAAACCTACACCGTCACCATCGATACCGCCCAAATCGCCACAAACCTCAACATCAGAGCAGGTGCCGTCACTTTCTCAGGAACCAATACCGCCTCATCTAACAACCTAACCGTCGCCTCCGGGGCATCGCTCACGTCTGAAAGCAACCGCTTCCTCAAATCCGGCACCACCACACTCACCGTCAATGGTATCCTCAACCAGACTGCTCCCGTCGGTTCTAACACCCAACGTGTCAGCCTCGCCGGCGGCACTGGCAGCATCGTCTTCTCCGGCGGATTTCGTACCTCGGGAAATTTCGAATTCGCCGGCGACATCAGCGGCACAGGCTCAATCCTGACCGATGCAGGCGGAACATTCACACTGAGCGGAAATAACACCTATGCCGGTGACACTTTGATCAGAAATGGAAACGCCGTCCGTGTCGGTAGCGCGACCGCCCTCTCTCCCAACTCTCTGCTGCGCTTCGGGGCAAACACCAACATCATCGAACTCACCGGAGCCGACTTCTCGCGCACAGTAGGCAGCTCCGCGGGCAATGTACGCTTCCACGCCGCAGCGGACGGAGCCGGAAGCTCCGGCTTTGCCGCTGTGAATGCCGATCGTACAGTCGCACTCAACGGTACGGTGCTCTGGGGCTCCACCACCTTCAATCCCACCACCCTCCATCTCGGCACCGCTGCCTCCACCCACAAAGTCACTCTAACCACCGACATCGACCTGAACGCAGGCAACCGCACCATCGGCTCGGCCAACGGCGCTGCGGAAATCGAAGGGGAAGTCTCCGGAATAATCACTGGAGCCGCCGGCAGCATCCTGACAAAAACCGGCACCGGTGTCTTGCTCCTCTCCAACGCCAACACCCATCCCGGAGGCACCGTGATCGCCGGCAGCCAAGGAAACGTCAACCCACTCAGAATCTCCAATGCGAATGCCCTAGGCACCGGATCGCTCACCATCGGTTCGGGCGGCAACAACGATCGCGCGAGACTGGAACTGACGGGCGGCATCACGGTCCCCAATTCCATCCCGGCCTTGACTTCCCGCAACAACGACGTCCCCAACATCGTCAACATCAGCGGAAACAACACCATCAGCTCTAACATCTCGGCGGGTGGTGGCGGTGGGCGCACCACCTTCGAATCCGCCGCTGGCACTCTTGTCATGGGCGGTTCCGTCTCGGTCCGTCAACTCAATCTCTTCGGTGCAGGTGATGGCGAAATCCTCGGAAATGTCACCAACGCAGCCACCTACTCCCTCAATAAGGCCGGAGCCGGAAAATGGACCATCGTCGGCAACATGTCCAACGGCACCGGAACCACCATCGCAGAAGGCACCCTCCAGATCGGCAACGGCGGATCCACCGGCTCGCTCGGTGTCGCTCCCGTGACGAACAACGGAACCCTGGTGATCAACCGCGATGGCGACCTAACCATCCCCGGAGCCATCTCAGGCACCGGCGCAATCATCAACCGTGGCCCCGGCACCGTCACCCTCGGCGCCACCCTCACCCACACCGGAAACACCTCCATCGAAAACGGAACTCTCCTCATCAATGGCGATGCCAGCGCAGCCACCGGCCCCGTCACCATCGGCGACGGAATCGGCGACGCAGCCTCCGCCACCCTCGGCGGAATCGGCTTCGTCGGCGCAAATGCAACACTCGCCTCGGACGGTGCCATCGCCCCCGGCGGAAACACCGTCAACACCATCGACATCCTCGGAAACGTCTCCGGCACCGGCTCCATCCTCATCCAAGTCGATGAAACCGAGTCCGACCTCCTCGCCGTCGATGGCACCCTCGACATCACCTCCCTGAGTCTCAACCTCTCCACCGTCGCGACCCCCTCCGCACCCACATACATCATCATCGACGGCGATTCACCCATCACCGGTACAGCCTTCGCCTCCGTCACTGGAATTCCGTCTGGCTACACCCTCGAATACAACTACGACGACGGTTCCGATTCTAACAACATCGCCCTCGTCTCCACCGGCGGCACCCCCTTCACCACCTGGGCCACCACCAACGGCCTCGCCGGACCCGACGCCGCTCCAGATGCGGACCCCGATCTCGACGGCCTCGACAATCTCATCGAGTTCGTCCTCGGCACCCAGCCCAATCCGGCAAACCCCAACGCCTCATCCACCCAACTCGCGCCCACCATCGCAGTCGATGAAACAAACCTCACCTTCACCTTCCGCCGCACCACCCTCTCCGGCACTCAACCCGGCCTAACAGTCATCGCCGAATACGGCTCAAACCTGACCGCCTGGACCCCCGCCGTCGATGGCACCGATGGCGTTGCCATCACCACCACCACCGATGGATTCGGCACAGGCGTCGACCGCGTAGAAGTCACCGTCCCCAAATCATTGGCCGTAAATGACCTCCTCTTCGTCCGACTCAAGGCAACCTTGCCCTGAGACCCCGGCAAGCGGGCAGAAATCACCCACCGCTCACTACCTCGGCTCCCCACCTATCGCTCCGCCCTCAAGCGGATCGTCTCCCACTCGTGCGCCCGCGCCTTCAGTGGCCTCTGGATATACTCCACAAATCGCTGAGGCCACAAGAAACCGTTGGAATCCCTAACAAAGTCAGAAAACACTACATCCACATCCGCGCCCTTGGTGCTCTCCATTCCACCCAGCGTGAACTGCAAACGTCTCAGGCTCCCATCCTTCTCATCGACACATGCGATGAAATGATCCTCCTCGGAAAACCCGAATCCCGGCCGCAACCGTCCTCCAACCAACCGTTGCCCGTCACGGGTCGACTCATCATCCGGCAGCAGCCAAACCTCATCCGCAACATCCGCAAGCCACGAACTCCCGAACAAAAAAACCGTATAAGCATCCGCCACCAACGCCGCCGCAGCCAACGAATCACCGTCATCATCCGTCACCCCATTTCTAACAACCCGGACGCTCTCCTTTTCCCGGACCACCTCCTTCACCCCCGCCGGTCCACGGTGCACCTGCCTCACCCTCTCTAACCGCGGCTCATAAACTTCTTCCGAACCCTTCCGGAAACCCGGATCGGTCAATACCGGCTGCAACCTCGTCGCAATCGCGCTCCACCGCCCCTCATACGCCACCGTCACCCGCCGCGCATTCCGCCATGCATCACCCTGGCGCTTTGCCGAATCACGCAGGATCTCCCGCGCCTCCGCCGACCGCAACGGCGCGCCCTCTCCAGGTCGCGGCAACGTCGAACACCCAATCGCAAATCCCGCCAGCACCATCAGCAACAACACACGCATGCCGCAACCGAAGTCCGGATCCTCAACAATTCAACCCCTCTTCACCCGGAAAACGAAACATCCGGAATCAATGACAACAACTCGGCAACTCCTCGCTCTCTGTCGCCTTCGCAGGCTCAACCTCCGCCCGGAACGGCAGCGTGTCATGCAATCGCCACGCCAACATCAAAGCCGTCGCAAACGCCAGCCCGCGCCGCAGCCGGTTCATCGCCAACGGCGTCAGCTTCGCGCGGATCCGGTGAAACTGATGCTGCGCCAACCACAGCAACGGAACCGTCCCCAACCCGAACGCCACCATCAGCTCCGCACCCTTCGCTGCGGATCCGCTCACCAACGCAATCCCAAAAACCACATACAACGGCCCGCACGGCAAAAACGGCGTCAACAGCCCGATCGCCGCCGCTCCACCCGCCGCCGAAAACCTCGACGCCTTGAAACGCGCCCTCGCTGTTAGACGGTTCAGCACCGCGGGCCTCGGCACCTTCTTGTCCAATCCGAACGCCATCATCAGCATCACCGCCACCATCACCCAAGGCAACAACACCGCAGGCGAATCGAAAAACCACTTCAACGGCTGCCTCCCCAACGCCCCGCAAATCCCCCCGATCACCCCATACGAAAACAACCGCGTCCCATGATAGATCGACGCCGCCGCCAGCCGCTCACCCTCGGACTTCGCCAATGTCCCCACCCCGCACGCGATCGGCCCGCACATGCCCGCACAATGCAGGCTCGTGGCCAAACCCGCCAACAACGCGGCGAATAGTGTCATGTTCATGGCCGTGGACCTCCGCTTACTTCGCAAGTTCCACCTGCTGCGGCGTATGCTTGACCGCAATCGAAATCAATGTGCTCCACGCACTGATCAGCAGCAGGAATGCGAAGACGATATAGAGCCATGGATGACGGTTGATAAATGCTTTCATAATCGATTTCATTGGGTGGTTTCAGTTGGTGGTTTCAGTTGATTGCAAGCTGCGCGGATTCGGCCCGAGAAATCGGGTCGTCTTTTCAAGAGTCACATCTCCGGGCTCAGCATGCACCTCGATCACAATGTCCGAAGGCCCCTGATAGGCCCCGGCTGGCGCGATCACGACACACGTCCGGCTGAGTTCTTCCAGCGCCTCGATCTTGAACGATTGCTCCGCGCCACTCAGCTGATACCCCGCCGGAACCTCGTCTCCCAGCCGGAACGTCACCGTCGCCGTCTGGTTGCGCTTGTTCATCACCCTCACCCGATAGATGTTTCTAACAGACTGACCGTCGCTGTAGAATCCGGTCCCTCCCGTCCGCGAAATCGTCGCCGTGAACGGCCTCGCCTTGCTGCTCGCCACCGTGATCAAAGCCCCCATCCCCAGCGCAGCCAGCGCGGAGTAAGCATAAACACGCGGCCGCAAGAAACGCCGCGTCTGCGCTGCGAATCCCTTCATCGAATCATACCGCACCAACCCCTTCGGCCGGCCCACCTTCGTCATGATGTCATCGCACGCGTCAATGCACGCCGCACACCCGATGCACTCCATCTGCAAGCCGTTCCGGATGTCGATCCCCGTCGGACAAACATTCACACACCGCCTGCAATCAATGCAGTCACCCTCCGCCTTCCCCTTCGCACCGCGCGGCTCACCACGCTTCTCATCGTAACCGATGATCACCGTGTCATCATCCGTCAACGCGCTCTGCAAACGGCCATAAGGACACATGATGATGCAAAACTGCTCGCGGAAATACCCGAAACAAAACCAAAGCACCAATGTCAGGAAAGTCACAACCCCGAAAGCCGTCGCATGCTGCAGCGGACTCTCGTTCATGAACTCATACAACCGCGGCAACGAAACGAAATACGAAAGAAACACATGCGCGATCGCCGCAGCAATCACCACATAGATCCCGTGTTTCAACAACCGCTTCGCCACCTTCCCCGCCGTCCACGGTGCCTCATCCAGCTTCTTCCGCGCCGGAGCATCCCCCTCGATCCACCGCTCCACCCGCCGGAACACATGATCCAGAAACACCGTGTAAGGACACGTCCACCCGCACCACAACCGACCTAACAGAGCCGTCACGAAAAACAACGTGAACCCCAAACCCGTCACCGCGAAAAACAAAACCCACAAATCCTGCGGCACCAACGTCAACCCGAACAGATGGAACATCCGCTGCTCCACATCCAGAAACACCGCCGGACTCCCGTTGATCGGAATCCACGGCAGCAGCACATACACCGCAATCAGCACCACCCCGAACAACCGCCGCATCAGCGTCCACTTCCCCGCGACATCCGATGGATGCAGGAAATACCTCGATCCGTCCGCGTTGATCGTCGTCACGGAAACAAGGTTCGGCTTCTTGGGTGCGCTCATGGGAACGGCAAAACACTGCCACCCATCCCCCACCTCCGCTCCGCATCCCCTGCCCAAGCCTGTGCACTCCTTGTGGCGGAAAATGCGGAGCCTCCCTCAAGCTCGACACCACCACACAAACCCCTACCCTTCACGGAAACATGAAAACCCCTGCTTTTTCCCTGCTCTGCACCCTCCTCGTCGCCTTACACCTCACCGCCGCAAACCTCGTCGTCACCGTCGATTCGGACGATTCTCTCCGCACCGCCATCCGCGATCTCAAACCCGGAACCACCATCCGCATCGCCCCCGGAAACTACCGCCCCGGCCTCCACCTCAGCGAAGTCCGCGGCACCCACGACCAACCCATCTTCATCGAAGCCGCGGACCCGGAAAACCGCCCACTCTTCAAAGGCGGAACCCAGGCATGGCACCTCTCACGCTGCGCCCACATCACCCTCCGCGGCCTCCACTGCTCCGGCCAATCCGCCAACGGCATCAACGCGGACGACGGCAACCCCCAAAACCCCAACGCCGAACACATCACCTTCGAAAACCTCCTCATCGAGGACGTCGGCCCTAACGGAAACTTCGACGGCATCAAATGCTCCGGCCTCCGCCACCTAACCATCACCCGCTGCACCATCCGCGGCTGGGGCGGCCAAGCCATCGACTTCGTCGGCTGCCACGACTCGGAAATCTCCCACTGCCTCATCGAGGGCAAACCCGGCTTCAGCCAAACCACCGGCCCCCAATTCAAAGGCGGTTGCTCGAACATCACCCTCCGCGATTCCATCCTACGCAACGCGGGCCAACGCCCCGTCCAAGCCGGCGGCTCCACCGGACTCGACTTCTTCCGCCCCCTCGATGCCAAAGCCGAAGCCTCTAACATCACCATCCGCAACAACCTCATCATCGGCGGCCACTGCTCCGCCGCCTTCACCGGTGTCGACGGCTGCACCTTCGAAAACAACACCCTCATCCACCCAGAACGCTGGATCTTCCGCATCCTCCAGGAAAGCACCGCGGACCGCTTCACCCGCTGCCGCAACGTCACCGTCTCGAACAACCTCATCGTCTTCGAAGCCGGAAAAGTCGCCACCACCATCAACATCGGCGCCAACACCCAACCCGAAACCTTCTGCTTCGAAAAAAACCACTGGTTCGCCTCAGACCAACCCGCCCGTTCCAAACCCACACTCCCCACCAACGAAAAAGACCCCATCATCGGCACCGATCCCAAACTCGATCCCACCACCCACGTCCCGGCCCAAAGCAAAGCTGGCCACCGCCCGATCAAGCGGTGACCAACATCATCAAAAGCCGGTTCTAACAATACCGCTCAAGCCCCGGCATAACCCGAACGCCCCACCGCCTTCGGTGCCGGCTGATCCTTCTTCATCAAAGCCCGGCGCATCTTCGCCAGCGCCGCGTTCTGCAACTGCCGGATCCGCTCGCGCGAAACCCCGAACTCACGGCCCACATCCTCCAACAACATCGGCTTCAGACCGTTCAGCCCGAACCGCTCGTCGATGATCTGACGCTCCCGCTTGCCCAGAATCGAAAGCAATCCCTCGACCTGCTCATGCAAATTCTTGTCCGTTAGAATATCCAGCGGATTCGATGCCGCCTCATCCCCGATGATGTCGCCATACTCCGTCGCCTCACCCTCGTTCACCGGCGCATCCAGCGAGGTCGGACGCTGCGCCGCCTGCTTCAACATCGCCACCTTCTGCCTCGGCAATCCCAATTCCTCCGCCAGCTCCGCATCGCTCGGCTCCCGACCCAATGCCTCCGTCAACATCGCTGAAATCCGACGCATCCGGGCGATCTTGTCCACCATGTGCACCGGCAACCGCACCGTCTTCGACTGGTTCGCCAGCGCCCGCTTGATCGACTGCTTGATCCACCACGCCGCATACGTCGAAAGCTTCCCGCCCTTCTCCGGATCAAACCGCTCCACCGCATGCATCAACCCGATGTTCCCCTCGGAAATCAAATCGCTCAGCCCGAGCCCATACCCCGAGTAATCACTCGCGATCTTCACCACCAACCTCAGGTTCGCCCGGATCATGTGATCCCGCGCCTTCTCATCCCCCTGCCGGATCCGCTCCGCCAGCTCGATCTCCTCCTCGATCGTTAGAAGCGGTGTCTGCGAGATCTCTTTGAGGTAAATTCTCATGCTGCTTTCGTTTTCCTGTGCCATGGTCGTTTTGTGGTTACACCGGGTCATTCGCCCGATCCGCCTCCTTGGATTCAAAAAAAGAAAAAAAACTCACAATTCTTGAATCCACGTGATTCGGTTCTACGAAGTCACACCCAGTCAGCCATGTTTTCAGCCGTCCACTCACTCGCGATCCGCACGCCACTCTCCTGGCTGTGGAATTTCATGCGCTCCCCCCAATCCGATCTCGGCCGCCCCACCCAGCGCACCACCACCCCCACCCGCCCCTCCCCTCCCCCGGACGCCCCCACCCCGGACCCCGTCCTCCTCCGCATCGCCGCCGGCGAACCCCGCGCCATGAACGCCTGCATCGCCCAATACGGCAACCTCGTCTGGGGCATCACCCGCCGCTATATCAAGGACACCTCCGCCGAAGACGTCGTTCAGGAAGTCTTCACCGAGATCTGGAAAAAAGCCGCATCCTTCGACCCATCCCTCGCCTCGGAACCCACCTTCATCGGCCTCATCACCCGCCGCCGCGCCATCGACTTCCTCCGCCGCAAAAGCCGCCAACCCGACTTCGAACCCCTCCTCCTCGCCGAGGAAATGCCCACCCCGGCCCCCACCCTCGACTCCCACGCCTGCGATCCCGAATCGGTGAAATCCTACATCGCCGCCCTATCAGACGACACCCGCGAACTCTTCGCCCTCTTCTTCGACAGCGGCCTCACACACCCCGAAATCGCCACCAAAACCGGACTCCCCCTCGGCACCGTCAAAACCCGCCTCCGCCGCGGCCTCCTCCTCCTCCGCGACCAACTCCGCCGCGGCGAAACCTCAAACCCATACCCCGCATCATGAACCCGTCTGAATCCCAGACCCGCTTCGATGAACTCAACGCGGGACAGGTCCTCAACGATCTCTCCCCGGAGGAAATCGTCGAATGGACCTCTCTATCAGCTCTCCCCGGCAACTCCCCGGACCCCGACCTCGAATGGCTCGCCACCGCCGCCGAAGTCGCCGCCGTCCAATCCGATGCCGCAAACGCCATTCCCACAGCACTGTTAGGAAAACTCCAGAACTGGGCCGACCAAACCGCCCCCCCAGCCCCCTCCAACGTCCTCCGCCCCGACGTCCCCAAATGGTGGGGCATCATCGTCCACCCACTCACCGGTTGGGCCGCCGCTGCGGCCGTCATCTTCTTCCT
>SXGQ01131848.1_pt1 | contig 20919 bp, 18 predicted proteins | sample 3178371 | NCBI WGS metagenome assembly SXGQ01 (sample SAMN11356859, study PRJNA531348) | freshwater metagenome | isolation source: freshwater sample F1-20 | place: China: Fuxian Lake, Yuxi | collected 2017-12-25 | reverse complement strand
TGGATCCTTCCCTGAAAAAGCTCCACCACCATGTCTTCCAAACCCACCATAACTATCAACAATTATTTTTCTTCCAGTTAATCCAGTATCACCATGTGGTCCCCCAATCACAAATTTTCCTGTAGGATTAATGTGAATTTTAATTTCATTATTCCATAGTTTTCCTAAAACAGGCTTAATCACTTTATCAATAATCTCCTTTGAAATTTCTTCTTGAGAAATTTCAGGTGCATGTTGTGTTGAAATTACAACTGTTTCTATTTTTATTGGTTTATCATCTTCATATCTTACTGAAACTTGAGATTTTCCATCTGGTCTTACCCATGATAATGTTTTATTTCGTCTAACTTCTGATAATTTTTGAATTAGTTTATGAGCTATTAAAATTGGCATTGGCATTAATTCTTCTGTTTCATTTGTTGCATAACCAAACATTAATCCTTGATCTCCTGCACCTTGTTCTTTTTTCCCACTTGCTGTAACTCCTTGACTAATATCTGGACTTTGTGAATGTAATCTTAAATCAACTTTACAAGTGTCAGCATCAAACATCAATTCTTTATCATTATATCCAATTTCTCTAATTGTTTTTCTAACTAATTCTTCTTGGGCTTTTTTATCAAAAACTGCTTTAGATGTTACTTCTCCAGATACTACTACAAAATCTGTAGTAACCATTGTCTCAACTGCTACTCTTGAATCTGGATCTTGTTTAAGATATTCATCTAAAAATGCATCTGAAATATTGTCACATATTTTATCCGGATGACCTTCTGTTACTGATTCTGATGTAAATAGAAAAGTCTTGGTCATAAAACCACTTTTAATTAATTAAAGTTCATTTTCTAATTTGATAAATAATACGTTGTTTCCTCTAACGATTACTCTGCCATAATTTGCTATAGTTTTACCGTCATGAAGCTCTTCAGCGTCAGTCATTATCAAATTCATATATGAATCAACATTATCCATCTTACCTTTGTATTCTACTTCGTTCTTTAATCTAACTGTTACTTTTTTCTTTGTGCTTTTTTGGAGAATTGTTAATGGTCTTTTTGCACTGTTTGTTTGGGACACTAAATGTTCACTTATTTTCAAAACTTCCTGTCTAGCATAAAAGCCTTGCCACGCTTGTAAAAATTATAATTCTTTAAATTTTTTCTTCTTTTTCTATAAATTGTATACATGATCTCAACTGGTTTACAAAAATTAGATAATTTTTTGTCCGGAGGAATTCCAAATGGTGTAATTATAGATATTTTTGGAGGAAATGGAACTGGAAAAACTCAGTTAGTATTTCAATTATCAATTAATTCGATTAAAAATGGTGGAAATATTTTATTTTTAGATACTACCGGTGGATTTAGACCTGAAAGAATATTGGAAATTCAAAAAAAATCTAATTTGAATGTTAATTTACTAGATAAAATTACAGTGTCTAGAGTAACAAATACTTCTGAACAAATTAACTCAATTAAGAATCTTGAAGAGAATAATTTTTCTTTAATTGTAATTGATAATGTAACTGATTTATTTTCTTATGAATATAAAAATAATAAATCTATATTTGAAAAAAATGCTTTATTTATGAAATACATGCGTGAACTTTCATCTTATGCAATTACTCATAAAATTCCTATTGTAGTCACTAATATGATTAGAAGTATGAATGACAAAGAAGTAGAAAATATGGCAAACGCAATAGATCTTTTTACACATATTAAAATTCATCTTTTTAAAAATTCATCAGTTTTTAATGGCGAAATTTATTCCGCTTTTAAAAAAGAATCTTTTTCTTATGAAATTACATCATCCGGTGTATCTAGTGTTAATTTTTAATTTTTCTTTATAATTTTTGAATGTGCAGTTAAAAATAATTCTATTCTACCTTCTCCAAAATTATTAACTTTAGAATTTAATCCAGTAATAGAAATAATTTCTCCTAATTCACATTTATCAATTAATTTTGCTTGATTTCTCCATCCTTTAACCCAAATTTGACCTGAATCATCTTCAACAAACATTTCTGAGAGTGAAATTAATTCACCAGATTTAGTTTGTATTTCTTTTCTTCCAGGAACTTTTAGTACTATAGATTCAATACAATATGTTTTATCTGCTTTTACATCACTAATTTTTGTTCTAATTTTAGATAATGAAGGAATGGTTTCATCATTTTCTAATTTTCTCACAAATGAATTTTCATCTAGTGTAACTGAATCTCCATAAACTTTTGATGGCATACATTCTATAACGTCACCTTCAACACAAATGCTCGTTGAATTTGAAAAATCACTAATATTGTAAATGTTTTTTTGATTATCTGCTGCAATTATCATATTCTTTCCACTTTCTGTGATTACTAGTGATAAAATTCTTACAATAATTGGTTCTGTTTCTTTCCCACCTTCAATTTCAATAATAGTTGCTTCATTACCATGAATTTCCAATCCCTGATTTCCTGATTTGACTCTAACTCCAAGAAGCTTTACATTTGCTGATTGTGAAATCATATTTGGAATTAGTACTTCATCTTTACCCCACAGAACTACTCTCATTGCAGTTCCATCTTTTCCTTTTAGTCTCATTCTTAGTGCTTTACCAGGCTCCCCTCTAGAATTTGTAAATTTCATTCCACTAATTACTCCATCAATGATTCCTGATACTACAAGATCCTTTTGCCCTTCTTGTAATTCACTAATATCTTTTGTAATTTTATCAATCATTGGAATTTGACTTTCTGTATCTATAGTTTGAATATTTGATCCAGATCCAATATTGATGGTTGGTGAACCATCTAAATCTGATTTAACATAAGCTTTTATAATTTTAATTAAATCTCCTGGTTTTAGATTTTCAATACATGGTAGGTTTGCTTTTTCATCCCATAACTTTACACTTGCTGTGGAACCTGAATCATAAACTGTCATTGTTCTTAAATCAAATGTAGATCCATCTTTTCTTGAAAATTGTTTTGTTGGTGAGAGATTTAGTACTCTTGTTTCTAATGATACTTCTTTTGCTCCTGCATATAGATCCTTTAAACTAATTTCTGTTTTTGATGTTTCTGTTAATGTGACTCCGTAATCAGATGCTATAAGAAACAATGCACCTTCATCAGTTAAATAACCTGCACCTATTTTCTCTTTTTTTTCTGCAATTTTTTCATAAATAAATTCTTTAGTTAATTCAGGTTTTTGTTCTAGCAATTTATTTATTAGATTTTGTGATTCTGACATTCAGTTTTCATAAACATGATGTATTAATAAAAATTTCATTGATTTGTAAATCAATTTTAATAAAACTGATCGATTCGACTTAATTATAAAATTTTAAAATTAATCATTTATAGAATTTTTAGACTGTTTTTATCAAATGAATTCAAATCATCGAATAACTTCTCATTTTAGCTCATTACCTAAATTAATAGGAAGATCGCAGCTTGATTATGTCTTGTATTGATGTTAATCATTTGTGTAAATCATATGGATCAGTAAATGCTGTTAATGATCTAATTTTATCAGTAAAAAAAGGTCAAGTTTTTGGATTTTTGGGACCTAATGGTGCTGGAAAATCTACTACAATTAAACTTCTAACGACTTTGATTAGACCATCTTCTGGTTCATTATCTATTTTAGGAATAGATGCAATTTTAAATCCATTACAAATTCGTGAAAAAATTGGTGTTGTTTTACAACAACCAAGCTATGAGCCTACATTATCTGTTGAAAAATCTCTTGACAAATATGGTATGATGTGGAATATTTCAAAAACTGTACGTAAAAAACGGCTCGAACAACTTTTAATAGATTTTGATCTAGTTGAAATTCGTAAGAAAAGAAACGAGGATCTTTCAATAGGTCAACGAAGACGAGTACAAGTTGCACGGGAATTTATGCATGAAATGGAACTTTTATTTTTAGATGAACCTACTGTTGGATTAGATCCTGAAGCGCGTAGAAAATTATTAGATTATTTAAAAAATAAAGTTAAAATAGGCTTAACAATTTTTTATACAACACATATTTTATCTGAAGCTGAATATCTTTGTGATCAAATAGCTATAATTGATAAAGGAAAAATCATTACTGTTGATTCACCTGATGCCTTAAAAAATAAATTTGGAAAAAATAAAACAATTAAAATTCACTTATTAAAAAAACAATCAAATATTTCTTCTCTATTAGTTGAAATACCAGATTATAATATTAATTTTGATACTGGAACAACAATTATAATTAATTCAGAACAATCTGAATTAATATTACTTCGAGTTTTAAAAATTCTTAATGATAATAATATAGATATCGAAGATTTATCTGCTGTACCAACAAATCTTGAAGACATATTTTTAAAAATGATGAGAGAAAATGCATCCAATAATTAGACTTGTTAATAGAAATTTAACGATTTCACTTAATCCAGGATTTCTAATTTGGCAAATAATTTTTCCTTTGATCTATATTTTTGTAGCAGGTTTTGCATATGGTCCATTAATTAATCAAGTACAATTTGGTGGTAAAGATCTTGATTATCCTGCATTTTTAGCATCTGGTATGATTGGATTTAATATAATGAATAGTACACTAATTTCTGGAATTTTAATTTGGAATGATAGAAGACATGGAATGTTTGAACAAATTATGTCTGGTCCATTTACTCGAAGTCATTACATTCTTAGTAATATCCTCACCATAGGCATAATTGGACTTGTTAGTGCTTTTTTGATTGCTATTGTTGGATATCCTGTAATCTTTCAATCCGCAGAATTTTCATTTGTTACCATTCCCATCATTATTTTTGGTGCAGTTGCCGGTTCTGTTTTATTTGGTTCATTAGCATCAATTATTTCTACTAGACTACGTTCAAGTGAAGGATTTAATGTAATAATTAATACTGTTTTTCTTTTCTTTGCTTTTGTTAGTTCAGCATTTTATCCAGCTGACACTGCACCTGAACCACTACGTACAGCATTTTATCTTAATCCATTAACATATCTTGTTGATATAATTAGAGCAGGTATTTTTGGAACTATTACAGAATTTGTAATTATAGAAATAGTTATTCTTGCAATAATTGCTATTATTCTTTTTATTATTGCATCAAAATTATTAACAAGATTAGATTTTTAAAAATTTAATTTATTTTTTAAATTTTTCATACATTTCATTGATCTTTTTAATCATATCTAAATTTTCATATTTAATTAAATCTAAATTTGGTATTACACAATGTCCTCCAATAATACCTGGAAACATTTTTGGTCTATTGCCTAAATTTTGATGAATTTCATCAGCAAATTTCCACATTTCATCAAAATTTACATCTTCTTTTTCGCAAATCATTTTAGTAATTTGAGCATAGTTAATTAACCATCCATAATATGTTGTATCCACTAATATTTTTGCAAGTTCAGCAGTTTTTGTTGTAGACATCCAATCTATTTTTTCAAATCTATTTTCTAAATCCTTTTTTATTTTTGAATCTATTTCTTTTCCATCAAACGAAATAAATTTTGTATATTTTTTAATATCACTCAAAAATCTTTTATGTACTCCACGAACTGGTGAAAATAAAATTGGTATTGATGTTTTTCCTTGTACGATTTTTGTAGTTCCTGGTTTTACCGTTGAATGAATTACGACAACTTGGATATTTTTTATTTTATTAATCCACTCAATTACAATATCTGTAAATTTTACTAATTCTCCTGGTAAACATACATGAAGATATTCTGGATTTTCAATGACTTTATTTTCAGTATAATTTTTACATTTTGAATTATCTAAATCAATTCCAACACAATTAAATTTTCTATCTTTAAGTAAATCAAATATTGTCCCACCTACTTCACCCATTCCTAATATAATATCGGTCATTATTGTTAGTTTCAGTAATTTTGACTATATTATATTCATGTTCTAGTTATAATTAATTTTTAAATAAAGTAGCCCGACCCAGACTCGAACTGGGGTCAAAGGCTTCAAAGGCCTCTATGCTTGACCGCTACACTATCGGGCTGCTAAATCGAGAATTGCTGTTACCTTAATGAACTTTTTATTCTAATTTAACTCTTAAAACTAAAATTGAATTAATTTTTGATTATTTTAATTAGTTTTTCTATAGGATCTTCCATTTCTTTAACAATTTTTTCTGCTCTTTTTTTATTCTGCATGTTATTTAATCTAAAAATTTTCTTTATATAATTTGAAATTTTATATGGATTTGTTTCTCTTTTTACTAAATATTTTTTTACTAAGAAATTTTCTACTATATTTGGAACTGCATTGTATGATATTGTAGGAACTCCCATTAATGCAGACTCTGCTGTCATGGTTCCACCAGATCCTATAAAAACATCTGTATTATTTAGTAAATATTTTCCATCAAATGACATTTTTATAATTTTTACTTTATTATCTATTACTTTTTGTAAATTTTTAATTTGACTAGTATATCTTCCTAATACTATGATATTTTCATTTTCATAATCTTCTGCAATTTTTTGAATTATTGGAATAATTTTACTTGACTTTGATGTGTATGATGCTTCTTCTTCTTCAACTCTAATCAGAATATTTTTTTTACTGTTATTTTTAAATGGTGTATTAATATTTTTATCAATTTTTCTTTTTATAGTAACTGCTGCATCAATTGCTTTGTATTGCACAATATCTTTTTCATTAATTCCATATTTAGAAAATTCTTTTTTAGATATTACATATGGAATTAGTAATTTTTGAATTAACGGTACTGTTAATCTCATTACTGCATTAGCATGAGGTGAATCACAAAACATTATGTGTTTTATTTTTAATCCAAATGCAATTCTTGCAGCTTCTGGTGAACCAAAACTAATTACTAAATCAGGTTCAAATTCTTTAATTTTCTCTGATAATTTATCAATTCTTTGCATACTTGCTTTCAGTTTACTTTTTTTATCTCCTCCACCATGTTTTCCAACTATAATAAGGTCAAAATGACGTATTTTAGCTAATTTTGTAACTTCATTATATTTTCTTGAAGTACACAAAAGTTCATGTTTTTTACCTAATCTTTCAACTATAGGTTCAGAAAACAATAATTGTTTTGGTGTTAGAATATCTATCCATATTTTCAAGTATTTTTGATAATTATTATGCTTCAATAAGTTTTTCTTAGTCATTATTCATCTTTAATTGATGGCAGGACCAAAAGTTGTAGTTTATGGCTTAAGTACTGAAGGATATGCAATTGCATCTCAAATGGCCATTAGAGGTGCTGATGTACACATTATAGACGAATCCACTCCATCTGCAATATCTCTTAAAGCTGAAATTGCTAAAACTTATCCAAATGTTTCTTCTCTAAAAGAGGATGAACCATTATTAGCAATGGAGCCAATTGATGTAGCTATTTCTAAAGCTCAATATCTTTTCTTTACTCCAAGAATTAGAAAAACTGGTCAAGATATTAAAACTGAAATTCATTCTAAATTCAAAGATGCAGTTACAACATTAAAAAAAAATAGCTCAGTGATATTTACATTGGGAACAGGATTTGGAGGTAATAATGAAAATATTGCATTATTAGAACATGTAACTGGACTTCAAGTTGGTAAAAATGTTTCGTATTTTTATTACCCACTAGAGAATCTTAATGAACAACCAAAAATTATTGGTTCATTTAATGGTAAACCGGATTCAGTTCTTTCTGATTTACTTATCACTAACAAAAAAGAAAAAGAATTTGTAGCCATTTCGTCATCAGAACATTTCCATGCTATTGATACGCTATCTCATTTTTCTAGTCTATGCAGTATTTTAGAAGTTTGTAAGTATGCTAATGATGAAATTACAAAAAATGATTTGTCTTTGCATGATTTTCAAGAAATATTTTTAGATAATATGGTAAATGGATTATTTAATCTAAAATCTTTAGGCTCATCATTTGAAGGTTCAAATTCGTTAATGTATTTAATTAATGGAAGTGTAAAAGGTATTGATAGTTACATTAAAAGATTAATTGATGAAATTCGTGGAATATTAAAGAAAAATGATCTAAAAGCAAGTAGAACAAAAATTGTATTATCTTGGACTCTTGATCAACATGCAATGCGTGGTGACAAAATTGAGATGCTTCAAACTTTAACTACAAAATTACGTGATTATATTGGAGATGTTGAGTCTTATCAGAGTTCAGATTTTACTTTATTTCATAGTGAAAAAACTACAATTATTGTAGCATGTTCACAATTTGATTTTGATAATATTGAAAAAACTAAAAAAGATTTTAATCAAATAATTATTAAAGCTAATCCTTTATGTCAAATATTTAAATAATGATATAAATTAGCTAAAAAATTATTCTGTTTAAATTGTCTAACGAAAATAATTCTGATGAGGTTCCTACTGAAATTATTTCTCCTGATATAATTGAAACTAAGCAATTTGAAGATGAATCTAAACATATCTATAATATGGAACAAACTTTTGATGATTTACCAACATTATTAGAATTAGAAAAACAAAAAGTATCTCAATTTGAGGAAAAATTAAAACATGTATTGGCAGATTTTCAAAATCTTAGTAGAAAAACAAAATCTGATATTGAATATGGTGTTAATTCTAAAATTAATGAATTTATGTTGGATTTTATCAAAATTTACGATGATTTTATACGAGCTAAAGAAGTAATTTCTGAAAGTAAAATTAATGCAGATGGTTTAAATTCAATTTTAAAAAATATGGAATCATTGATGCAAAAATATAATGTTACACCTATTGAGGCATTAGGTGAAATTTTTAATCCAAATTTCCATGAAGCTATTTGTATAATTTCTGATTCCACTTTAGACGATGATACAATTACTAAAGAAATAAGGAAGGGATATATTCGTCATAACGTTATAATTAGATCTACGCTAGTAGAAATTTCAAAAAAGGATGATAATAAAAAATGACTAAAATTATTGGTATTGACTTAGGAACAAGTAACTCTGCTGCAGCAGTTATAATGGGTGGAAAACCAACTATTATTCCAGCTGCTGAAGGAGTAACTGTTGGTGGCAAGGCATTTCCATCTGTTGTTGCATTTACTAAAGATGGTGATCTTTTAGTTGGAGAACCTGCTAGAAGACAAGCTGTAACTAATCCTGTTAATACAATTTTTGCAGCCAAAAGAAAAATGGGTTCTGATGATACTTTTAAAATTTTAGATAAACAATACAAACCTCAACAAATTTCTGCATTTATTCTTCAAAAAATTAAAAAAGATGCAGAAGCATTTATTGGAGAACCTGTTAACAAAGTAGTAATTACAGTTCCCGCATATTTTGATGATAATCAACGTCAGGCTACTAAAGATGCTGGAACTATTGCAGGTCTTGATGTTGTTAGAATTATTAATGAACCAACTGCTGCTGCATTAGCATTTGGCTTAGATAAAGAAAAACAAGATATGAAAATACTTGTTTTTGATTTTGGCGGTGGTACATTAGATGTTACTATAATGGAAATGGGTGGTGGTGTCTTTGAAGTTCTAAGTACCTCTGGAGATACTAAATTAGGTGGTACAGATATGGATAAAGTTCTAATTGATTTTGTTGTAGACGAATTCAAGAAAAAGGAAGGTATTGATCTAACTTCTGATTCAACAGCAATGACAAGAATTAGAGAAGCTTGTGAAAAAGCAAAAATTGAATTATCAACAGTAATGGAAACTGACATAAATTTACCATTTATTTCACATGATCCTTCTGCTGGTGCTAAAAATCTTGAATTGAGAATTACAAGAGCAAAATTAGATGGATTAATTGGACCAATTGTTGAAAAATGTAAGCCTTCAATTATCAAAGCATTAGAAGATGCAAAATTATCAAAATCTGATATAAATAAAATCGTCATGGTAGGTGGACCTACTAGAATTCCACTAGTCAAAAAATTTGTTAGTGAAGTTGTAGGCCAAGTAACTGAATCTGGTGTTGATCCAATGGAGGCAGTAGCAATGGGTGCAGCAATTCAGGCAGGTATTATTGGTGGTGATGTAACAAGTGATATTGTTTTACTAGATGTTACACCTCTAACATTAGGAATTGAAACATTAGGTGGTGTAAGAGAACCATTAATTGAAAGAAACACAACTATCCCAACTTCCAAAGGTAAAGTTTTTACAACAGCTGCTGATAATCAGACTGCTGTAACTATTCATGTCGTTCAAGGAGAAAGACCAATGGCTACAGACAATGTTTCATTAGGAAGCTTTAATCTAACTGATTTACCACCAGCTCCAAGAGGAATACCACAAATAGAAGTTAAATTTGATATCGATGCAAATGGAATTATTAATGTTACAGCAAAAGATCTAGGTACACAAAAAGTTGCAAAAATTACTATTTCATCTAATTCAAAATTATCAAAGGAAGAAATTGAAAAATTAAAACAAGATGCTGAAAAGTTTTCTGATATAGATAAAGTAAAGAAAGAAAAAATTGATCTTAAAAATGAAGCAGAGAGTTATATCTATACTACTGAAAAATTAGTAAATCATGATTTAAAAGATAAGATTACACAAGAGCAGGGAATTAAAATTACTGATGCAGTAAAAGAACTAAAAGAAGTTTTAGATAAAGAACCATCCGAATTGAAGCCTAAACTTGAAGCACTTCAATCTTTAGTCAATGAGGTAACCACAGAACTTTACAAGAATGCTTCTTCAGCTCCAGGTACTGATGGACAACAAGGTACTGATGGACAGACCGCTGAATCAAATTCAACTAATGAAACAAAAACTAACTAATTTTTCAAATTTAATCATTTATAGTGTAATTAAATGAAGGAATAACTCATGGCTGCAAAACGTGATTATTACGAAGTTTTAGGAGTTACTAAAACTTCCTCACCCGATGAAATTAAAAATCAGTATAGAAAACTAGCATTAAAATTTCATCCTGATCGTAATCAATCTGCAGATGCTGGAGAGCATTTTAAAGAAATTTCTGAAGCATATGCTGTTCTTTCAGATTCTGAAAAAAAACAAACCTATGATCAACATGGTCATGCAGGAGTAGATGGTAGATACAGCAGTGAAGATATTTTTCAAGGAGCAGGCGGCGGTTTTAATGATATTTTTGAATCAATTTTTGGTCGTAGAGGTAGTGGTTTTACACAACAACAACGTGGATCTGATATTCTTTATCAAACTACAATAACATTAGAAGATGTATTACATGGAAAAAAAATGGAAATTAATTTACAAAAACAAATTAAATGTGATAATTGTAGGGGTTCTGGTTGTAAACCTGGAACTAACAAAAAAACATGTAGAACATGTAATGGTCAGGGAGAGGTAAGACAAACTCGTACTATGGGATTTGCTTCATTTGTAACTGCTGCAACATGTCCTACATGTAGAGGTCAAGGTTCAATGATTCAAACACCTTGTGATAATTGTAAGGGACAAGGTAGAGTCAAAGGAACTAAAAAAGTTGACTTTCAAATTCCACCTGGGATAGATTCAGGTGATTATATTGTTTCTAATGAAGGTAATGAAATTCCTGATGGAATAAATGGAGATTTAGTAATACGCGTTAAAGTACAACCTCACAGTCATTTTAATCGAGATGGAAAAGATATTTTTTATGATCAGGATATCTCTATGATTGATGCAGCATTAGGTTGTGAAATTAGTATTCCAACTTTGCAAGGAAATGAAAAAATTAAAGTTGAAGCAGGCAGTCAACCAAATACAATAATAAAATTAAAAGGAAAAGGAGTTTCACATATTAATTCAAGAGGAACAGGAGATCAATATGTTCGAATGATAGTCAATATTCCAAAAAAACTTAGTAAACACCAAAGAAATCTCTTGGATGAATTTCAAAAAACTTCTGATTAGTTGATAATAATGAAAATTGCATTAGATGTTGATGGAGTTCTTGCAGACGTAATAGTTTCTTGGATTAATTTTAGTAATTCAATTAGACCACATATTTCTAAAAATCAAGTAACGGATTGGGAATTTTGGAAAAAATTTAATATTAATCCATTTGATTTTTATTCTGAACTAAGTTATTGTTGGAAAAATTGGCAATCTATTCCTACTACACAAGAAAGTTTGTCAGACATAACAAAAAATCTTGCAATTCTTGGTCAAGTAGATATTGTTACTGCCAGGGAACGTTCTACTGATTCTTTTGTAAAAAATTGGTTAAACTATCACAATATTTCATATCACAACTATGTATCAGTAATTGATGGCACCATGAAAGCTGACTTAGATTATGATGTATTTATTGACGATTCACCTTTGAACGCATTAAAATTTCTTGAAAATAATAAAAAAGTAATTCTCTATTCACAACCTTGGAATCAACATATTTCTAATCATGATATATCTAGAATTTCAAATCTTTCAGAGGCAATTAAAATAATTAAATCCAATTAATTTTTTACAAACTTTCTAATCTCTATTTCATGTCCATTTCTAACATGAGTTACATGATTTGTTTTCATTAGCTCAGCAATTTTATCTTCATTGTAAAATTTTATATTATAACGTCCAATTACTTTCTTGCATCTTGAACAATAAATTTCTTTAAACTCCATTTAACCACTATCAATTTCAATATTTTCTTTCTTGTATAATAAAGAACTTATCATGGAATTTTAAAATTTATTATGCGGGAATCACCCAGCCTGGTCAACGGTGTAAGGTTCAGATCCTTATCTCTTAGGAGTTCGTGGGTTCAAATCCCATTTCCCGCATTTTTAATTAATTATTTTCCAATTTTTTTTTAATATTTTTTAAAAGAAGATTATTTATTATCTCACCTGAAACCTTACCTCTTAATTCTTTCATTGCAATTCCCATCAATGGACCAATCGCTCTTTCTTTTTGATTTTTAATAATTTCTTGATTTTTTTCTACTATATCTTTGATAATCCTATCCAAATTTTCATCATCAATGGATTCTAATGATGTATTTTTCATAGCATCTTTTACATTTTGTGATTTTTTTGACATTATATCTTCAAATATTATTTCAATTGATTCCTTTGCAATTTCTCCCTCCTCTAGCAATTCAAATAATTTTAAAACATCTTCATTTTTCAATAAATTTGAGTCTAATCCTTTTCTTTCTAAATTTGTAATTGTTGAACAAAGAATCGATGCAACAAATGTTGAATTTATTTTATTATTTTTAATTATATTTTCAAACAATTCCATATATTTAGAATCGAAAATTTGTTCTGCAAGTTGTTGATTCATTTTATACTTTATTTCTATTTCTTTAATTGATTCATCCCATAATTTTGGAATATTTTTTTCTGCATATATTAATTCATTTTTACTAATAATTATTGGTGGAATATCTGTTTCTGGGTACATTCGTGCAGCTCCTGGTCTTGGTCTAAGAAATTTTGTTTCACCAGACTGAGTAGCTAATCTTGTATCTATTGGTATGCCATAATTTTTGATATGTTCTATTCTTAAAATAATTTGATCAATTACGGTATGAATTTTTTCTTCAGGAGATGCTAAAATTAAAAATGCATCAATTTCATTAATTTGTAAAAAACTCTTTAATTCTATCAAATCTGATTCTTCTATACCATAGTTTGGTAATTCATCTGAATGAAAAACTCCACCAATTCCAAAAAATCTTACTAGCTCAGCTACCTCTTTTCCTAATCTAATGCCATCATAAGGTGAATATCCAAATATTCCAGCCATATTTTTAAAAGAAACGGCAATTATCTTCTGATTTTTCTGTATAGCATTTTGAACAATTTTTGATTTACATTTTGTAAATAATTCTGTAATGTCTTTTTTATCTTGATTATCCCACGACCAATTATTTTCTTTTATTTTTTTTGAGATTTTTAATAACCCATGTTGTCTTTTTGCTTCATATTCTACAACTTTTTCTAATTGATCTAATTGTTGAACCCCTTTAACTTCAATTACAACTCCTTTTCCGTCTTTAATTGATACATTAACATCCTGTCTAATTGATCCTAATCCTCTTTTTACTTTCTTTGTACTTCTTAAAATTCTCCCTAATGATAATGCAATTTTTTTAATTTCACTTAAATCTACTTCAAAAGGTTCTGTTGCAATTTCTACTAGCGGTACACCTAAGCGTTCTAATCCAAATTTTCTAATATTTCCTTCTTCTCCTAATATTTTTGCAGCATCTTCTTCTAAACAAATTGATTGAATCCCTATCTTTTTCTTTCCAACATTATAAAATCCACCTTGTGAAATTAACATAGTACGTTGGAATCCCGTTGTATTAGAACCATCAATTACTGTTTTTCTCATTGGATAAATTTCACTAAAAATATTAGATTTTAATGACGCAGAAATGATTAAAGCAATTCTTTTTGCATCTTTATCTAATTCATGTGGTGGTTCTTCATCTTGTTCAACTAAACAACTACTTTCTTCATTTGCATAGTACATGATTGTTTTTGATTTTGTACTTTCAAATAATGCTGCAGGATCAAATTCACCTAATTCACTTTTAGAAGCTCGCAATTTTCTTTGAAATTTAATTGAATAATCATCTGATTCAATGGGAGTACAATTACAAAATAATTTTTTATTAGTTGCAAGCTGTTGATGAATTTCTAAGCCTACTTTTGCGCCTAGATCTTTTATTGAAAATTTTTCCATAATATCACTTAATTACGTTGAAAATTCTGATGCGATTTCATTAAGCATACTTTCTTTAATTTCATCATATTTTTCAGTATTTCCAGTTACCCACATTGCTTTAACTAGAGCAATTTCTGGAATCATATTTTCAAGAGGGACTATTCCTAAATTTAATAGATCTCTACCGCTCTCGTAAACTGTCATTCTTACTCTTCCATCAATACATTGTGAAGTCATTCCCATGAAAATTCCTATTTCATTTGCCCTTTTTACAACTGGATACATATTTTCTCCAATATGTCCTAATCCTGTACCTTCAAAAATTATTGCTTTGTATCCTGAATCTATTATATTTTTTAACAAATCTGGATCATACCCTGGATGATATTTAACTAGAGCAACTTTTTCATTTATTTTTATTTTCGGTTCAAATCCTTGAATTTTAAAAAAATCTTTTTTCATATTTTTATGAATTTTATTATTAACAATTAAAAATGCTGGATCACTTCCTATTGTTTGAAATGCTCCTCTTTTGCTAGTATGATTTTTTCTTACACGTGTACCAATATGACATGCAATTGTTTCGTCATTTTCATCTTGATGCATTACAATGTAAATTCCATTTGTTTTAGATTCAACAAGAAATTTTACTGCTCCAATTAAATTTAATGCAGCATCAGATGATGCACGATCAGATGATCTTTGTGATCCTACCAATACTATGGGTATTGGAAACCCTGCTAGTGAAAATGACAGAAACGATGATGTATAATGCATAGTGTCAGTTCCATGTGCAATAATAATTCCTGAGTAATCTGATTTACTGTATTCTTTAATTGTCTGAGCAATTTTTAACCAATGTTGAGGCATAATATTTTCTGAATATTCTGAAAATAGTACTTTAGTGTCAATGTTTGCAATTTCTCCAAGTTCTGGTACTGATGAATTTAATTCTTCAGCTGTTAATACCGGTGTAACAGCACCTGTTCTGTAATCAATTTTACTAGCAATTGTACCTCCAGTTGATAATAATAATATGTTTGGCAAATCTTCATTATTTCGAATTTCTTGATTTTTTTCTATACTTTTTTCTATTGGTGGATTTTTTTCAATCTTTTCAATTTTTTCAATCTCTAAACCGATGTTATACCCACTTTTCAATTTTAAAACAACGTGCTTATCATCACTGTGTTCATATCTTGGCATAATTATTCCTAAATACGTAATATCTGCAAAAATTTTTACAGAATCTCCAACTTGTATTTTATTTATTTTAAGAAATTCTAATGAATTTCCATTATATCCTGTATACTCTGACATTTATGAGAATTAGATTTACTATTTTATTAAAACTACCTGTAGTAGGAAGCTATTAGTTTTTCACCTAATTTAAGGTCTTTTTGCTCTCTTACTTTCTTTACTGCTTCTTCAAAATGTTTCATACTTACTTTGGCATTTTTACATGTTTTTTCGATGTCTTTTTCATCTGGGTGTGAATCTAAAAATTCATGAATTACTATAGATACTGCAGTATTTGAAATAGCTGCTGTATCTGCACCACTTAATCCGTCAGTCATTTCTGAAAGTTTTTCAAAGTCAATGCGTTTTGGATCACTTGGTTCGTCAAATGTTGGTATTTTTTCAGCATTTATTTTTAGAATACTCTTTCTACTTTCTTTATCTGGAAGTGGAATTTGGATAATTTTATCAAATCTTCCTGGTCTTAGTAATGCTGGATCGATCATATCAGCTCTATTTGTTGCAGCTAAAACTATTACTCCATGCATATTCTCCATTCCATCTAATTCTGTAAGTAATTGACTGACAACTCTTTCAGTAACTGCAGTTTCTCCACCTGCTCCTCTAATTGGTGCAATAGAATCTATTTCATCAAAGAATATTACACATGGTGCTGATTGTCTTGCTCTTTTGAAAATTTCTCTAATTCCTCTTTCTGACTCACCAACCCATTTTGATAACAGTTCAGGTCCTCTTACTGAAATAAAATTTGCTTCACTTTGTGTTGCAACTGCTTTTGCAAGTAAAGTTTTTCCTGTACCGCTTGGACCATGAAGTAAGATACCTCTTGGCATTTTATGTCCTAGTGATTCATATAATCCTGGATATTTCATTGGCCATTCAACTGCTTCTTGTAATTCTCGTTTGACCACTTCTAGACCTCCAACTTCTTCCCATTTTACATCTGGATTTTCAATGAATACTTCTCTCATTCCAGAAGGAGTAACTTCAATCAATGCTTTTGAGAAATCGTCATGATTGACAATCAGTTTATCTAAAGTTTCAGGTGGAAGTTTTTCATCCTCCATGTTTAGTTCTGGTAATAGTCTTCTTAAACACTTCATTGCTGCTTCTTTACAGAGATATTCCAAATCTGCACCAACATATCCATGACTAACTGCGGCAATTTTATCAATATCGACTGGATATTCTTGATTCTCTGATGCTAAAGGCATATTTCTACTATGAATTGTAAGAATGTCTTTTCTTCCTTTTTTATCTGGAACTTTAATCTCAATTTCTCTATCAAATCTTCCTGGTCTTCTAAGTGCAGGATCAATTGCATTTGGTCTGTTTGTTGCTGCAATAACAATGACTTTTCCTCTTCCTTCTAATCCGTCCATTAATGATAACATTTGTGATACTACTCTACGTTCTACTTCCCCTGTAACTTCTTCTCTTTTTGGTGCAATAGAATCTATTTCATCTACAAAGATAATTGATGGTGATTTTTCTCTTGCTTCTTTGAAAATTTCTCTTAATCTGGCTTCACTTTCTCCATAAAACTTGCTCATTATTTCTGGACCAGATATACTAATGAAATGTGCTTGACTTTCATTTGCAACTGCTTTTGCAAGTAAAGTTTTACCAGTTCCAGGTGGACCGTAAAGTAAAACACCTTTTGGAGCTTCTATACCTAATTTCTCAAAAATTTCAGGATGTCTTAATGGAAGTTCGATCATTTCTCTTACTTTTTTAATTTCATTAGTTATACCACCAATGTCTTCATAGGTGACTTGAGGAACACCACGTAGTGTTTCACCTTTTTCTGCAATATGGAAAACTGTTTTTTGTGTAATCAAAACCGCATCAGCTGCTGGTGTTACACCAATTACTTGAAATGTTAAACGTCCACCAAAATATGGAACCATTACATTATCCCCTTTGATTAATGGAACACTCTCTAAAGCATCAGCAAGATATCTTTCATCTATTGGAGGAATTGCTTCTAATGGTGCGACTACTACTTTTTCAGCAGCAACTGCTTTAATTTTTCTAACTGTAACTGTATCACCAATTGCTATTCCTGAATTGTTTCTACCAAGTCCATCAATTCTGATAATGCTTTTACCTTCATCAGATGGATAAAGTGGAAGACATTTTGCTACTGTTCTTCTTTTTCCTTTAATTTCAATTACATCACCCGTTGATGCATTTAGAGTATCCATTGAATCGTAATCAATTCTTGCTACTCCTCTTCCAACATCTCTAGTATATGCTTCAAGAACTTTTAGAGAAATAGCATTTTCACTCATACAGGAACATCCTCTAATGTAATTTTTATACCTTTGTGGTTATATTTTCAAATTTGACACTATACCAAAGCTTAAAATTCTCTTTTAGAATGGAAACGATCAACTTGGGTAAAAGACCATTAGTACGTAGACGAGGCCGTGGAGGTCATCAGTTTAGATCCACTTCCACTGGTAAAGTAGGAAAATCTGCTACTTATCCACGTTTTCCACTAGCAGAAAACCATACTGGTGAAATTATAGATTTAATTCATGAGCGTGGAAGAGAAGCACCTTTGTCAAAAGTTAGATTTGAAGACGGTTCTGTTTCTTTTATTCCCGCAGTACTTGGAACTAAGGTAGGAGAACTATTAGAATTTGGCTTAAAATCAAAAATTGAAAAAGGAAATGTTATCAGTGTTCAAAATATTCCTGATGGTACTATTGTTTGTAATATTGAAAAACATTTTGGAGATGGTGGTGCAATAGTAAAATCTGCAGGAACTAATGCAACTATTTTCTCACACGGTGACGATGGTGTTACAATTAAACTTCCTTCTGGTAAATTTACAACTCTTAATGCAAAAAATAGAGCAATGATCGGTACTCTTGCTGGCGGTGGTGCAACTGAACGTCATTTTATGCTTGCAGGTAACAAATGGCGTAGTTTTAGAGCTAAAGGAAAGAAATATCCAATTGTTAGAGGTGTTGCACAAGCAGCATATGTTCACCCACACGGTGGTGGTCGTCACCAACACGTTGGACAGAGTTCTACTGTTTCTAGAAATGCTCCACCTGGAGCAAAGGTAGGAAGTATTGCTGCTAGAAAAACTGGTAGAGCTAGAATTAAAGAAAGAAATTAGTTTTTCTTTAAACTTAAGATTGATTAACAAGTTTATCAAATTTTCTAGTAATGTCTAATCAATGTGTAAGACTTTTTGTAACTGGTAGAGTTTAAGGAGTTTTTTTCCGTCAGAGTTTAAAAGCCAAATCTATACAAAATAATATTTTTGGATGGGTAAAAAATCTTCCAGACGGTCGTGTTGAATGTCTTTTAGAAGGTACTAAAGAAAATATCTCTATACTAGTGAAATGGGCTAATGATGGTCCTGCAAATGCAATAGTTGAAAATGTTGAAGTTCACGAGGAAAAATTTGATAATATATTTACAAAGTTTGATGTTTTGTATTAATGGATATTTTCATATGCTGTTTTGAATAACTCAGAAAATTCTGAAATTTGTTGATCTTTTTTAATTTGAATAATTTCAATTGGTTCTTTTCTATTTTTTTGAATTTTAATTTTTACCCCATCTTTTTCTGGTTCCACATCAAGAAACCATCTAAATGTCATTGATTTACAAAAAACAACTCTGTGCATTCTAACATCTTCTAAAACGTTTTCGCCTAATTTGAAACAAAATTCTCTAATTGAATCAAAAAGAGGCAACACTGTTACTGGAATTTGCTTTTTAAAATTATCATAATTTCTTTTATTTGCAAATGAAATAATTCCTTCCATAACCCTGCAAATTTGATTTTAATTATAAAGGTAGTAGATCCGTTGGTTCCAGTCTAGACGAACAGCCCCATTTCAAGGCGTACAAGATCCGCCACGTAGACGAAGAAGCGTGGATGCTCCACCTTAGGATTGCTCCCTCCCGGACCTCATCCCTTTCGATAGTTCGGTCTTAGAAGTTATTCCTTCGAATATTTCTAGTCCTGCAACCACCCGCCTCGGCGTGATTTCATTTCCGCACACCAAGCGGGAATTACCCATCTAGAGATTTACCCAACAGTTACTGATCTCTGCATATAGCCGGTTTCAGAATAGGGCACGGCTGGCACCCCAATCTTCCCTACTACCATTTTTTCTAAGGTAATATGGTATATTTGAATTAGGTTTGATTTGATTTTAATTTTAAGACCATTGTACAAACTGAGCATACATTACCAGTACATTCACTTCCACATTTTTCACAGTTTGTTTTTTCTTTAATATTTGAATTAGAATTTTTCATTACTTCAGAAACTTTGATTATTGATTGATACAAATTATTTTTAATTCCACTTCGTTGATTTTCTAATGAATTTAAAAATTCACGAATATCTGTTCTTATTCCTTCATTCATGTGAGGACATGGTTCAGATTGAAATGGTAAATTATTTGTAAATGCATAAAATACAATTTCTGATTCATATATTTCACAAAATGGTTTTATTTTTCTTAAAGAATTTGCTGATGTATCTGGATCCATCCATCCTACCTTAGTTGTATCACCTGAAATCATATTTATTACAAAAGTTTGTAATGTATCATCTAAATTATGACCTGTTGCAATTACATTAGCTCCAATATCTTTTGCAGCATAATCCATTGCACGTCTTCTAAATGTTCCACACATTGAACATGATGATATTTTATCATTTTCTCGTAAATCTAATGCTTCATCAAGTGTTAAATCAAAAAGATCCTTGTAAGAATATATTTTATATTCTACATTTAATTCCAAACAAATTTTTTTGACGATTTCTAAAGCTTCATTTCTATATCCTGGAATTCCTTCATCAATTGTTATTACTTTAATTCTAAAACTATGTGTTAATGACATTTCATGAATAATTTTTAGTAGTGCTAGTGAGTCTTTTCCACCTGATACTGCAACTGCAACTAATTCGCCATGTTTAATCATTTTATATTTTGAAATTGTTTTTGCAGTTTTTTTCACAATGGATTTTGAAAAACATTC
>SXGQ01074812.1_pt1 | contig 20930 bp, 16 predicted proteins | sample 3178371 | NCBI WGS metagenome assembly SXGQ01 (sample SAMN11356859, study PRJNA531348) | freshwater metagenome | isolation source: freshwater sample F1-20 | place: China: Fuxian Lake, Yuxi | collected 2017-12-25 | reverse complement strand
CTCGAGCTGCTCCTCGTCGTAGTCGAACGTCTGCACCCCGTCGGGGAAGTGGCCGCAGAAGATGACGCCGTGCGTCCACACGTTGCGCGCCGCGTTGGCGGTGACGTTGCCGAGGAACGCCGGGATGAACGACGGGCCCGAGAGGGCAGGCCACACGACGTAGTCCTTGGTGAGCTGCTTCGTGGCCTTCTTCGCCAGGCGCTTGACGTCGGACGCGACGTTGCTCCACGGGCGCTTGCCGGCGCGGGCCTCGTCGATCTCCAGGTCGTAGAACGCGACGCCCCATTCGAAGAACAGCGCGAGCACGGTGTTCGTCACGGGCTGCAGCAGGTGCAGCGGGTTCCACGGCTGCTCGGGATCGATGCGCAGCAGGGTGTACCCGAGGTCGCGGTCCTTGCCGATGACGTTCGTGAAGGTGTGGTGCTGGAAGTTGTGCGAGTGCTTCCACCCGTCCGAGCTCGAGACGTTGTCCCACTCCCACGTCGTGGAGTGGATCTCCGGGTCGCGCATCCAGTCCCACTGCCCGTGCATGATGTTGTGCCCGAGCTCCATGTTCTCCAGGATCTTCGCGACCGAGAGCATGGTCGTCCCGGCCAGCCAGGCCGGCGGGAAGAGCGAGACGAGCAGCGCGCCGCGGCCGGCGAGCTCGAGGCCGCGCTGGGCCGCGATGACCTTGCGGATGTAGGCGGCGTCCTCCTCGCCGAGGTCGGCGTAGACCTCGTCACGGATGGCGTCGAGTTCGCGGCCGATGTCCTCGATGTCCTCGGGAGTGAGGTGGGCGAGCGGAGATGCTGAGGGGTTCATGAGGAGGTCCCTTTCGCGCTAGAGGGAGAGTTCGACGGGTCCGGCGGCGGCGGAGACGCACGTCCGGATGTGCGGCGGGTCATCGGGGTCGCCCTCGATCTGCTCGCCGGTGCGCAGATCGCGGACGCTGCCGGCGCACAGGGCGCCGACGCAGGTGTGGCAGATGCCCCTGCGGCAGCCGCTGGGCATGAGGACGCCGGCCTCCTCGCCGACGGTGAGCAGCGGGGTGGCGCCGTCGGCCTCGACCTCGCGGCCCGACGCGGTGAAGCGGACGAGTCCGCCCGCGCCGGCCGCGCCGTCGGCGGCGACGACCGGGCGGAAGCGCTCGATGTGCAGGTGGTCGGCGACGCCCTCGGCTTCGAACCGCGTGGCGAGCGCGTCGAGCAGCGGTGCGGGGCCGCACGCCCAGGTCGGGCGGGTGCGCCAGTCGGGGACGACGGCGTCGAGGGCGACGACGTCGAAGATGCCGCGCCGGTCGTCGTGGTGCTCGTGCAGGCGGTACGCAGGGTGGCGGCGCTCCAGCCGCTGGAGGTCGACGCGCGCGATGACCTCGTCGCGGGACGGCGCGAGATGCACGTGCGTGATGTCCGGGAGCGGTCCGCGGGCGGCGAGCGTGCGGAGCATGCCGAGGATCGGCGTGATGCCGCTGCCGGCGGTGACGAACAGCAGCGGCTGGTCGAGCCGCTCGGGGAGGACGAACTCGCCGGCGGGCGGCGCGAGGCGCACGATCATGCCGCGGCGCGCGTTGCGGACGAGATGGGTGGAGACCACGCCGTCGGGGATGGCCTTCACGGTGATCGCGATCCGCTTGTCCTTGCGGCCTGGGACGGACGTCAGCGAGTAGGTGCGCCAGTGGCGGACACCATCGACATCGACGCCGACGCGCACGTACTGCCCGGGCGTGTGGGCCGGCCAGCCGATGCCCGGGGTCAGCCAGATCGTCGCACTGTCCCGGGTCTCCGGCATCACGGCATCGATGCGGCCGCGCGGCTCGCGCCGGGACCACAGCGGGTTGACGTACGTCAGGTAGTCGTCAGGCAGCAGCGGCGTGGTGAGGGACGCAGCCACATCGAGGACGTGCATACGCTCATGATCGCCACAGGATCACGAGGCTACTCCGCGGTATCCGCAAATCCAGCTCGAATTTCTGTGGGATTCGCACAAATTGACCTGCCATCAGGCCAGGAAGGCCCGCGAATCGGGTCCCTGGTGCTCCTCGGCGAGCGCGGTGATCGCGTCGACGGTCCGCCGCAGCTCGTCGACGTAGGGGCCGGCGAGCGGGCCCAGGCGGGCGCGTTCCTGCTCGAAGGCGCGGGCCAGCGAGCGGTAGTAGACACGGGTCGCGAGGCCCTGGCCCTGCCCGAATCGCGCCCAGAGGTCATCGCCGTGGGTGCGGTAGTCGGTGAGGATCGAGCGGGCGTTGTGGAGCTTGTCGGCGAGGCTGACCCGCAGGGCGGCCGGCGCCTTCTCGGGGAAGCTCTCGACGAACCCGCGCTTGCGGTGGTACCACCCCAGGGCGGGCGGGCCGTTCTCCTCTGTTCGCTCGACGGCGTCGGTGTTGTCGAGCACGAGCCCGGCGACGACCGGGCCGAACCGCCGCTCGATCTCGTCCAGCGCCTCGCGGCCGCCGCCGTCCTCGACGACGTCGTGCAGCAGCGCGGCGATCGCCTCGTCCTCGTCGCCGCCCATCTCGAGCACGAGCGACGCGGCGGCCAGCAGGTGCGCGGCGTAGGGAACCGGCGTTCCCTTGCGCAGCTGCCGGGCGTGGTGCGCGGTGGCGTGGTGCAGCGCGGCGTCAAACCGCGCGGTGAGCAGCGGGGTGTCGGTGAACGATTCGGCCACGGCGTGTGCGAGCCTACGCGGCGCCGTTTGTGTCAGGTGGCGCCAAGGGCAGACTCCTGCGATGAACCCACGTCTCCCGCACGGCGCCCCCGGCGGCCGGATCCCCGTCCCGGCCACGCCGGCCACGCCGCTGAACCGGGCGATCACCCGGCCGATGCTCGTGGTGTTCATCGTCGGCGACGTGCTCGGCGCGGGCATCTACGCGCTCGTGGGGGAGGTCGGCGGGAAGGTCGGCGGCGCGATCTGGGCGTCGTTCCTGCTCGCCCTCGCCCTCGCGCTGTTCACGGCGTTCGCGTACGCGGAGCTCGTGACGAAGTTCCCGCGCGCGGGCGGTGCCGCGGTCTGGGTCAACGGCGCGTTCAAGGTGCCGTTCTTCACGTTCATCGTGGCGTTCGCGGTGATGATGTCCGGCGTCACGTCGGCCTCGACGCTCGCGCGCGCCTTCGGTGGCGACTACCTCGGGGAGTTCGTCGAGGTGCCGGTGGTGCTCGTCGGCATCGGGTTCATCGTCGTGATCGGGCTCATCAACTTCCGCGGCATCTCGGAGTCCGTGAAGCTGAACCTCGGGCTCACCGCGGTGGAGTGCGTGGGGCTGCTGCTCGTCGTCGTGATCGGCGCGGCGTTCGTGTTCGACGGCGGGGGCGACCCCGGCCGCGCGCTGGACTTCAAGGAGGGCGACGCGGTACCGCTGGCGATCCTCTCCGGCGCTGCACTGGCGTTCTACGCGCTCATCGGCTTCGAGGACTCCGTGAACGTCGCGGAGGAGACGAAGGACCCGGCGCACGCGTACCCGCTGGCCCTGTTCGGCGGGCTGCTGATCGCGGGCGTGATCTACCTGCTGGTGACGGTGATCGCGTCGATGGCGGTGCCGACGAGCGATCTGGTGTCCTCGAGCGGCCCGCTGCTGGAGGTCGTCGACCAGGGACCGCTGGCGATGTCGACCGAGGTGTTCTCGTTCATCGCGCTGCTCGCGGTGGCCAACGGCGCGCTCATCAACATGATCATGGCGTCACGGATCACGTATGGCATGTCGAGCCAGGGCATCGTGCCGCGCGGGCTCGGCCGGGTGCACGAGACCCGCCAGACCCCGTGGGTCGCGATCATCTTCACGTCGACGATCGCCGTGGTGCTCGTGAGCACCGGCGACCTGTCGGCGCTCGCCGACACCACCGTGCTGCTGCTGCTCGCGGTCTTCGTCGCGGTCAACGTCGCGGTGCTCGTGCTCCGCAACACGCCGGTCGAGCACGACCACTTCGTGACGCCGGCGGTCATTCCCGTCATCGGCATCGTGGTCTGCCTCGGGCTGATGACGCAGAAGAGCGGGGAGAGCTACCTGCGCGCCGGGATCCTGCTGGCGATCGGGGTGCTGCTGTGGTTCGTCAACCGGCAGCTGACCGGTGGCGTCGAGGAGTTCGACGCCACCGATCTGGACGCGCGCCCGGAGGACTGAGCTACGCGAGCGCCTCGTCTGCGACGCGGTGCCTGGGAAAGGCGCGGTCGCAGTCGAGGATCGCGACGAGCCGCTCCTCGATGCGGGCGATGCCTGTGAGCAGCTCGGATCCGACGTCCGGCACCGGCTCGATCTCCGAGGCGGGCACGGTGTGCACCTCTTCGACGTCATCGACGATCGCGCCGACGGCCTCGCCGGCGCCCTCGACGATGACGATCTTCGCGCCGTCGGCCTGCTGAGGCTCGAGGCCCAGGCGGACCGCCAGGTCATGGACGGGGATGATCTTGCCGCGCAGGCTGATGACGCCGCGGATGGCCGGGTCGCTGGCGTCGACCGTGCGCAGGTCGCGCAGGCGGATGATCTCGCGGACGCGATCGATGGGCAGCGCGTACTGCTCGCCGCCGACGGTGAAGATCACGAGCTGCTCGTGGTCGGACATGGAACCTCCTGAGAACGGGACGGGGTGCGGGCCGTCCAGGCCCGCACCCCGTCAGGACAATTGCGGTCGGGCTAGCGCAGCTGGAAGCGCTGCACGAGGGTCGACAGACCCTCGGCGGTGGAGGCGAGCTCCTGCGCCGAGGCCGCGATCTCCTGCGTCGACGCCGAGGTCTGCTCGGTGGACGCGGACACCTCTTCACTGGAGGCCGAGGACTGCTCGGCGACCGACGCGACCGACGTCATGTCGTCGCTCATCCGGCGGGCGGACTCGGCGATCTCGGCGATGGCCGCGGCGATCTGCTCGACCCGGCCGCCGACGTCCTCGACGGACTCGCCGATGCGGACGAACTGCGTCCGCGCCTGCTCCACCGTGGCCGCGCCCTCTTCGGTCTGGCGGGAGCCGGCCTCGACGGCGTCGACGGTGCGGGACGTCTCGGTCTGGATCTCGCCGATGAGCGTGGCGATCTGCTCGGCCGCGCCCTGGGACTCCTCGGCGAGCTTGCGGACCTCCTCGGCGACGACCGCGAACCCGCGGCCCTGCTCGCCGGCGCGCGCGGCCTCGATGGCGGCGTGGAGCGCCCGCAGGTTCGTCTGCTCGGCGATGCCGCCGATCGTGTCGACGATCCCGCCGATCTGCTCGCTCTTGGATCCGAGACCGCGGATCGCGTTCGTCACCTCGCCGCTGGACGCGCGGACGGCCTCCATCGCGCGGCTGGCCTCCTCGGCGGCGACGGCGCCCTCGCGGGCGACCTCGCGGGCCTGGGCGGCCGAGTCGGACGTCTGCGCCGCGTTGGCGGCCGACTCCGACGTGGCACGGACGACGTCCTCGGACACGGCACGTGCCGACTCGACGGCCTCGACCTGCTTCTGGGCGCCGGCGGCGACCTCGCCGACGGCGTTGGCGATCTCGCCGACGGCGCGGCCGGCCTCCTCGGAGGTGGACGCCATCTGCTGCGACGAGCTCGACAGCGTCTCGGCGGTCTTCTGGACCTCGCCGACGGTCTCGCGCAGGCCCGCGGTCATCGTGGCGAACGAGGTCCCCAGCGTGTCGCGCTCGGACTTCGGCGTGATCTCGACGGTCAGGTCACCGGACGCCACGCGCTTGGCGTTGTCGGCGATCTCCTGCAGGTAGGCGGTCATGCGCCCGAACGCCGCGGCCATGGTGCCGATCTCGTCGGTGCTCTTGACGTCGACGTGCTGATCGACGTCGCCCTCGGCGATGCCCTCGGCGGCGACGAGCACCTGGCCGACGTTGCGCGACATGGCGCGGGCGACGAGGAACGACGCGATCGCGCCGAACAGGATCGCGACGGCGAGCAGGATGATCGTGACGGACTTGCTCGACGCGTAGGTGTCGTTGATCGACGCGGTGGTCGCGTCGGAGACGCCCCGCTTGGATTTCAGCAGCGCGCCGAACAGGGCGTTGACCTCTTCGGAGGCGGGAATGTACTCGCGGTTGGTGAGCGAGGTGGCCTCGGCGGTGCGCCGGTCGCGCGAGAGGTCCAGCACGGCGTCACGGTCCTTGCTGTTCTCCGTGCGCTTCTCGGCGATCTGCGCGAAGAGCCGCCGGCCCTCGGCGCTCACGAGCGTGGGCTTGATGGCGGCCAGCGACCGGTCGATGATCTTGGAGTTCGCGGCGATCTGCTCCTCGAGCTCGCGCATGCGCGCGGGGTCCTCGGTGAGCACGTGGTAGCCGACGAGCGCGCGGTTCTCGTTCACGGCTGACGCAGCGGCGACGAGATCGGCCAGCGGCTCGGTCGCGGTGTTGTTGGCGACGTCGGCCTTCTCGGCAACCGAGCCGAGGTTGTTGATGCCGACCAGGCCGATGACGGCCATGAGCACAAGCAGCAGGCCGGACAGGCCGAGCAGCTTCGTACGAATACTGAGACGAATGTGGGGCATGGGGACCTCGGAAACGAAGGGCGGTACGAGATCCGTGATCGGGCGGCGACGTGCCAACCCTGAGGGGGTGGACGAGCGGTGGTTCCGCATGGTCCCCGCTCCCAGGGAGGGGCCGACTACGGACGCGGGAGCGGAGTTCCCCCCGGGTCAGCGGCGCAGCGTCACCACGCGGTTGGCCACGACCGCGCTGCCGACCTTCACCCGCACGCGCACCTTGCCCGAGCGCAGGACACGCCGGACCTTGACGGCCGGGAGTGCCACGGAGGTCGTTCCCCGCTTCAGCGTGCGGCGCACCGTCACGCCGCGCCGGCCCTGCGTCACGCGCAGGTCGAGCCGGCAGCGGGCGGGGCAGGTGACCTTCGCCGCCACGAAGCCCTTGCGCTTGTGCCACGCGATCTGCTTCGGCAGCGCGACCTTCGGCTTCCTGCCTGCGGCCTTCGCGTCCGGACCCGGGTCGACGTACCCGGGGTCGCGGTAGCCGGGGTCGGGCCAGGGGAAGCCCGGGTCGACGTAGCTGCCGCCGATGCACGGGCCGCCATCGGGACCGCCGGGCTCGATCCGGCCGGCGAGCGTCACCGCGACGCGCGCGTTCGCCGCGAGCGGCGTCACCACCTCAGGCTGGGGATAGCCGACCGCCGGCATGGGGAGGCGCTGGGAGCTGAGGTCCTCGGCGACGCGCAGCCACTTCCCGGCGTCACGCGCCGCGAGCACCCTGCCCTGGCCGGAGGAACACGGACCGAGCAGCAGGGTGTCGTAGATCACGACGCACCCGTTGGCCGCAACGGGATCCGGGCACGCCTGGAGCTGGAGGTGCGCCTTCTCGACGCCCCACCCGCGTGACCAGGCGCCCAGCATCGGCGCGACGCGGGAGCCGACGCGCAGGTCGCCGGTGTACGTCGGGCCCATGATGCGGTGCAGGCGGCCCTGCCACGGTTCGCTGGTCAGGGTCGTGGCCCCCTGGGTCACGCGGTACGTGGTTCCGGCGGGCGGGTCGCCGACGGCGAGGCGCATCTCGTTGCCGTCGCCGTCGTCGAAGGGCGCGCACGCACCGCCGGGGAGACACTGCTCCCAGGTCAGCGGACCGGCGGACGGGCTGTAGGAGCCGACGAGGAGCAGCCCGTCGCCCGTCGCGGGGTCGGTCTCGTGCGCCAGCGGGCCCGGCACGGCCGCGGCGGCGGCCGGCGAGGCCAGCGCAACGAAGGTGATGAGCAGGACGACGGCCCGGGACACGCCGCGGATGGTATCGGGAACATGAGCGATCAGGAACGGCTGCTCAGAAGACGACCGTCGTGCCGCCGTCCACCAGGACCCGGTCGTCGAGGTGCAGCTTGACTGCGCGCGCGAGGACCGTGCGCTCGACGTCCGCGCCGAGCCGTTCGAGCGTGTCGACGTCGTGCCGGTGGCTGACCCGCACGATGTCCTGCTCGATGATCGGGCCGGCGTCCAGTTCCTCGGTGACGTAGTGCGCGGTCGCGCCCACGATCTTCACGCCCCGCTCGCGCGCCCGGCCGTACGGGTTGGCGCCCGCGAACGCGGGCAGGAACGAGTGATGGATGTTGATCACCGGCACGCCCAGCTCATCGAGGAACCCGCCGGTGAGGATCTGCATGTAGCGGGCGAGGACCACGACGTCGGCGTGGCCGCGCAGCAGCGCGAGCATCTGGGCCTCGGCCGCGGGCTTGCCGCCGCTCTCGACGGGAACGTGGAAGAAGGGGACGCCGAAGTTCTCCACGTCGGCGCGCAGGTCCGGGTGGTTGCTGATGACCACGGGCACCTCGCACGGCAGCTCGCCGCGCCGGGTGCGCCAGAGGAGGTCCAGCAGGCAGTGGTCGTACTTCGAGACGAGGATCGCGAGGCGCTTCGGCGCGGTCGCCGACACGATCCGCCACGTCATGTCGAAGCCGCTCGCGATCTCGCCGGCGAAGCGGTCGCGCAGGTCGTCGAGCTGCGTGCCGACCCCTGGCAGGTGAAACTCCATGCGCAGGAAGAACTGCCCGCCCTCGGGGTCGGAGCTGTGCTGGTCGGAGTGGGTGACGTTCGCGCCCGCGGCGAACAGGAACCCCGCGACCGCGGCGACGATCCCGGGCCGGTCGGGGCACGAGACGACGAGGCGCGCGCTGTCGGGATCGATCGTCACAGACGGATGGTCTCAGTGGCTGACCGCCGCTGCCGCCAGTTCGCTGACGAGCTCGTCGCGGTGGAACCGCTCGAGCGCGAACGGGGCGATGAGCTCCGGGGTCCGGCCGGTCGCGACCTGTTCGGCGAGCGTGTGCCCGACTATCGGCGCGGCCTTGAACCCGTACGTGCCCCAGCCCGCCGAGAGCAGGAGGCCGTCGACCTCGCACGCGCCCATGATCGGCGAATAGTCCGGCGTCAGGTCGCACAGCCCCGCCCATGCCCGGAGCATGCGCGCGCGCTCCAGCCACGGGAACAGCTCCAGCGCGTGGCGCGAGCAGTCCTGCAGGAAGTTCAGCGTGCCCTGCATCCGGTACGTCGTCCACGGTTCGATCTCGCTGCCGATGAGGAACTCGCCGCGGTCGGTCTGGCTGACGTAGACGTGCAGGTCGCCCGAGACGATGATCGTGTCGAGCAGCGGCTTCAGGGGCTCGGTGACGAACGCCTGGAGCAGGTGGGTCGTGATCGGCAGCTCGACGCCCGCCAGCGACGCGGTCAGGGAGCTCCACCCGGCGGTCGCGAGGATGACCGTCCCCGCCGACACATTGCCGCGGTTCGTCCGTACGCCCGTGACCCGCCCGCCCTGCACGTCGATGCCGGTGACCTCGGTGCCCGGATGCAGCTCGGCGCCGCCGCGGTCGGCGCTGCGCGCGAACCCCCAGACGACGGCGTCGTGGCGGATCACGCCGCCGGGCCGGTGGTAGAGCGCGCCGCGCACCGGGTGCTCCATGGTGTCGAGCGGCGCCATGACCGGGACCATCGACGCGACCTCGCGCGCGTCGATCAGCTCGGACTCGATGCCGAGGAGCCGGTTGGCCTCCGCGCGCTCGCGCATGACCATCAGCGCGCGGTCGGAGTGCGCGAGCGTGAGGTGGCCATGCTGGCTGAACATGAGGTTGTAGTCCAGCTCGGCCGACAGTCCCTCGTACAGCTTCAGGGACGCGTCGTAGAACCGCGCGCCCTCGGGCGTCTTGTAGTTCGCCCGCACGATCGTCGTGTTGCGGCCCGCCGCGCCTGAACCGAGGTACTTCTTCTCCAGGACGGCGACGTCGGTGATCCCATGGTGGTGGGCGAGGTAGTGCGCGGCGGCGAGGCCGTGGGTCCCGCCGCCGACGATGACCACGTCGTAGTGGCGCTTGAGGTCCTGGCGGGGCCGCCACATGCGCCGGGTGCGGAACAGGTCACGCATGGGCCACCGCCGGCACCTGTGCCGCGTCGACGAGCGTCTCCCACAGGTACTGGGCGTGGGCGCTGCCGGCCAGGATCAGCAGCTCGTCCTGTCTGCGGCAGAGGACGATCGCCGGGACGCGCGCGACCGAGCCGGGCAGGAGGGTGCCGGTGTCCGCGCGGCGGAGGTCCAGGGCGCTGACACGGGCGAGCACACCACGAGCCGTGGGGCCGCTGAGGCCGAACGCGGCGAACCCCGAGGTGACGGTCACGGCGCTGACCGGCGGGACCGGCGTGTCGGGCGGGTCGCCGAGCACGAGGACGCGGGTGGGCGTCAGCGGGCACCACCACGCCCCGTCGGCCTCGACCGCGTGCCCGGTCTGCGGCGGCGCGCCGGTGGCGTGCTCGACGGCGGCGGCGAGCACGGCGGTGTCGTCCGGGCCGGTCTGCAGCTCGGTCTTCGCCACCCGTGACCGGTCGACCAGCGCGCCGGCGCCGCGGACGTCGCTCACGGGGCTGCGGGGCGGCGGGGCGCTGGCGGCAGGGTCCAGGAATCCGAGGTCGATCATCCGCGCAGCCGTTCCCCGTCGGGGTCGTAGAAGGCGGCGTCGACGACCTCCGCCGCGAACGTCGTGCCGCCGTCGCGGATCTCGATCTTCGACCCCAGCTCCGAGAGGCCGGTGGGCACCCACGCCAGGCCGATGCCGCGGCCCAGCCGCGCCGACCGGCGCGCGCTCGTGATCCGCCCCGCCGGGGTGTCCCCGGCGACGACGACCGCGCCGTCGCCGGGAACGTGTTCGCCGTCGATGACGACGCCGACGAGCCGTTCGGTGCACTCACGGGAGGCCAGGCGCTCGAGCGCCCACCTGCCCACGAACGGCTCGTCCTTGTCGAGCTTCACGGCGAAGCCCATGCCGGCCATCGCCGGGGTGGTCTCCGCGTCGGTGTCCACGCCGATGATCGGATGGCCCTTCTGCAGGCGCAGCACCCGCTGGGGCTCCAGTCCGAACGGCCGGGCGCCCGCGGCGACGAGCGCGTCCCAGAGTGCCACCGCATGGGCGGAGGCGACGTGCAGCTCGTAGCCGAGCTCGCCGACGAACCCGATGCGCAGTGCCAGCGCCTCGACGCCCGCGACGGTCCCGCGCCGCGCGTCGAGGTAGCCGAAGCCGCCGGCCGAGCAGTCGAGGCCGGGCGCGAGGGCGGCGAGGACCTCGCGGGCGCGTGGACCGGCGACGTTCACGGCGCTCAGCGCCTGCGTGACGTCGGTGATGCGCACGTCCAGACGCCAGTCGGCCTGCCACCACTGCAGCCACTCGAAGATCGCGCCCGCGCCGCTCGACGTGGTCGTGACGTAGAACGTCTCCTCGTCGAACCGCGCAACGGTCCCGTCGTCGATGATCCGCCCCGCCTCGCCGGTCAGCACGCCGTAGCGGATGCGTCCGGGCGCGAGCGTGCTCATGCGATTGGGGTAGACGCGGTCGAGGAACGCCGCGGCGTCCGGCCCGCGCACGAGCAGCTTGCCCAGCGAGGAGACGTCGATGACGCCGCAGTCGTCATGCACCGCGGCGACCTCGGCATCGGGGTCGCCGTAGTCGTAGGCGCGGCGCCAGTCGCCGGCCCACTCGATGCGCGCCCCGGCCTCGCGGTGGCGGGCGTGCAGGGCCGAGCGCTTCGCCGGCTGGTACGGGCGGCCGGCCAGGACGCCGAGCGGCACGGTCGTCCACGGCGGGCGCGCCGTGGTCAGACCGACGGCGGCGGGCGGGCGCCCGGTCTCCTCCGCGAGCACGGCGTTGACGGCCCGCTGGCACATGCGCCCCTGGCAGGGCCCCATCGTCGCGGTGGTGTACCGCTTGGCGAGCTCGATGTCGTCGAAGCCCTCGGCCACCGCGGTCTTCAGGTCCTTCACCGTCACGTCCTCGCACAGGCAGACGACGCAGCGGCCGCGCTCGCCGTCCGGGGGCGGGGGCTGGGGCACGGACGACGGGGTCGGCGAGGCGTCGCGCAGCGCCGAGACGTCCTCGGCGAGCCGGGCGTGTGACGCGTCGTCGCCGAGCCCGAGCTCATGGGCGGCGTCGGCCCCGGCCACCGCGCCCGACAGCTCGGCGGCAGCGGGTGTGTCGTGGCCCACGACCTGGCCGGCGGCGAAGACGCCGGGGGGAAGGTCGGCGGGAACGAACCGCCCAAGCTCGGCGTCGTGCTGCAGCGGCGTGCCCGCCTGCGCGAGCAGGGAGGTCGCGGGCGCCATCCCGCCGCTGACGACGAGGAGATCGGCGCGCAGTCCGGTGCGGCTGCCGTCCGGCGCGGCGAGGGTGACCTTCGAGACCCGGGAACCTCCGGTCGCCCGGACCACCGTGTGGCCTTCGAGCAGGGGCACGCCGGCCGAACGCAGGGCGTCGGCGGCCCCACCGGTCGCCGACGGGCGGGCGTCAGCGACGGCCACGACGTGGATCCCCGCCGCCCGAAGTGCGACCGCCGCCTCGAGGGCGGGGTCGCCCACCCCGGCGACCACCGCCCTCGTTCCCGGCGCCACCCCGTACAGCGAGATGAGCCGGCGCACGGCGCCGGACAGCATCACCCCAGGCAGGTCGTTGCCGGCGAAGACGAGCGGTTGCTCGACCACGCCAGTCGCCACGACGGTCCGTGCCGCACGCACCTGGTGCAGCACGCTGCCCTGCCAGACCGCCACCAGCCCGTCGAAGAAGCCCAGCGCGCTGGCGCCCTGGAGCAGCTCGACGCCCGCGGCGCTCGCGCGCTCGGCCAGCGCGGCGACCTGCGCGCCATCGCCCTCGACCAGGCAGCGGCCACCCGGTTCCGGCCCGTCGTCGGCCAGCACGACATCGGCGCCGAGCTCGGCGGCGCGGAGGGCGGCCGCCAGCCCCGCGACGCCGCCGCCGACGACCAGGACGTCGCAGTGCCGCCGGCGGTAGTCGGTGCGCCAGCGCCGGTCGGTCGCGCCCGGGTCGAGCCGCCCGAGTCCCGCGACGCGGCGGATCATCGGCTCGGCCAGCCGCCACGCGGCCCGCGGGCGGATGAGCATCTTGTAGTAGAAGCCGGGAGGGGTGAATGGCCCGCCGACGCGGTCGACCGCGCGCAGCGCGTCGAAGCCCAGGGACGGCCACGCGTTCTGCGGCGTCACCGTCATGCCCTCACGGACCGGCTCGGTGCAGGCCCGCACGCCCGGGCTGCCGTCGACGTCGACGAGGCAGTTCGGACACTGCCCGGCGCAGCACAGGAGCCCGCGGGGGCGGTGGTACTTGAACGAGCGCGACAGGGTGGTCTGCCCCGCCGCGTGAAGCGCGGAGCCGACGGTGTCGCCGGGATGGGCCTCGACGACCTTGCCGTCGAAGGTGAACCGGAGCACGCGCGAGCGGTCGATCCGGGTGCCCCCGACGTTGTACGGCAGTCTCCCGCTCACCACACGACCTCGGCCGCGGCGGTCCGCAGGACGCGGTTCGTCCCGGTGTCGCGCTCGGCGCGGAACCAGGCGCCGCAGCCGGAGCGATGCTGCCACCACTCGCGCTGAACCCCGTCCACGTTGGCCCGCAGGTACAGCGTGCGGGTCAGGGTCGCGGCGTCGGGACGGTCGCCGTCGTCCCCAGGGCGCACCTCGCCCCCGAAGCGGAAGTCGGTGACCTCGCGGGGTCCGCAGTGGGGGCATGCCAGGACGAACGACACGGTGCCGCGGCACAGTAGACGAATTTGTTCACTGGGACGAGTGCACGGCGAGATTTCCTGCATTTGGTCCAGTCCCGGTGGACGAACAGGTTCGTACACTGGAAGCCATGGCGACCACCGAGCACCGCCCGCTCGTCGATCACGCAGAGCAGGCGCTGCGGCAGTGGCTGTCGCCCGGCCGCCATCGCGCGGGCGACCGGCTCCCGCCCGAGCACGACCTGGCCGCGATGCTCGGGGTCTCACGCGGCACGCTGCGTGCGGCGCTGTCGCGGCTGGAGGAGACCGGGGAGGTCGTGCGCCGGCAGGGCAGCGGGACCTACGTCGGCTCCATCGCCCGGCGGCGCGGCTTCAGCGACGGGCTCGAGGTCCTGGAGTCCTACGCGCTGCTCGCGGAGCGCCAGGGCATCGAGCTCGCGGTCCGCGCGCTGCGGATCGAGCACGGCGACGCGCCGCAGGATGCAGCGGTGGCGCTGGAGCTCGAGCCGGGAGCACGCGCGACGACGATCGAACGCACGCTCGTGGCCGACGGCGAGCCCGTCGCGTTCATGCGCGACGTCCTGCACCCGTCGATCGCGCTGCCCGACGCGGCGAAGATCGCGGCAGGCCTGGAGCAGGGGCGCATGGTGCTCGACCTGCTGCCGGAGTTCGGGGTCCCGGTGGCCTTCGCGAAGACCCACGTGCGGCCGCGCCTGCTGGGTGGTGACGATCCCGCCTCGGCAGCACTGGACATCGCCGAGCCGACCGCCGTCCTGGAGCTCATGGAGGTCATGCACCTACCGGATGGGCGCCCGGTGCAGTGCTCTGCCGACGTCTTCGCACCGGGAGGCCTGCATATCCACGTCATGCGGCTCATGGCGGCGCCTCAGCCGGAGAATATCTCACCCTCGACCTGAGGGTGAGACTCCCGGTCAGATTGCGGCCGTCGGCGAGAGACTGGGCGGCAGGGGCCCCGATCCGCGCGGTGCCAGCGGGTACGCCGAGTACGTCCGCTCGACCGCCGCGACGCCCCGCGCGACCCTGAAGCGGGCGAGCAGGAACGACGCGGTGTTCTGCAGGCTGCGCGTGTCCCGGACGGCCCGGTAGTCGACGGTGAGCTCCGTCGGGCTCGCGGTCACGAGCCCATAGCCCTTGTACGCCTGGTTCGAGTACGCCATGTGGCGGTTGACGTTCAGGACGAGGCCGTCGATGGGCGCCGCGGCCGCGCGGCGGTCGCGTTCCCGGGAGGCCACGCGGTCGACGATCCCGGGCGAGGTGATCGACCCGCAGACGAACTCCGTCGCCCGCGCTCCGTCCGTGCGGCCCGCAACGGAGTTCTTCGCCCGCCCGGTCCGGCTCACGGACCCGGCGAAGAACGTGTGGATGTCCCCGGTGATGAACGACACGTCCTCGACGCCGTTGCGGACCATGTGGTCGATGAGCTCGGCGCGTTCGGCGCCGTAGCCGTCCCACGCGTCGGGGTTCAGGGGCCAGCCGGGTGTCGAGTCCAGGGACATCATCATCACCTGGTTGCCGATGAGCTTCCATGGCGCCGGCGTGGCGACCAGCCGGTCCTTCAGCCACTGCTTCTGCTGCGCGCCGAGCAGCGTGCGGAACCCGCGGTTGTACTCCCAGGGCCCGCAGAACGGCGCCAGCGCGCTGTCGGTCGGGTCGCACGGCTGATTCGTCCGGTACTGGCGCGTATCGAGGAGGAAGACCTCCGCCGCGCCGAGGTTGATCGACCCGTACGTGCGATCGCGCTCGCCGGCGGCGCGGACGCGCGGCATCGCCTCGTAGTGCGCCTGGTAGCCGTTCTGCCGCCGGTCACCGAACGCGAGGCGGCGCCGCTCGGCGGCGCCGCCTTTGAACGTGCCGGCGTAGTTGTCCTCCACCTCGTGGTCGTCCCAGATGGCGACCAGCGGGAACTTCCGCCGGACCTCGAGCAGGTGCGGGTCGGAGTGGTAGAGGGCGTACTTCGCGCGGTACTCCTCGAGCGTCTCGGTCTCGCCGGTCTCCGGCGCCGACTCGTCCCTGCGGACCGGCCTCGACACCGAGGCGGTCCCCGCAAAGCCCTTCTCGTAGATGTAGTCGCCGAGGCAGACGACCAGGTCGATGTCGTCCTGCTCGGCCAGGTCGCGGTGGGCGTAGTAGTAGCCCGCGATGTACTCCTGGCAGCTGAAGAACGCGACCTTCACCGGCTCGGCGCTGTCGGGCGGGCGCGTCGTGCGGAAGCGGCCCACCGGGGAGTCCTGGGACCCGGTCGTGAAGCGGTAGAAGTACTGCTCGCCGGGCTGCAGCGGCCCGCCTTCCAGGCGCGTGCGGGCAGATCCGCCCTGCGCCGGGTCCGCGAGTACGTCCGTCGCCAACAGGGTCGACCCGAACCCCGGATCGGTGCTGACCTCGAGCGTCAGGCGGCTCGCGGTCTCCAGGCCGTCGAGCTTCGTCCACAGCGTGATCCCGCGCTGCGCCGGCTCGCCCGACGCCACGCCCTGCGTGAACGCGATGTCGGATGCGCGCTGGGCTCGCGCCAGGAGGGGGTCGCCGAGGACCACGAGCCCGGCACCGACGGCGGCACCGCGCACGAACCTCCGGCGGGTCATGGGGCTCGTCATGTCGCGGACGCTACTCCTGAACTTGGTCGACTGTCCAGGTTCGATCACCGGATGGTCACGACCTCGGCGTGTTGGCGCCGGAGCCGTGCCGGTGATGATCTACCCTTCCCCCGGCCGTGCTGTCCCCCGTCGTCGCCGCTGCTGCCGCCACCGCCATCGTTCCCGGCGTGTCGGCTCCCGCCCCCGATCCGATCTGTGCGCAGCCTGCGTACCGCTGCCCCGATCTCGTGATGGAGGAGCCGTACGACCTCGAGACCGACAGGCGCGGCAAGCGCACCGTGCTGCGCGCGGCGAACTCGATCTACTCGCTCGGTCGCGGGCCGCTGAAGATGTACGGATGGCGGATCGGCAAGACCTCGATGCGCGCGCGGCAGATCATCTACACCGCCAACGGCCAGGTCACCCGGCCGACGAACAACGGGCGGATCGTCTGGAAGGCCATCCCGGGGCAGGGCCACTACTGGAAGTTCGAGGACGCCGCGCGCTTCGAGCTGTGGACCGTCGGCGAGAACCGGCGGCGCGTGCGCGTCGGGCCGAAGGTCGTCTACTGCTTCCGGGACCTGCGGCGCACCCATCCTTCGGCGCGGTCACCGCGCAAACGGGTGAACCCGGGATGCAGCCAGGACGAGTCCCGCCAGCGCGTCGAGCTCGGCACGTCGGTCGGGTGGGCGGACATCTACCCGGCCAGCTACCACGAGCAGTGGATCGACGTGACGGGCCTGCGCGGGTGCTTCGCGCTGTGGCACATCGCCGACCCGTACAACCACTTCATCGAGAGCAACGAGGCCAACAACGCGGCGCGGACCATCGTGCGCCTGCCGTTCAAGGGCCGCGCCGGACGCTGTTAGGCGATGCTCGGCCGCCAGAAGGCGGGCGTGAGCAGCACCAGCACGGTGAAGATCTCCAGGCGGCCGGCGAGCATCACGACGCTGAGGAGCCAGCGCGCGGCGTCCGGGAGCGCGGCGTAGTTGTCCGACGCACCGAGATCGCCGAACGCGGGCCCCACGATGTTGACGGTGGCGGCCGCGCCTGACGTCGCGCTCAGCAGGTCCATGCCGCACACCAGCAGGGCCAGCGCGGTGGCGGCGGTGAGCGCCATGTAGAGCAGGAACAGCCCGAGCACGGCACGGCGGACGTCTTCGCCGAACACGCGGCGCCGCGTGCGCAGGACCTGCACCGCGCGGGGCTGCAGCTGGCGCTGGACCTCCTGCGACGCGGTCTTGCCGAGGAGCATGATCCGGATGACCTTCATGCCGCCGGAGGTCGAGCCGGCACATCCGCCGACGAACATCAGGCCGAGGAGGATGAGCAGCGCGGTGTCGTTCCACTCGGCGAAGTCCGCGGTCGTGTAGCCGGTCGAGGTCATGATGCTCGTCGCGCTGAACGCCGCGTCGCGGATCTCCAGGCCCAGGCTGCGGGTCTCGTTCTGCGCGAGGACGAGGGTCAGCGTCAGGACAGCCGTCGCGGCGGTGACGATGAGCAGGTAGGCGCGCACCTCCGCCGCCTGGGGCCAGATGTCGCGTCCGCGGATCGCGCGCCAGTAGAAGGCGAAGTTCACGCCGCCGGCGAGCATGAAGACGATGGCGACCATCTCGATCGCGGTGGAGTCGAACGCGCCGAGCGATGCGGTCTTCGTGGAGAAGCCGCCGGTCGCGACGGTGGTCATCCCGTGGTTGAGCGCGTCGAACGGTCCCATTCCGGCGGCCATGTAGGCGACGAGCGCGCCGGTCGTGAGCACGAGGTAGATGCCCCAGATGATCTTGGCGGTGTCGGCGATCCGCGGGGTGAGCCGGTCGGTCAGCCGGGAGGTCTCGGCGGCGAACAGCCTCGTCGCGAGACCCGTCGCCGGGGCGATCGCGACGACGAGGACGACGATGCCGACGCCGCCGAGCCACTGGCTGAGGCTGCGCCACAGCAGGATGGCGTCGGGCTGCGCCTCGATGTCGTCGATGAGCGTCGCCCCGGTCGTGGTGAAGCCGGCCATGCTCTCGAAGAACGCGTCCACCGGCCGGTCGAACGTTCCGTACAGCAGGAACGGGGCCATGCCGACCGCCGCGGCCAGCACCCACGCCATCGTGACCGCGAAGAACCCGTCCCGCGGACGCAGCGGCATGGATCGCAGCAGGCGAGCCGAGCGCAGGGCCAGCAGCGACACGGGCAGCGCGACCGCGGCCGGCACCGCGAAGGCAAGCAGCCCCTCGCCGCCGTCGAGCGCCGCGGCGACCGCGCACACGCCGAGCCCGAGGCTGACCGCCAGGAGCACGCCGGCCAGGATCGGGATGATCAGCCGCCAGTTCAGCTGCGGCCCGAAGCCGGTCCTGCGGAGCCTCACGCCGCCTCGAAGACCTGGCGGACCTCGGCGACGCCCTCCCGGGCGTTGAAGGCGATGACGCGGTCGCCCCCGCGGATCTTGTCGTCCTGGTCCGGGATCACGACCTCGCCGTCGCGCACGATCGCGGCGATGCGCGTGATGGCGAGCGAGGACGCGTCGGACACGGTGCGGCCCGCGGCCTTGCAGCCGTCGGCGGCCACGACCTCCAGGACCTCGGCGCCCCCGGTCAGCAGGTAGACGCTCTCGACGCTCGTGCCCCGCATCGCGCGCAGGATCGCCTCGGCGGTGACGAGGCGCGGGGAGAAGGCGGCGTCTATCCCGAGCGCGTCGACGAGCGGGGTGAACTCCTCCCGCGAGACGACGGCCAGGCACAGCCCGGCCCCGAGCTGTTTGGCGTGCATCGCGGCGAGCAGGTTCGCGCGGTCGTCACCCGCACACGCGACGAAGGCGCCGACGCGGTCGACGCCCTGGGCGAGCAGGACGTCCTTGCTCAGGCCCTCCTCGTGCAGCACGGTGGTGCGCGAGAGCTTCTCGGCCGCGAACCGCGCGCGCTCGGGGTCGCTCTCCATGAGGGTGACGCGGATGCCCTCGTGACGCGTGAGGCGCTTGGCCAGCGGGAGGCCGATCCGGCCGCCGCCGAAGACCACGACGTCGCGCACCTTCTCCGTGTGGCCTGCCGCGTGCGCGATCACGGGCCCGATGTCCTCTCGCGACGCCGCGATCAGCGCATGGTCGCCGGCCTTCGGCTTGTGGTACGGCTCGGCCGGGACCGCCTTGCCGTCGCGCAGCAGCGCAATGACCTTCTCCGGTCGCACGCGGCGGCGGTCGCTGAGCGGGCGGCCGACGAGCGGCGAGCGGGCGGTGAGGATGGTTTCGGCGACGGCCACCCGTCCCTCGGCGAAGTGCTCGACGTGCACGGCGCCGGGGAGCAGGATCGCCTCGGCGAGATCGTCGGCCGTCGCGCGCTCGGGGTGGATGACGAAGTCGATGCCGAGCACGTCGCGGGCGGAGGACTTCCCCGGCTCGAAGTAGTCGTCGTCGCGCACGCGCGCGACGGTCCGCGTGGTCCCCAGCTGGTCGGCGGCCAGCGCGGCGATGACGTTGGCCTCGTCGCTCTGCGTGACGGCGCACAACAGGTCCGCGTCGGCCGCGCCCAGCTCGCGCAGGAACTTCGGCGACGCGCCGTTGCCGGCCACGACCATGGCGTCGAGCTCACCCTGCGCCGCCTCGACGCGGACGGGATCACGGTCGACGACCGTGACGTCGTGACGCTGCGCGCTCAGCGTGTGGGCGATGTGGTGGCCGACCTCACCGAGGCCGATGACGATGACCTTCACCGTTCGGAGACTACGCGCCGTACGGGTACCACCAGTCCTTCACCTCGATGCGCGTCTCGATGTGGACGTGCTTGGGCTCCTGGAAGGCGTGCAGTCCCTCCGTGCCCAGCTCGCGCCCGAGGCCCGAGCGCTTGAAGCCCCCGAACGGGCCGGCGTCGTTGTCCGTGAGCGGGTCGTTGATCCAGACCGTGCCCGAGCGGATCTCCCGTGCGCACCGGACCATCGTCTCCAGGTCACGCGTGTAGACGTTCGCGCCGAGCCCGAAGGGCGTGGAGTTCGCGAGGGCGATCGCCTCGTCGAGCGAGCGCACGGGGACGATCGGCGCCACCGGACCGAACGTCTCCTCGCGCAGGAGATCGGTCTCCGCGGCGGCCCCGACGACGACGACGGGCTCGAGGTAGTGGCCCCGGGCGTGCCCGGCGTCCCCGCCTCCGGTCAGCACCTCGGCGCCTGCGGCGATCGCCGCGTCGACCTGCGCCGTCACCTTCGCCCGCTGCGCGGCCGAGATCATGGGGCCGATGTCCGTCTGGTCATCGGTCGGGTCGCCGACCCGCAGCGTCTTCGTGTGGTCGACGAACGCGGAGACGAAGTCGTCGTACACCGACGTATGGACGTAGAACCGCTCGGCCGACGTGCACACCTGGCCGGCGTTGAGGTACGCGGCCCACGCGCCGCCGCGCGCGGCGATCTCGATGTCCGCCGCGACGTCCGGGCAGACGATGAACGCGTCCTTGCCGCCGAGCTCCAGGTTGACGCGCGCCATCCGTCGCGCCGCATGCTCGGCGATGCGCGTCCCGGTCGCGACGGATCCGGTGAACGCGATCCCGTCGACCCCCTCGTGCTCGACGAGGTGCTCGCCGACCTCGCCTGCGCCCGCGAGAAGGTTCACCGCGCCCGGCGGCAGATGCTCGAACAGCGGGGCGAGCGCCAGGGTCGACAGCGGCGTGAGCTCGGACGGCTTGCACACCGCGGCGTTGCCCGCCGCCAGCACGGGCGCGAGCTTCCAGGCCAGGAGCAGCAGCGGGTAGTTCCACGGCACGATGCACGCGACGACGCCGAGCGGTTCGCGGATGACCAGCGCGAGCTGGGTGCGCTCGACGGGCGGGATGACCCGGCCCTCCTCGGCGCGCGCCAGCTCGGCGTAGAAGTCGAAGGCCGACGCCGTCCAGCCGACCTCGTCGCGATTCTCGAGCAGCGGCTTGCCGCCCTCGGCCGTCATG
>SXGQ01734547.1_pt1 | contig 20931 bp, 19 predicted proteins | sample 3178371 | NCBI WGS metagenome assembly SXGQ01 (sample SAMN11356859, study PRJNA531348) | freshwater metagenome | isolation source: freshwater sample F1-20 | place: China: Fuxian Lake, Yuxi | collected 2017-12-25 | reverse complement strand
GTTCCTGCTGGGCAACGAGCGCGTCGGCGTGGCCCCGGTCGGGTCGACGAAGCGCTGGCTCGCCGCCGCGAAGGAGCTCGCCGGCGACCGCATCGCCGGCGACCCGGTGCTCGCCACCCGCGTCGCCGGGCTCGAGAACGAGCTGCTCGCGCTCGAGCTGACGGCGCTGCGCGTCGTCGCGCACTCGGCCGACGGCAAGCCGCACCCGGCCTCCTCGGTGCTGAAGCTGCGCGGCACGGAGCTGCAGCAGGCCGTCACCGAGCTGTACGTCGACCTGGCCGGCCCGCTCTCGCTCGCGTCGGGCGCCGGCGACGACTCCGGCGTGCCGGACTGGGCCCGCGTCAGCACCCCGCAGTACCTCAACTACCGGAAGGCGTCGATCTACGGCGGCTCCAACGAGGTGCAGCGTCAGATCATCGCCAAGACCATCCTGGGACTGTGAGGCAGCCATGGACTTCACCCTCGACTCCGAGCAGACCGCGCTGCGCGACGCCGTCCGCGGCCTGCTGAGCAAGAGCTACGACTCGACGGAGACCCGTCGCGAGATCACCAAGACCGACCCCGGCTTCTCCGAGGACGTGTGGCGCCAGCTGGCCGAGGTCGGCGCGCTGGGCCTGCCGTTCGCCGAGGAGGACGGTGGCTTCGGTGCCGGACCGGTGGAGGTCTCGATCGTCGCCGAGGAGATCGGGCGGGTGCTCGCGCCCGAGCCGTACCTCGAGACGATCCTGGCTGGTGGCCTGGTCGCCGACCTCGGCTCGCCCGAGCAGCGATCCGACGTGATCGGCCGGGTCGCGGAGGGCGCGCTCGTGCTCTCCTTCGCCCACCACGACATCGCCGACGCGGTCGTCGCGACGCAGTCCGGTGACGCCTGGACGCTGTCCGGCGTCAAGGAGCCGGTGCTGCACGGCGCTCGCGCCGACCTGCTGGTCGTCACGGCCCGCACCGACGCCGGTGTCGGCGTGTTCCTCGTCGACCCGTCCGCGGACGGCGTGGAGCGCACGGGCTACCGCACGCACGACGGTGGTCGCGCGGCGCGCGTGGCGTTCGACGGTGCCGCGGCCACGCCGCTCGGCGACCCGTCGGTCGACGCGACCGACGCCGTGGCCCTGGCGGTCGCGCGCGGACAGGTCGCGCTCGGCCACGAGGCGGTCGGCGCGATCGACGTCGCCCTGCGGATCACGACCGAGTACCTCAAGACGCGCAAGCAGTTCGGCGTCACGCTGAACACGTTCCAGGCGCTGACCTTCCGGGCGGCCGACCTGTACGTGTCGGCGGAGCTGGTCCGCAGCACGGTCACGTGGGCGACGCTGGTGCTGCAGGACGAGCCGGAGCGGGCCGTCGAGGCGGCGTCGCGCGCGAAGCTGCAGGTCTCGCGCGCCGGCCGGCACATCGGCCAGGAGGCGATCCAGCTGCACGGCGGCATCGGCATGACGGCCGAGTACTCGGTGGGCCACTACACGAGCCGGCTCACCGCGATCGACCACACGCTCGGCGACGGCTCGGAGCACCTGGCGCGCCTCGCGTCGACGGTGACCGACCACGGCGTCGTCGACCCGATCGGCTGATCGGCACCCACTCCCGACGCCCCCGTCCGCACAGCGGTCGGGGGCGTCGTGCGTGGGTGGCGGGAGGTTGACGGACCGCTGCGGCTGCGATGATCCGGGCATGGCAGCCGCCCGGTTCGAATTCTTGGACACTCACCCCGAGGTGACAGCCGGCTTCGCCGTCGTCCTGAGCTTGTGGTTCCTGGTCGCCTGGTTGTTCCGCAGCGAGAAGGGACTGGCACGGGCGAGCTACGAGGATCGACGACGAACGCTGCGCGCCGCGTTCGCCTCAGCCCTTGCCGTGGCGATGCTCGTGTCGGCCCTGCGGGTGGATTCCTTCGACGCCGTGGGGAAGCTGAACTTCTCCCTGCTGCCGGCCTCGTGCGCCATCGTGGGCGCGTGGGGCATTCTCGTCATGGGTCGCCTGGCCGACGCGCCCGCCAGCTCCGTCGGCACCTGGCGACAGCCCGTCTGGACGTGGTGGCCGGTCCTCCTCGGCGCCGCACACACGGTGGTCACTGTCATCGCCGTGGTCCGCGTGGAGCCGTGGGCCATCGGCACGACGCAGCACGTGTCGATGTGGGTGGTGGGAGCCTTCTCCTGCGCCGCGGGCGTGGGGACGACAGTCGCGGCGCTGCGGTTCCGCGTCCCGGTGGCCGCCGGGACGTGAAGGACCCCTCGCGCACCCGCCAGAGCCCACTGACCCGTGCTGCCTTCCGGCCCTGGGGGAGTTGGGTGAGATAGCGCCACGCGAGGGGCTGGGCCCAGCATACGGGGGCTGCCCCGGTGCGTTCCACGCGGGATGCGACCGGTACGCTCGTCCGCGGAGGATTCGCATAGTGGCCTAGTGCGCTCGCTTGGAAAGCGGGTTGAGTGAAAGCTCTCAGGGGTTCGAATCCCCTATCCTCCGCCACGTGCCACGGCCCCCAGCGCTCTTTGCTGGGGGCCGTGGTGCGTTGTCGAGCATGGCGATTCGAGGAGGAGGGAGCGCCAGCGACCGACGGGGTCCCCTATCCTCCCCCGGCGTCTGTGCCAGCGGATTTGAGGAGAGGCTGGGACACCTCCCTCGCGGACTCGACGAGCGACCTCACCGCCGCACGACCGCGCGCGTGAGGACTTCGACACGCGACGGTGCCGCGAGCGCCTCACCGGCACAACACGCGCGTCCTAGCGTCGAGAGGACGCTCGGGGACATCGGAGAGGACGCAGCGATGGGCGTGCAACCGCAAGCACCAGGACGGACGCTGCCGAGCGGTCGCGAGACGTCACGGACGATGCGCTCGTGGACCACCGCGGACCGGCCGGTCGGTGAGCAGTTCGCCTACTGGCGCGAGGTGATCTGCGAGGCGTTCGCGCCGCTTGCGGCCGAGCGCGGCCCGCACCACGCGGCCGAGGCCGGCACACGCAGCGGCATCGAGAGCTGGGTGCGTTCGAGCCGACTCACGGGCACCAACTGCGCGGAGGTGTCCTCACGGACCCAGCTGATCTCCCACGGCCGCGCCGAGGTGCGACGGACCGCGTCGGAGGAGGTCTTCGTCAACCTGCAGCTGAAGGGCTCGTGCATCGGGCGCCAGGACGACCGGGCGTGCGTCGTCCCCGCAGGCGGGTTCGCGCTCTTCGACACGACGAGCGAGTACCACCTCGACTTCGTCGAGGACCCCCGCGACGGGGAGTGGCGGGTGCTGTCCTTCCGCGTGCCGCGGGCAGACCTCGTGCCCATGCTGGCGTCGGACGAGGGCTTCACGGCTGTCGCGCACGACTCGAGGACGAGCGGGATGGCGAACCTCGTGGCGTCGACCATGGCGTCGATCTGGCAGAACATCGGCGCGCTCGACGGCGTCGCCGCCGAGGCGGCGGAGACCGCGTTCACCACGACGCTCGCCGCCGCGTCAGGACCGGGCGACCTGGTCGGGGACGCACGCCGCGAGAGCTGCGACGCCGCGCTGCGGGCCTCGATCAACCGGTACGTCGCCGCGCACCTGCACGGCGACGACCTGGCTCCGGCCGTCGTCGCCCGACGCTTCGCGATCTCCGTGCGCAAGCTGCACGCCCTCTACGAGGGCACGGGGTGCACGTTCGCCCAGACGGTGATGCGTCTGCGGGTCGAGGCCTGCGCCCGCGACCTCGCGAGCAGCAGCCGCACCGTCACGGAGATCGCCACCCGGTGGGGCTTCTACGACCTCTCCCACCTCAACCGGGTCTTCCGGGCCCACCGCGGATGCCTGCCGTCGGAGTACCGGCTGGGTGCCGAGGCGTCCTAGCCCGACGTCCCGGACAGCCGTGCACCGCTGTCCCACCAACCTCGCACCCTCGTGCGAGCCAGCGCCTGTGCCGCCGACCGATGCTGGAGCACCAGCCGTCGGAAGCGCCGACGCACGACAGAGGAGCCGAGCATGGCACTTGACTTCACCTTGAGCGAGGAGCAGCAGGGGCTGCGACTCCAGGCCCGCGCCTTCGCCGACGACGTCCTGAGCGGCGTCGCCGGCACCATCGCCGACATCGCCGACCCCCTCGAGCGGTTCCGCGCGCTCAAGCCGTACTACGAGAAGATGGTCGACGCCGGCTTCCTGGCCGGCCTCGTGCCCGCGGAGCAGGGTGGGCACCGCTTCTCCAACCTGCAGTTCGCGCTCGCGTGCGAGGAGCTCGCGCGGGTCGAGATCAACGTGCCCACCGCGCTCCTCGGCACGGGGCTGGGCCTGTACCCCGTCATCAAGGCCGGGACCGACGAGCAGAAGGAGCGGTTCCTGCGGCCGTTCGCGGGCTCGGAGCCGAGGCTCGCCGCGATCGCGTTCACCGAGGCCGCCGGCGGCGCCAACTTCGACAGCCCCGACGCGTCGGTCGGCGTGCAGACCTTCGCCGAGCGCGACGGCGACGAGTGGGTCATCAACGGCCGGAAGGCCTACACCACGAACGCGTCGGGCTGGGACGACGACGGGGCCGACCTGATCGCCGTGGTCTGTCGGGTCGACCCGACGAAGCCACCGCTGGAGTCGCTCGCGATCATCATGGTCGAGAAGGGCAATTCGGGCGTGAAGATCACGGGCATGATCGACACGGTCGGCCACCTCGCGGCGAACTCGCCCCAGGTGCACCTGGACGACGTGCGCGTCCCGCTGGACAACATGATCGGCCAGCCCGGCGACGGCATGGACCTCACCAAGGGCGCGTTCTCCTGGACCTGCTCGAGCATCGCCGCCGCGTGCGTCGGCAAGATGCGGGCGGCCTTCGACTTCGCGTACGAGTTCACGCGGACCGAGAAGCGGTCCGGCCCGCACCCCGTCATCGAGTACCAGAACGCGGGCTACATGCTCGTCGACATCAAGACCCGCATCGAGGCCGGCCGCTACCTGGCCTGGAAGGCGGCGCACCACTTCGACGCGACGGACGGCGCGGACCGCGAGCTGTCGAACATGAGCAAGATCTACAACTCCGAGCTGTCGGTGCAGGTCGTCTACGACGCGATGCGCCTCGTCGGGGTCGACTCCTACACGACGATGACGCCGATCGCGGGGATCATGCAGGACGTGCTCTGCTTCCCGGTCTACGACGGCGGCAACATGGGCGTCCGCCGGCGACACCTGCACGAGATGCTGCTGGAGCCGACCTACGACCCCCTGGCGGCCGCGGAGAACCGCGTGTCGTTCTGATCCTGCGGCCCCGACGCGACGCGGCCGGGTCGGACTCCTCGAGGAGCCCGACCCGGCCGCGTGGTCGTGACAGGGGTCAGTGCGCGGACTGGTAGGCCTCGATGAGCGAGGAGGGGACGCGTCCGCGGGCGGGGACGTCGAGGCCCTGCTCCTGCGCCCACTCGCGCACGGCCTTGGCGTCGACCGACGACGCGGACGACGCGGAGGACGAGCGGCGCGAGGAGCTGCTGCGGCCGGAGGCGCGACCTGCGCGGCGACCGACGGCGACGTAAGGCGCGACGGCGTCGGCGAACGCCTGCCGCTCGGCCTCGGTGAGGTCGACCTCGTAGCCGACCCCGTCGAAGGTGAAGGCGACGGTGGGCGACGGCGTGTCGATCTCGTCACCGCTCAGGTCGGAGTAGAACTTTTCCACGGTCTTTTTTGCCATAGGTGGAGATTATCGCGTCCGAAGAGAAAGTCGTGACACCGGGCTGGATCATTATGGACCAAAGTCAGGAATATCGTCCAACACCTTTTTTCGACTTTATGGCGCTGGGACGAATCCGCGGTCGCTGAGCACCGGGACGACGCCGCTCGACCCCACCTGGGCGGCGACGGCGACATCGGCCTCCCAGCCCGCCGCCACGAGCTCGAGCCCGCTCGCGCAGGCGTGCAGGTGGGACGACTCGCGCTCCCGCACGAGCCGGTAGGCGTCGGCGGCCAGGGCGGCCTCGGGCGACAGCCCGGGCCAGTCGAAGTCCTCGAGCGCGGCGAGCACCGCGCCGGCACCCCAGAGGTCCTCGACCGCCGGTCGCAGCGTCCCGTCGGGCCACCGCTCGCCGGCGGCGACCACCGCCACGACCGTGTCGTCGGCGTCGTGCTCCCGCGCGATCCAGGAGGCGACGGCGGCGGCGTTGCGCAGGCTCGCCCCGACCACGGTCGTCGCCGCCGACGCCAGGGCGTGCGCGACGGCCGACCCGTTGGGCGACGGCAGCACGAGCCTGGGCGGCAGGTCGACCTCCAGCAGACGGGCGGGCGACAGCGTGGGCTCGTCGGGCGCGGCACTCGAGCGCCCACCGGCCAGCACGGCGCCCGTCTGGGCGGCCACCGCTGCGGCGTCCGGTCGACCCGCCGGGTACGGCACCACTACGGCACCGCGCTCGACGGCCACGCCGAGGGCGGTGGTGAAGGACAGGACGTCGACGACGACCGCGACGTCGGCGCCCTCGCCCACGGCGAGCCCGCCGGTGGGTCCCCAGTCGAACCGGACCGTGTGGTCGCCCTGGCGCGTCGCCGTCATGGCACCAGTGTGCCGACCCGACGGTGGCGCCCGGTCACGGCCGGCGCCGCCGGGCGACGACGACGATGCCGGCCACGACGGCGAGCAGGACGAGGGCCAGCGCGACCGTCACCGCAGTCTCGGCGCCCGAGGGACGCAGCGCGTCGTGCTCCTCGACCTGCGTCGCGCGCGGTGTCCGCTCCCGCGTCTCGACGGTCGGCCGGGTCTGCACCGGCACGTCCTCGCCGTCGGCCAGCAGCTGGTAGCGCAGGGCGACGAACTGCCCCGGCTGCACCCGCTGCTCGCGCAGCCCGGTCTGCGCGAACGTCCAGTCGCCGCCCTCGTCGGCGACCAGGAAGGCCCAGTACCCCGACCCGGACAGCGACGCGCCGCACCGCTCCTCGTCGGGTCCGGGCCGACCGTCGACCCGGCACACGAACGGCGTCGACCCGCTGGTCTCCACCAGGTCGTGCCCCGCCGCGACCAGTGCGTCCTGCGCGACGGCGTCCGTGTCGAGGCCGGTCGCGCAGCGCACGTCGGGCTCACCACCGAGCGAGGCCGGCTCGACGACGACCACGACGTCCTCCGCGGTGCAGGCGGCGGTCGAGCCGGAGTCGGAGGCGGTGGCGGCGGTGGCGGGTGCGAGGAGGCCGCCCAGCAGCACGGCGAGGACCAGGACGGGACGGGGCGACGGGCGCATGCCCACCATCCTCGCCGACCGGCGCTCCCTCACCCCTGGGCGACCTCGACGGCCGGCTGTCCGTAGCGGGCGCGGCGGGCCGCACGGCGCAGTGTCGTCAGCACGGGAGGTCCGAGGATCCCCACGAGCAGGGCGTTGGTGATAGCCCGCCCGGTGTCCCAGCCCCAGGTCGACGTGAGCAGGTTGTAGAGCAGGAAGCGGTGCAGGTTCTCCCCCACCGGGTCGCCCGGCACCAGCTGCAGCGTCCGGTCGGAGCCGGGGACGGCGATGCCCAGCTGGAAAGGCCAGGACGACAGGTTCATCAGCATGCCGAAGGCGTAGGCGACGACCACCGCGTAGACGACGAGCATCACGACCTCCGCGCGGCCCGTCACCCGTCGCGGGAGCAGCCCCGCGCCCAGCCCGATCCAGGCCGCGCACATCATCTGGAACGGCAGCCAGGGCCCCACCCCCGACGTCAGCAGCGCCGAGGCGAACAACGACGTGCACCCGAGCACGTAGCCGAACCCGGGGCCGAAGACCCGGCCGGCGAGGACGAGCACGAAGAAGACGGTCTCGATCCCGGCCGTCCCCGCACCGAGCGGTCGCAGCGCCGCGTTGACCGCGGTCAGCACACCGAGCATCGCCAGAGCCTTGGCGTCCATGCCGCCTTCGGTCAGCTCGGCGACGACGACCAGCACGACGATCGGCAGCAGCGCCATGAAGATGAACGGCTGGTCGACGCGGGTCGCCCCCGCCGCGGGCTGCACGAACAGCGGCCACAGGAACATGACGAGCCCCGCGACCGACGCGACCCCGAGCACGAGCGCCGAGCGTGGCGTGAGGCGCGACGTCACGACGACGCCCCCGCGACGTCGGCGACCGTGAGCCAGCCGGGCCCGAGCACCTTGGCCGTCTGGGGCGCGAACGCCGGCGACTCCGCCAGCACCTTGCCGACGTCGCCGGCCGACACGACCTCACCCTCGGCCATCACCACGACGGCGTCGGCGACGAGCGCCACGAACTCCACGTCGTGGGTCGAGACCACCACACCTCGACCCTCGGCGGCCTGCGCGTGCAGGATGTCGGCGAGCTGGGTCTTGGCCGAGTAGTCGAGGCCGCGGGTCGGCTCGTCGAGCAGCAGGAGCCGCGGAGCCGCGGTGAGCACGATCGCCAGGACGAGCGACAGCCGCTGGCCCTCGCTCAGGTCGCGCGGGTGCTGGTCGCCGTCGATCCCGGGGGCCAGCCGGTCGAGCAGCGCGCGGCACCGCCCGTCGGCCGCGTCGGTGTGTGCATCGGCCGCGGCGCACTCCTCGTCGACGCTCTCCAGGTAGAGCAGGTCCGACGCGGTCTGGGGCACGAGACCCACCTGGGCCCGTGCCGCCGCCGGAGCGAGGCCGGCGGGGTCGAGCGCCTCCGACCCCACCGCGACCCGGCCGGCGGCGCGCCTGACCCCGCCTTGCAGCGCCCACAGCAGCGACGACTTGCCGGAGCCGTTGCGTCCCATGAGCGCCACGACCTCGCCGCTGCGGACGGTCAGGTCGACGGCGTCGACCGCCCGGTGGCGGCGGTAGTCGACGCACACGCCGTCGGCCCGCAGCACCGGCGCCCCCACGGGACGGCGGGGACCGCGCACGGGTGCGGGACCGATCCGCTCGCGCAGCGGGGCGGACCGCCGGCGCGCGTCGCGCACGGTGAGCGGCAGCGGGTCCCAGCCGGCGAGCCGGCCGAGCTCCACCAGGGGCGGGGCGACGGGGCTGTCGCGCAGCACGTCGGCCGGCTCGCCCGAGCGGACGTGACCGTGCTCGACCACGACGAGCCGGTCCGCGAACGGCACCACGCGCTCCATCCGGTGCTCCGCGACGACGACGCCGAGCCCGACGTCGGCCACGAGCCGGGCCACCGTCGCCAGGACGTCCTCGGCCGCGGTGGGGTCGAGCGCCGACGTCGGCTCGTCGAGCACGAGCATCCGCGGGTGCATCGTGAGCACGGCACCGATCGCGACGCGCTGCTGCTGGCCTCCCGACAGCGTCCGCAGCGACCGGCGGCGCAGGTCGGCGATGCCGAGCAGGTCGAGCGTCTCCTCGACGCGCCGACGCATGGTCTGCGGGTCGAGGCCGAGCTGCTCCATGCCGTACGCCAGCTCGTCCTCGACCACGTCGCTCACGAAGCCCGCCGCCGGGTCCTGCGGCACGTACCCCACGAGGTGGGCGAGCTCGCGCGGCGGCGTGCCGACGATCGAGGCGCCGTCGACGAGCACGTCGCCCTCGAGCAGACCGCCGCTGAAGTGCGGGACCAGCCCGTTGAACAGGCCGAGCAGCGTCGACTTGCCCGACCCGGTGCGACCGCACACCAGGTGCAGCTCGCCGTCGGGCAGCAGCAGGTCGACGTCCTTCAGGGTCGGCCCCGCGTCCTCGTAGGAGAACGTCACGTCACGCAGCTCGAGCACGGGGCACCTCCCCCTCGTCGTGGTCGGTCGGGTCGTCGGTCGTGTCCCGGCCCGTCGGGCCGGCGACGTCGGTCGCCGGCGGTGGCGTCAGGAAGGCGGGCAGCACGCCGACCAGCACGACGAGCAGCACCGGAAGGCTGACCGTCGGCCATGATCCCAGGTCGGGCACGACGACGTAGGGGTCGAGGTCGAACGCCCGGTCGACCCCCACCGCCACGACGACGCCGCACAGCGCCGTCAGGACCTCCGCCGGACGCCAGCGGTCGGGGCGGTAGCGGGTCCGGCGCACCCGTCGCCCGGCGGAGCGCAGCGCCGCGGCGGCGAGCAGCACCCCCACGACGAGGACCGGCCCGGCGAGGACGCGGGGCGCGGTGCCGTCGAGGTAGGCGTAGGCACCGACGCAGAGGGCGCCGAGCCCACCGAGCATCAGCCCGCCCGTGACGAGCCGCTGCGCCGGTGTCGCACCGCCGGTACGGCCGTAGCCGCGCGCGTCCATGCCGGCGGCGAGGGTCATGGACCGTTCGAGCGCGTCCTCCAGCACCGGCACGACCACCCGCCGCAGCGACCGGACGCCCCGGCTCGCGTCACCCCGCAGCCGGCGCGCCCGACGGACGCGCTGCACGCTCTCCGCGAGCTGGGGGAAGACCGACAGCGAGACCACCACGGCGGTGCCGACCTCGTAGAACGCGGGCGGCACCGCGGCGAGCAGCCGTCGGGGGTTGGCCAAGGAGTTGGCGGCACCGACGCACAGGATGATCGCGGCGAGCCGCATGCCGTCGTAGAGGGCGCCGAGCAGCGACACCGCCGTCACGTCGCCGAGCAGCTGGATGCCGCGCGCGACGTCGGGGAGCGGGATCTCGGGCAGGTGGAGCAGGACGGTCTCGCCCTCGACGGCGCCGCCGCCGAGCACGATCCGGTAGAGCACCCGCAGCACGACGACGAACAGCGCGAAGTAGACGTAGAACCGGTACGACAGCGCCCACGGCGCGTCACCGCGACGCGCCACGACGACCACCGACACGACCGCGCCGACGACCGCCAGCACGAACGGGTTGAGCGTGAACGAGGCCGCCGCGGCAAGACCCAGCGCCCAGAGCCACCAGGCTCCGGGGTGCAGGTCGCGCGCCGGGGAGGTCAGGAGCGGTCGTCCCTCCGCCGCCAGGCGACGACGCCGCCCGCGCCCAGCAGGGCCAGGACGACCGCGACGGCCACGAGCGTCCCGACGGGTGCGCCCGAGCCGGCGTCGGACGACGTGGCTCGGGTCTCGTCGCCGCTCCCGGCGCTCGTGGCGTCACTTGCCGACGGCGTCGCCGACGAAGCGGTCCGTCGCGCGCGCTCGTCGTCGCGTGCACGCTTCTCGTCCTCGTCGTCGTCGCCCCCCGCACCGTCGCGGGACTCCCGCCCCGCGTCCTTCGACGAGCCGGTCCCCCGACCGGACGACGGGGCGCCCGCCGACGCGCCGCCGTCACCGGACGCGCCGGAGCCGCCCCGGCCCTCGGACCTGCTCGGACCACGCGACCCTCCAGCGCTGCTGGTGGGGCGCGCCGACGGCTGGGCAGCCGCCGCGCCCGCCGGGGTGACGCCCGGCTGCGCGCGGCTCGCCTGGCCCTGCCAGCTCCACGCGACCCAGCCGCCACGCGGGACGTCGAGCCCGTCGACGCCGATCTGTGCATAGCTCCACGACCCGTTGCCCGTGGACACCCAGAGCGACCAGTACGCGTCGGCGGGCGACGCCTGCACGCAGCCGGCGTCGGCCGGCAGCGCGTTGACCCGGCACACGAAGCCACGCTCGCGAGCGGCTCGCTGCATCGAGACACCGGCCGCGGTGAAGGCGGCGGACGCCTTGCTGCCCGAGCCCGGGACGCACGTGGTGCTCACGCCACCGCCGAGCTGGTGGGGATCGACGACGACGGTCACCCCGTCGCCCTGCGCGCAGGCCGCAGCCTGGGCCGGTGCCTGCACGACGACCGCGCCGGACGCCACCCCGAGCAGGGTGGCGACCAGCGCGGCCAGGAGCCGTCGGGTCATCGGACCACCGTGAGGGTGGCCGTGCCCTGGCGCGTGTCCGTGAGACCACGGACGAACACCGTCTTGCGCCCGGTCGCGGGGCCCACGCCGATGACCGTCGTGAAGCGTCCCGTGCTCGACGCCTTGCCGGTCGCCACGTAGCGGCTGCGGTAGTACACGCGCACCGGCTCGCCGGCCGCGAGGCCACGGGCGTTCACCCGGACCTTGCCGTCGACCTTCACCGACGTCGCGCCGACGCTCGCCGGGAAGCGCGCCGACGCGGCGAGCACGCGCACCGACGTCGAGCCGACCCGGTTGCTGCGCGAGCCGGTGACCGTCGCGCGCACGGTGCCCGTCCGCGTCGGCGCCTTCACCGAGGCCGTCGCCAGGCCGTCCGCGTTCGCGAAGACGCTCACGGCGCCTCCGCCCGCCAGGACCACCCGGGCCTTCTCGCCCGAGGCGAGGCCCGTGGCTCGCACGGCCACGGTGCTTCCGCCCGCCACGTAGCTCGTGGGGGCGGCCACCGTGAACGTCGCGGGCGGCAGCTGGGCGTCGACACCGACGGCGGCCTGCGCCGTCGCGCGGACCCACTGGTCACGCGCCTCGACCGGGATGCCCTTCTCGAGCCCGGTCTGCAGGGCTGCGTCGTCGTAGGCGATCGCGCCGATCTCGTTGCCCAGCGCGGTGTCCTCGGCCTTGGCGTCGGTGACCTGCTTGCTCACGATCCACGACGCGGCGGCGCCGGCGCGACCGACCTGGCCGACGCTCTTCAGGGTCGCGGCCGCCAGGCCCGTGCTGTTCGTGTTGGGGGTGCCGCCGTCGCTGAAGGAGCCGTCGGCGGCCTGCGTCCGCAGCAGCCAGCCGGTGGCCTCGTCGACGTCGTCGTCGAGACCGGTGACCCCGTGCTCGCGCGCGACCTCCAGCGCCTGGAGGGCGAACGCGGTGGCGTCGACGGTCGGGCCCTGCTCGGCACCAGGCGTCCCGCACTGCTCGTCGGCCATGCTCACCCGGAAGCCACCGTCGGCGCACTGCTGCTTCAGGAGGTACTCGACCGTCGACGCCGCGCGGCTCGACGACGCCGTCGACAGCGCCCTCACGACCCACGCCTGGCCGATGGTGTTCGAGTAGTCCCCGTACGAGGAGAGGTCGCGGGCCCGGCCGGCTGCCGCCCCCTCGGCGACCACACGCTCCTCGGCGCGCTGGACCAGGTCGACCCCGCCGAAGCTCGTCGCGTCCTGGCCCGCCTCCTGGACGGCGCTGGCGAGCTTGCCCGTGGCGCCGGCGTAGCGGTCGTCGGGGGCGAACGAGCCGCCGGTCGTGTACTCGTCGACCTTCGACGCCAGCGCCTCGACGATGCGCTGCTGCGTGGCGGCGCGGGTGTCGAGGTCGCGCAGCGCGAGGAGGACGTCGATGGTCAGGCCGAGGTCGTCGAAGTCGTACTGCTCGTTGTGCACGACGCCGTCGGTCAGCTGGTCGTCCAGCCACCGCGCCGCGGAGTAGGCGTAGGAGTTCGGGGCGGCCTGCGCGGCCGGGGCGGCGCCCAGGAGTCCGGCGCCGAGGGCGACGACGGCGGTCGCGACGGCGCCGCGACGGAGGGTGTGCTTCATGGGGGTCCTCACCCGCTGCAAAAAGAGCAGGGGACGCCCCTGGAGGGGAGACCCGCTGCGACCACGACAGCGTGATTCGGTCGGGTGCCCGGTGCGGTGTTCCGGCTCCCCCCGACGGCGGGCGGCGGGGGCTACGGTTGCGGGTCAGCGCCGGACTTCGACCGGCTTCCCCGCAGTCGGGCACGTGGAGTGGTGTGTCGACTGACAGGCGGACGGTACCACCCGCTCCCGTCGCGCAGCGAGGCCTGAGACCGGGATCTCAGGCGTCCGTCCGTCGTCGAGCGACCCACCGGCGCACCTCCGAGGAGCTCACGGACACCACCACCAGCACGGAGAGCCCGGTGGAGCCCAGCACGACCAGGCTGGGGCGGGGACCGTCCGACAGCAGCGCGAGCTGCACGACCGCCTCGGCCGTGCACACCACCATCAGGAGCACGCGGGCGAGCGACCGGCGCGCCACCACGAGCCCCCACAGGACGGCACCCAGGACCGTCGCGCCGCTCAGGCGTGCCACCTCCGCCACCGACGCCGAGGAGGTGAGCAGGTCGGCCCCGGACACGGCCACCGCCCCCGCGACGGCGAGGACCGCCTTCGCCACGAGGAAGACGCCGCTGAGGAGCAGCGACGGCGGCGGCAGGTGGTGCTCCCAGGTCGAGGCCGCGTGCGGAGCGTCGGGACGGCCCGGCGCACCCAGGCCGGTCAGGTCGAGCACCGCGAGCGTGCCGTCGCTGCGCACCACGTCGCCGCCACCGTTCCGGGCCGTGAACGCGGTCGAGAAGTCCTCCACCACCCGCAGCCTCGCCGACGGCACCGCGTAGCGGACCGAGTCGACGACGAAGTCGCGCTCGACGTCGACGTCCGCGTCGACCTTGTGGGTCACCTGCAGCGTGAACAACGACAGACCGACGGCACGGTCGTACGTGGCGGCGGCGAGCCAGTCGACCCGGAAGCCGCCGGGCAGCACCCAGCCCTCCGGCACCGGCCAGAACCGCACGTGGTGACGTCGCGCGGCGTTGCCGTCGACCTCGCGCTCGTACGCGAAGGCCTGCGGGCGGCCGAACAGGAGCAGCGGCGACACCGGCGCCGCCGGGTAGGAGCGGCGCAGCAGCGCGGACACGACGATGCCCCACGACGAGCGCAGCGTCACCTCGTCGGCACGCGTCCAGCCGGCCTCGACCATGGCCGCGTGCACGTCGGCCTCGGTCCCGTCGAGCGCCAGGTTCACCGGGTCGCCGAGCACGCCCACGGTCGTCAGGGTCCGCCCGATGAAGTAGTCGGGCACGTAGACCCGGCTCAGCACCTGCTGGAGCCGCGGCAGGCCGACGTAGGCGAGGAGCACCCAGAACAGGACGAACCAGGCTGCGCCGTCCCAGCTGAGCAGGCCGCGCCACCCGTCGGTCGGGGCGAGCTCCCAGCCGAGCCAGACGGCGAGCAGGGCGCCGACGACGAAGAACGCCCCGTCGACGACGTCACCCAGACGCCACGTCCGGCCCGTCTTGCCCGGGGGGTGGTCGTACCGGGGCGGCCGCGACGGAGGGGCGGTGTCGACCGGACGACCGCGTCTCCAGTCCTGCCCGCCCGACGGCATGGTGCTCACACGGCGCTCACACCGCGTCGAGGCGGCCCTCGGCCACGAGCACGCCGGTGGCGTCGGCGTAGACCCACTGCCCGGGCCGCACCGTGACGCCCCCGAAGGCCAGCTCGACGCCGACGTCGCCGAGGCCGCGGCGCTCGGTGCGCACGGGCGTGGGCGCGAGGGCCTGGACACCGAGGTCGAGGTCGCGCAGGACCTCCACGTCGCGCACGGCCCCGTGGATGACGAGGCCGGCCCAGCCGTTCTCGACGTAGCGGGCGGCGATGAGGTCGCCGAGGAGGGCGCGGCGCAGCGAGCCGCCGCCGTCGACGACGAGGAGCCGTCCCTCACCGGGCTGCTCGCCCAGCTCCTTGACGCGCGAGTTGTCCTCGAAGCAGGAGACCGTCTCGACGGGGCCGGCGAAGGCCTCCCGTCCACCGAAGCCTCGCAGGAGCCCGGGCTGCACGACCGACACGCGGTCGGGGTGGTGGTCGTCGCAGAGGTCGGGCGTGGTCCATCCGGTCATGGGGTCCTCCGGGTCGGGGTGCACCACGACCCTATGCGCACCGCCAGGGGCGGGTCAGCCGACCTGGCCGCCCACCGCGACGACGGCGACGAAGCCGCCGACGAACAGCACGGTGCGCACCAGGCCGGAGCGCAGGAGCCGCAGCTGCACGGCGTCGAGCCGAGGAGCGGCCGGCCGCGAGGAGCCGGAGTGCGCGATGTTCGCCATGCCCGACACGCTACCACCCCAGGCAGAACACACAAGTTCGGCAGACCGAACTCGTGCGGGACGTCGTGAGCGCCCCGGGACGCGTCCGCCCTCCCCTACCCTGGAGCGGTGCCCGCCTCCGCCCTGTCGTCCTCGATGCAGGACTACCTGAAGGTCATCTGGACCACCCAGGAGTGGGACGACTCGCCCGTCACGTCGCGGGCGCTCGCCGAGCGCTTCGGCGTCTCCCCGTCCACCGTGTCCGAGGCGCTCAAGAAGCTCGCCGCCGCGGGGCTGGTCGACCACGAGCGCTACGGCACCGCCACCCTCACCGACGCCGGCCGCGCGGCCGCGCTCGCGATGGTCCGACGCCACCGCCTCGTCGAGACCTTCCTCGTCGACTACCTGGGCTACGCGTGGGACGAGGTGCACGACGAGGCCGAGGTGCTCGAGCACGCCGTCAGCGACGACTTCGTCGAGCGTCTCTCCGCCCGCCTCGGGCACCCCGAGTTCGACCCGCACGGCGACCCCATCCCGACCGCGGACGGCCGCCTGCCCGCCCTCGACGCGCGTCCCCTCGTCGACGTCGAGGCGCCTGCACGGTTGCGGGTCGTGCGGGTCTCCGACGAGGACCCCGCCCTGCTGCGCCACCTCGTCGACCTCGGCATGACGCTCGGCGTGACGCTGCGGCTCGTCGAGCGCCACGACTTCGCGGGCACCCTGGCCGTCGAGCTCGACGGCACGCAGCGCGACCTGGGGCACGTCGCCGCAGCCGCGATCTTCGTCGCCCCGGCCTGACCGCGGACGGCTCGCTCACAGCACTGCGGGGACCCCCGAGCGCGAGTAGCGTTCGCCCCATGACGCTGTCCGACGAAGTCCGCATCGCCCTCGACGGAAAGTGGCGGCACGTGCGCGAGCAGTCGCGCACGGAGCTCGCGGCGATGGAGCTGGCCTACGACCTCGACCTCGACATCGACGCCGCCCGCGAGCGCACCCTGCGCCAGCTGCACGGCCTCGTGCCGACCGGCGTGCCCGCGGCCGGCTTCCGCACCGAGCACGGCGGGGGCGGCGACCCCGGCATGGCGGTCACCGGCATCGAGATGCTCGCCCAGTTCGACCTGTCCCTCATGGTCAAGGCCGGCGTGCAGTGGGGACTCTTCGGCGGCGCGGTCGAGAACCTCGGCACCGAGCGGCACCGCGACCTCATCCCCCGGCTCATCGAGCTCGACCTCGTCGGCTGCTACGCGATGACCGAGATCGGCCACGGCAGCAACGTCCAGCACCTCGAGACGACCGCCACGTACGACGCCGAGACGCAGGAGTTCGTCGTCGACTCCCCCACGCCGTCGGCGACGAAGGACTACATCGGCAACGCCGCCGCGCACGCCACCGTGGCCGCGGTGTACGCGCAGCTCGTCACGCGCGGCGAGAACCACGGCGTGCACTGCTTCCTGGTACCGATCCGCGACGACCAGGGCCAGGTGCTCGAGGGCGTCGAGGTCGGCGACGACCGGCACAAGGGCGGCCTGGGCGGCGTCGACAACGGGCGTCTGGCGTTCCACCAGGTGCGCATCCCCCGCGTCAACCTGCTCAACAAGTACGGCGACGTGGCCGAGGACGGCACCTACTCCTCGCCCATCGACGACGTGAACCGACGCTTCTTCAGCATGCTCGGCACGCTCGTGCGCGGACGGATCAGCGTCGGCGGCTCGGCGCTCGCGGCGGCCGAGGTCGCGCTCAGCATCGCCGGCCGCTACGCGCTGCAGCGTCGCCAGTTCGGCCAGGAGGGCGAGCCGGAGGTGCTGCTCGCCGACTACCGCCTGCACCAGCGTCGTCTGCTGCCGCTGCTGGCCCGCTCCTACGCGTACCGGTTCGCCCAGAACCAGCAGGTCTCGCGCATGGACCGGCTGCAGCGCGCCACCGAGCCCGACGCGCAGCAGCAGCGCGAGCTGGAGGGCCGCGCCGCCGGGCTGAAGGCGATCATGACCTGGCACGCGTCCCGCGCGATCAACGAGTCGCGCGAGATGTGCGGTGGCGCGGGCTACCTCGCCGAGAACCGGCTCACGGTCCTGCGCGGCGACATCGACGTGTTCACGACCTTCGAGGGCGACAACCACGTCATGCTGCAGCTGCTCAGCAAGGAGCTGCTCACCTCCTACGCCAGGGAGGTCGGCGGGCTCGACCCGTTCGGCATGGTCCGGTTCGTCGCCGAGACGGTCGCCGACACGGTCCGCGAGCGGACCGCCGCCAGCCAGCTCATCCAGCGCCTCATCGACGCGGCACCCGCCGGCGGCGACGCGCACGACCTGCTCGACCGCGGCACGCAGCTGAGCCTGTTCGAGGACCGCGAGCAGCACCTCATCGAGACGGCCGCCCGACGCCTCCAGCGGGCCGCGAAGGCCAAGGGCGAGGAGGCGTTCCGCATCTTCAACGACGCGCAGGACCACCTCATCCGCTGCGGTCGCGCGCACGTCGACCGCGTCGTGCTCGAGGCGTTCACCGCCGGCATCGCCCGCTGCGAGGACGAGGAGGCCGCAGACCTCCTGCGACAGGTGTGCACCGTATACGCGCTGAGCGTCATCGAGGACGACCTCGCGTGGTTCATGGCCCACAACCGCATCTCCGACCAGCGCGCCAAGGCCGTCACGCAGCTGCTCAACGAGCAGCTCGCCGGGCTGCGCCCGCACCTGCTCACGCTCGTCGAGGGACTGGGCGTGCCCGAGGAGACCCTCGGCGCCGCGATGCTCCTGAAGCAGTGACGCCCCGACACCTCGGCACGACCGTGGCCGCGCTCGCCCTGCTGACGGCGGGGTGCGCGCAGTCCGTCGACGTCGACGGTGCCGCGCGGTGGCGCGACCGCGCGGACGAGGCGGCCCGGTCGGCGCTCCTCGCCGTCGGCGACCGCGTCACCCTGGCCCCCGACGACACCCTGTCGGGCCGGGCCGACACCCAGCGCTGCCCGGGTCGGGGCAGCGACGCGGTCGTGCACCGCGTCGACGCCACGCTCGACCTCGCGTCGCCGCCACCGTCGGGCCTGGCCGGCGCCGTGCGCGCCGCGGTGCCGTCGGGCTACGACGTCGAGGTCGAGGTGCGGCCCGACCGGGTCGTGCTCGGCGTGGTCAGCCGGTGCCTCGACCTGCCGAGGATCCAGACGATCGAGATGGCGCTCGAGGGTCGCTACCGCGTCGAGCCCTGACGTCAGGCCAGGAACGCGACGGCGAGCACCATCGGCAACGACACCAGCGAGGCCATGCTGGTGACCAGGGTCATCGTCTTCAGCGCGCCCTTCGTCGTCAGACCGAGCAGCGACTTGAACATCCAGAAGAAGTTCGAGTTCACGGTGAGCGCGAACATCGACCCCGACGCGACGGCCAGGCCGATCGCGAGCGGTGCGACGTCGATGGAGCCCAGCACCGGGCTGATGATGCCGGCCGCGGCGATGGCCGCCACGGACACCGAGCCGATCGCGAGGTGCAGCACCGCGGCGATGAACCACGCCAGCAGGATGCTGGTGACCACGGCAGCACCCTCGCTGGCCGAGAACAGCGACGCGAGCGTCTGGTCGAGGCCCGTCGCCTCGATGACCGCGCCGAGCGAGCCGCCGATGCCGGTGATGAGCAGGATCTCGCCCGTCGTGTGGAACCCGGTCTTGAGCGCCTTGTCGGTGCGCTCTACGCCGGTCGCGGCGCGCGCGAGCAGGTAGGCGCCGAGCAGGCCCACGAAGAGCGCGACGTTCGGGTTGCCGAGGAACGCGACGAAGCCGTTCGTCACGTCGGCGAGGTCGGCGAACGCGCCACCGGCGATCATCAGCAGGGGCACGAGGATCGGCAGGAGGGCCACCGGCAGCGGCACGTCGACGTCGCTGCGGCTCGCGCCCTCGCCGGGGCCGGTGCCGGCCGTGTTCTGCTCCACGCCGTCGCCGTCGAGCGGCTCGTCCTGCGCCTCGTCGGTCTCGGGCTTCCACCAGCCGAGACGGAGCAGGCGGCCGAACAGGAACGTCGTGAGCAGCGCCGTCGCGGGCCCGAGGACGATGCCCGCGATCATGTAGGTGCCGAGCGGGATCTCGAGGATCCCCGCGATGGTGACGGCGGCCAGGCCGGGCACGACGAACACGTAGCCCGCGAAGATGCCTGTGCCGATCGCACTGGCCAGGTGCGCGAGCCCGCGGGGCCCGACGTGGCGCGCCGACGACCGCGCGATCGGCGCGGCGAGCACGACCTGCACGTCGACGTAGATCGACGGGAACACCGTCGACATGGCGCCGGTGAGCGCGTAGGGCAGACGTTTCGCCCCCACGACCGACAGCAGCGCCCGCACGAGCTTGCGGAACGTGCCCAGCGAGTGCAGGAGGGCGCCGATGAGCACGCCGAACCCGATGAGGAGCCCGACCTTCGTCATGATCTCCCCGAACCCGCCGGTGATGGCGGTGACCGTGCCCTCGAACCCCACGCCGGCGGCGAGCCCGAGGTAGAGGCAGGCGATCACGAGCGAGATCACCGGGTCGACCTTCGCCCAGATGATCAGCCCGACCACGAGCACGATGGCGATGGCGGTGTGGACGACTTCCACGATCTTCCCCCTCGATCGACAGTGCGCCTCACCCTAGGCCACCCCTCCCGCCGCGGCCCCCACGCGAGGTCCCGCTCCTGGAGCAGGAGGGCCCGCAAGCGAGTCCCGCTGGTCGAGTAGGCCGACCGGCGACGAAGGAGCCCGGTCGGACGTATCGAGACCACCCGGCAACAGCCCCGCGCGAGCCACCCCACAGCGACAGCTTGGAGTGGTCTCGATACGACGGCCCCAGGCTCGTACCTCGCCAGGCCCGACTACTCGACCAGCGAATCGTTCCGCTGGTCGAGTAGACCGACCGGCGACGAAGGAGCCCGGTCGGACGTATCGAGACCACCCGGCAACAGCTCAGCGCGGACCGACCCCCAGCGACAGCTTGGAGTGGTCTCGATACGTCGGACCCAGGCTCGTACCTCGCCAGGCCCGACTACTCGACCAGCGACGCCCACCGCTGGTCGAGTAGTCAGGACGGCGAGCGCCAGCGAGCTCGTCCTGACGTATCGAGACCACCCGGCAACGGCCCCGCGCGAACCAGCGGGAACCCCACTGTCCACAGGAGTGTTCCGGGCCGGAGGGGGGTGTCGGAGGGGGCGCCTAGGTGGGAGACTTGCGCCCCACCGACACCCTCCTGGCTGACGCGGCGAGCGCGTCGCGTCTGGTGTGGGCGGGTGAGGCGGAGCAGGCTCGGGCGGTGCTGCGGTTCGTGGAGACCCGCCGCACCGACGCCCTCGCCCAAGGCCTGTCGGCTCGTCAGGTCGAGGACGCCCGTCAGGTCGCGATCCTGGAGGCCGCCCTCGAGCGGCACGTCGCGCAGGGGTTCGTGGCGAACCTGGTCTCGGCCACCCGCACCCTCGTGATGGACCTGCCCACCGTGTGGGCTGGCCACCTG
>SXGQ01866932.1_pt1 | contig 20935 bp, 17 predicted proteins | sample 3178371 | NCBI WGS metagenome assembly SXGQ01 (sample SAMN11356859, study PRJNA531348) | freshwater metagenome | isolation source: freshwater sample F1-20 | place: China: Fuxian Lake, Yuxi | collected 2017-12-25 | reverse complement strand
AGATCCGGAAGATAAGCCTGTTGCCATCAACCGGAGTGCCAGTCGGCGCGTTGATCTGCAATGCTGACGCCAGCGCTGTAAACGCATACTGATCAAATGCCGAGATGTCCGGGTCCAGGGTCGATGCTGAAGCAGCACTCGAGACCCGCGGATCAATCCGCTTGTTCGTCAGCGTGGCCGTACCGTTAATCGTCGTAAAGCCGCCGCTAGCGTTCGCGTTGTTCCCCAACGCAGTCAGAACACCCGTACCCGTGGTCGTCGAGCTGATCGCTGTACTTGCGCCGCCACCGATCAACAATGCACTTGCCGTCAGCGTCCCGGACTGCGTGACCAACCCGCCGGTTGTGTTTACCGCGTTACCCACCGCAGTCACAACACCCGTGCCCGTCGTTGTTGAGCTAATTCCAGTTCCCGATCCGCCGCCAAGCAACAAGGCGCTAGAAGTCAGCGTCGCGGTCTGCGTCACCAGACCGTTTGCCGTATTGACCGCATTCCCGATTGCCGTCAGAACCCCGGTGCCGGTTGTCGTCGTTGATGGAGCAACGCCCGCACCGCCTCCAATCACCAGAGCGCTCGCCGTCAACGCCGCAGAACTTGCAATCGTGTTCGTTGCCGAGAAATACGGGATGCCGCCAGAAGTGCCGGCCGTGATGCCCGTCCCGCCGTTTCCAACGGCCAGGGTGCCCGATACGCCAGTCGACAACGACAGGGCCGTACAGTTCGACAGATTGCCGGCTGATGGCGTTCCCAGGTCCGGAGTTACGAGTGCTGGCGAGGTGGCCAGCGCCACAACCGTGCCGCTTCCGGTCGTGCTGTATGACGTGCCCCATGACGATCCTGTACTGTTCGCAATCCCAGCGCCGGGCCACGTAAACGCCGCACCGGTCGTGGATGCAATCGTCTGCACCGCGCCCAGGTTGTCCTTGTAGAACAGCTTGCCGTCAGTGATGTTGATTGCCAGTTCGCCGTTATTCAGGTTCCCAGCAGACGGCGTCGCAGCGACCGTCGTGCTGTGATACAGAATGATCGGCGTAAAGTTCGTTGCGGCCATGATTGTTCCCTTAGAAAGTACCGCCAGAGATCACGCCCCACTCTGGAGCCGATGCCCCTGCCTTCAAAACGTATCCCTGCGCACCTAACGCAAGCTTTGATAGTGTCGTTGATCCGCTAGCATAAAGCAGATCGCCGGCTGCATACGAGGTTTGCCCCGTACCACCGTTGGCCGCATCGATTGCTGTTGCATTCCATGTTCCTGCGGTCAACGTTCCAACGCCAGTGATCCCGGTGTACGAACCACTGATCAACGACGATCCAATCGTGCCTGTCGTAATCTGATTTGCATCGATCGCAATGGACGTGTTGCTAGCGCTTGTAATCTGCCCCTGGGCATTCACCGCAATCGTTGGGACACTCGAGGCAGATCCATACGTCGCCGCTGCAACACCCGTATTGGAGATTTCGATTGTGATGTTGCTCGACCCGTCATAACTGCTACCAGACAACCCGGTGCCAATTGTCAAAGCATTCGGATTGACCGCAGTGATCGTCGCCGACCCGCCCAGAGAAATCGACGTGCTGTTGACCGTAATCGCGCTGTTTTGTAGCTGCGAATTCTGAATCGATCCCGACGTGATCTGATTGGCGTTGATTGCAATCGACGTATTGCTGGCGCTCGTGATCTGTCCCTGAGCATTGACTGCAATCGTCGGCACACTCGAGGCTGATCCGTAGGTGTTCGCAACCACCCCGGTATTTGTGATGCTGAACTGCGTGCCAATTAACGTCAGGCCGGTACCCGCAGAATACACTTGCGATGCGGAAAATTGCGTAAACGTTAAATTCGTTGTCCCAATGATTATCGGGTTGTTGGTCGTCATGACATACGACTCACCCGCTCCGGACGACCCTTCTTGAACGAAGAAGTAGTCTCCCTGGCCCAAGCCATTTATAGAGTCCGGCCTGTACGTGTCTTCGTCTAATGCTCTCGTCAGAACCCAATCCGTGCCGCCAGGATCAGGGGTTCCAACTGTGGTAACCGTGTAGATCCCGTTCTCAAAGGCGTTCGCTTGGTTGGAGACCAAAACCCGATTGGTAACTGACAGGTTCACTCCATCAATCTGCAACGCCGCTTTGGCCCCAGCATTCGTAAGCGTGGCACCTACACCGGCATTGACCACGCCAGCAATCGACAACCCCGTGCCGTTAGTAAACGTCGTGATCTCCGGGCCGTTATAGGACAACGAGAGCGTCACCTGATTGGCCGCAGGAACTGAGTACACGTAGTAAGCCGTCCCCGACACAATCCCGTTTGCGGTGGACGAGAACACAATTTGATCGTTTATCGACAGACTCGGAGACGTAGCAAACGTCAGTGTCGTGCCGCCAGTGATGTCGGTGACCGTGACTGCTGTTCCACCCGGCGTATAGGTCGCCGTCAACGCGCTTGGCGTATTTACTCGCACAGGAACGTGAATCGTAAGCCCGGCCGACACCGCGTCGTCGACATACTGTTTGGTCGCCAATTGCAACGCAGCAGTCGGAGCCTGGGTAACCATCACCTGTGTCAGGCCAGCCAAACTCGTTGCCGTGCCACCCAACGACACCGACGTTGAGCCAATCGTCACCGAGCTAAACTGCAATGCAGCATTTGGTACATTCGACAACGACATGGTGTTCGTTGCGCCCAGAGAGACGGACGCAGAACCCGTAATGCCGTTGGAATACGTAAACGCAATCGAAGAATTTGTTAACGATGCGTTGCCGATGTTTGACAACGTGTTGCTCGACGCATCAATCGTTTTGTTGGTCAGCGTATCCGATGTTGCACGACCAACCAAGGTGTCCGTCGATGTCGGGAGCGTCAACGTGCCGGTGTTCAAAATCTGCGCAATAATCGGTGTCGTCAGCGTCTTGTTGGTCAGCGTCTGCACTGCGTCTTCGGTCACCACCGGAACTGAGTTGACTGTAGCCGCGACCATATCAAACGTGCCGCCGGTCACCGTCTTGCCGGTGAAGTCCATGTTCGTTGGCAGCGACAACACGACGTTTGTCGTGCCTACCGCTGCAATCTCATTCGCGGTTCCCGTGACCGATGCCACCGCGCCAATCGCCGCGGGATTGATTGCTACTTCCGTCGCTGAAGTGATCTGCCCCTGCGCATTTACAACAATTTGCGGCGCAGCTGCCGCAGTTCCGTAAGTTGCCGGAAGCACCCCAGTGTTCGCTAAGGCAATCGTGCCGCTCGAGGTAATCGGGCCACCGGTAAGGCCAGGGCCGGTGTTGATCAGCGTCACCGCTCCCCCAGGTAGCGAACTCCACGATCCGGCTTCATATACCTCATACGAACTGATGTCGGTGTTGTAGCGAATCATCCCGTCTTGCCCGACTGGCCGTTGCGCCGTCGTTCCTACGGGAATCGTAATCGAGCCAGTGCCTGGAATCACGGTATTCGGTGCCAACGAGAACACGGGACTGTTCGTCCCATTCCCGGCCGTCACATTGATCTGCTGCGCCGTTCCAAACAGTTCACGGCCTGCAATCGTCGTGCCTCCGACCACTGCCAGGAAACCTGTCCCAGATACTTGCGCCATGGCGAGCGCAATACCCGTCAACGAGATCGTCGGGTTGCCAGCAACGCCACTGCCGTTTGCAATCGATAAGCCGTCCCCAGAAACCGCGATAGAGCGATTTGTGACCGATCCTGAACCCGTCTTGACGATCACGCCGTTTGACGCGGCCTCGAGGCTTCCAGAGGCCCCGTTAAGCACTATTTGCAGATAGGACTGCGCCCCGGCGTCCGTCAGGCCAATTCCTACCCCGCCTTGCAGAAACCGACTGTTCGGTAATGACGGCTCCTGATTCAACGTCAGGAAGGTCTGCGTCTGACTTGGTGACGCTGCAATTGCACCAGTCGTCGTGCGAACCGTCTGACCGTTCTGAACGATGGGGACTAGTTCCGACCCGGTAATTACGCCGGCCGCAGGCAGTTGGGTGATCGTTACGTTCGCCACACTACACCTCGATGCTGTCTAGGTTGCCGTTGTTCTCCGGCGTCTGCGTATTCTGCTCCGGCGATACTACATAGTTGCCGTATCCTCCGGTAGTCAGGTTGTTCGGGTCAACCGCTACAGACACATCGGGCCTGGGAAACCTAATCGTGATTCGTTCTGTCTTTCGCGCCGGCAACCGGTACGGGTCAAACTCGTCCGCGCATCCCTCGTTGCATACCTGCAACCCTGGGAAGTTCGGATCACTCCTCATCACCGCATGGGGACGCTTCATCTTGCAACGATCACAGACCGCTATTGCAATGTCCGAGTAGCCTAGCGTGTCCAGAAATCGCGGCATGATTACCTTGTGTATACGCTGATGTTCGGGGCAAAGTAGATCGGCGACTTGTCGCGCTCTTCCACCTCGGCCAGCGTCAGGTACTTATCCGCCTGACCTTCCAGGTACTGGATGCGGTCTGTAGCCACTCCTGGCAGTTCCAGCGACATCTGATGCGCCAACATCGACTGCACCGCCAGATACCACCGCTGCGGGATCTCTAGCTCTCCGGACAGATCACCAACATCCATGATCTGCCTCGAGTACCAGACCGTCATCTGCACAAACGGGTCCGAAGGCACCGGCCAGAGCGTGATTTCCGCCTGCGGAATGGTCCGGTTGAACCAATACTGAAACGGTTGGTTCGCGGTGAAGTTTTTGTTCGGCAGATTGGTGTAGTCATCACGATTTAGCCGCGCCATCGTGATTTCGGTCGAGTTATTGCCAAAATACAGCTCTCTGAGCGACAAAGTCGACCCATTTCTTGCCCGAATCCGGTACCACTCGACCGTTTGACCGGGCTCAATGTCGTACCAGATCCACTCGTTGTTGACCCAGACCGTCACTCCGGGGTCATAGAGCGTGCTCCAGGCAATTCCGTCGCTGGAATACTCAAATATGCAGTCGATACTGCCAGAAACGCCCGGAAGTACGCCGATTGAGCCAATGTAGACGGGATTGTTCGTCCCGTAATTGACGGAAATGTTGCCATTCGGGGCTGATTGCGTGCAGATTGTGTCAATGTTGCTGTCAAACGCGTTCTCAACCGTTCCGCCAGCACTCGTTGCATACGCTCCAGAGGGTCGATTCATGCGCCGATAGAGCGCTTGCAGCACGTCATTGCCACCAACAGGCAGCTTGTAGACGTACTGATCCGCCTGGAGCCCGTACACCTTCTTGTCGATGGCCCAATACTGAATGCCGATGTTGATCAGATTGGACAACAGGAAGTACAACGACTCCCGAGCGCTCAATACCTGCTCAGAAGTCAGCTCTTCGGCCAATTTCCCGCACCGCCGCGCCCCATGATCAATCAGGGTCTGGACTTGGATGACGGTCGTCCCAACGGTTCCAGAATAGGCCATGGTTCACCCTACCAACCGGGGCAATTCCAGCGCTTCATTGAGGCTCGAGCGCGGCTCCCCCGTTCACTGCTGCGTGCAATTGGACCCATCCTGGCACAGAACGAGTCCCGCCTCGGCCCTCCCTGCGGCTGCGGTGCCTTCAGGTTGCTGCCTGTCTCGCGATTGTACTTTGCCCGGCCTTTCTCCGTCAGCCCGGCACCTTGCTTTGCAGGCAGTTTTTCGCCTCGCCCAATCGCCAGACTAGGTCCGCCTTTTTTCATGCGCTCCGGCAGTTTGCCGTAGGCCTTCTTGCCTACGTTAGACGACGTGAACTCCGCCGCCACACTAGGCTTGATGCCAACCTTCTTCGCAAACGTCGGATTGTTCTCCGCGGCCTTCATCAGCCGAAACTGCGCTTGGGTCTTTGCTGGCATTACGGACCTTCTTTGACCAACACCAAGATGAACATTGACGAAACAGCATTGTTGTTAGAACTACCAATTGCTGTTGCTTCAATTGTTGTCTTTTCTTGGATCACGATTGGATACTCAAACACATAGTCTGCCACGCCATTGTTGATACTCGTAACTGCGGCGGTGCGCCGAATGTTGTCTGTTCCTCTCGTCAACAGTCTGCCTTGAACTTGATTAGAACCACCCGCTTGACCAGCTGAAAACAACCCCTGGGAGACGTATGCGGTGTAACCCGCGGGAACCGTCCAACTTCCAGTTATTGTGGTGTTGTAGTCAAACTTGATAACGTCGTATGTGGTTGCAGGAACGCCTGCTGTTACAACACCAGTGCCTATGTAGATGTCACCAGCAGCGCCGTTTCCAGATCCAGCCGTGAGCACATAAGCATAATTGACTCGAAGCAAGGACGCCGTCATCGTAACGGCAGTCTGCCCGTTTAGCGTGACCGTCTCACTTACTTCGTTGTAGTTGGCATCCAACCCCTGCACAACAACTGTACGGGCTCCTGTGCCTAACGCCGTATCGTTTGCGTTTGACGAACTTACTGTCATTTGCAGTGCAGCGGCCGGAAACGTAATTAGGCTTGGCAACGGCCAGACTGATACCTGCGAGGTGTCTACGTCCGGATTAAAACCAAACACAATAACACTTCTGTGGCCCTGAATCTGTCCGCGAGCGACTTGCAAATCAAAAGGCTCGTATGCCCCTTGCCTTGTAATTGACGAGATAGTTGTACTCATCATTCAACGCCTTCAAAATGAGGCAGGGGCCGAAGCCCCTGCGGTTCAACAGGTCACCGCGCCTCCGCGCTTTTTGGATGGCGTCACTGTCACCGACTTCTCGGTTTCCGTCACGCTACCCTTCGGCGCACCAGACGAGAACAACCCCTTGATGCCCCTCATCACTTTCCGCGGGAACCCTGTAATAGCATTCCTCATGGCTTCGTTCTCTTGCGTTTGCGATCGTTCCCAGTTTTCATAGGCTCGCTGATTTTCTTCAGTCTGCCTCTGGTCACGAACCGCTGAAGGAACGCCGCCACCGGCCATCTTCTTGCCGTACTTGCTGTAAACCTCGTTAGAGTACGCCTTGGCCTCTTTCATGGCCGTAGCGTTCTCTTTCTCGAAGTTCTTGTGCAGACGACCCTCGGCAGCTGTAACTTTGCCGCCTTTCTTGAAGGTGCCAGACAACGCGGTAATTGATACCGGAGCACTAGGTTTTTTGCGGCCTTGAGGCATCGCTACGGGGGCACCGCTATCAACAACTCCCCCCGTAGCGAAAGCTTTTTTTGCGGCACCGCCCTTTTTATAGCCGCCCGCATTAGCTTTGGCCACGCCCCCGGTCGCATAACCACCGGGCTTGCCCATCACGACCTCGCCGGTCTTCTTGGGCGTCTTGTGCTCTTTCCCACCGTCGTGCATCTTGGTGTCGCGATACTCGCCACCTTGACCCTCGGTGTTGATGATGCCGCCGTGCTTGTAGCCACCCTGGCCCATGACCACGCCGCCAGTCTTCAGGCCCTTGTGAGCCTTGCTAGCGGGTTTGCCGGCGTGTTCTTTCAACGCCTTTGCGGTCTTGGCCATCTCAGCCTTGTGCTCGGCCTTGCTCTCACCGCCCTCTTTCATCATGCGACCGGCCATCCCCACCGGAGCCGCGGGAGCAGCACCAGAAGGCATCGCACGCATCGCACGACGACGAGCAGCCAGCGAGGGGCGCATCGGCGTTGCAGGGGGCATCATTCCGCCACGGGCCGGCATCGAAGGAGCTGCGGGAGCCGCCATGTCTGGCGAACCACCCATCTGCATCTTCTTCTCAACCTTGCCACCTTTCTTGAGCTTGAGCTCAACGGTGGGCTCCGTGGTCTCCATCTTGACCATCGGCTTGAACTGACCCATTTCAACCTCCTTTAATCCGGCCACCGAAGCGGCCGGAGGTTCATCACGACGGATTTACACCGATACCGCCAGCCGCCGCGCTCGGAGCAGGCATATCGACGTAGATCTGACCCAGGGAGGAAGCATCGGAGCCAAACTCGCCAATGCCGACCATCATCGTATCTTTGATCACAACTTGACCACCAGCCGACGCTGCCAGAGTAGCAAACGCCGTCATGCTGGTCGAAGTCGAACCAACGTTGTTGATGAAGGAACAGCCCTTAAAGATTGCATACCGATCCATACCAGCCGCCGCTCCAACCTTAAGGCCGAGAGGCGTGCCAGCACTGCACTGGAACGGGAAGACGCAATCGATGAAGGTATTGCGAGCGGTACCGCTGGCCAGCTCAAGGGTTGCGTTTGCCGCGCTACGCGCCACGGTGTCACCACCGAGCGTGAAGTTGATGAACGTATGCTCACCGCCCCCATTCAACTTCAGGGACCGAGCATTCGCACCACCCGCAGACGCAGCATCCGCCATGCCGTAGATGTTCACGTTGCTGTATGCGTTACGCGAACCCGAATCGGTCCACGCAATCATGCTGGCCGAGCCCGTGGAGAATCCACAGAACACGGACAGATTAGCAAAGTAACAACCCGAGGCAGTGACGTTGATGAACGCATCACTGTTGAAGGTCGCAGCCGTGTAGGTACCCGTTGGCGGAGCAATTCGCGCACGCTGCGCCACCATCGTGGGAGCAGCCATACCGATAAGGTGCGTCGCGTTCTTGTTCCAGTTCAGCGTGCCAGCCGTCGCCGTCGAATCGATCGACTGAGCGAGCGCGGTGCTCAGACGGGCAGAACCCGCCGCAGTACCATCGCCCATCAGCACAACCACATCGTTGTTGCCAGCCGTACACTTAGCCAGGGCACCGTAAAGCGTCTTGAGAGGCAGCTCAGGAGTGCCGTCGTTGCCATCAGCGCCGTTCACCGGATCTACGAAGTAGTAGTTTCCAGAGAACGGCAGACCGCCGATGGTTCCGAGAACGGGCACCCCGAAGCTAGTGATCCCATTCGGGAAATTAGTCAGGGCCATGATGTTTCTCCGTTCTCGGTTACTTAGACGCCCGGCGTACCGTACATCGCACGCGGATCAGTGAAGCCGAGGTCATAACGCTCGGTGGCCTTGTACCGCATGGTGTCGGTCTCAAAGTCACCTTCCATGGTCTTTTCCAGACCACGGCGCATCATCAGCTTCATCCCTTCCGGCGCGTCGGTCTGCACCCACCACGCAGTGGCGGAGGTCAGACGCGAGATCACAGCGGCACCCTCGTCGAGCAAGCCAATCGACTTGATCGGGTTGATGTCGTTGTTTGCCACGCCAGCCCGCAGAACCGACTTGAGCAGCACTTCCGCCTGGAAGACGTTGCCAGGAGCTACCACCAGCTGGCGGGGCACCAGACGAATCTTCTTGCCGTTGTTGTCAACAGCTTGACGGATCTGGATCAGCATCTGCTCGAGCGAGGTCTGCGACAGGTTTGCCGCAGTGGTCAGCAGGTTGCTGAACGTACCGTTGACGATCGGGTGCGCGTTGCTGTTCAGCGCGACACCGTCACCGCCAGGATACGAAGCATTGAACGCACGGTTCAGAATGTTTGCAGCCAGCGTTTCCTTGGTCTCAATCAGCGACTGAGCAAGGTGACGTGCGTACACCTGACCGATACGAATGTGATCGCCGTCCTCGACCAGCACTTTCGTCAGAGCGAAGGCCAGACCATAGACCTTGTAGACGTAGCGCTTGAGGAACAGCACACCACCCTGCTGGTACGTAACCGGAGTGCCGTCAGGCAGCTCAGGAGCGGCACCAAAACCGTACAGAACCGGCTCTTCGTGGTAGTTGCGGGGAATGCCTTGCTGCTCGCGGAACACTCGGCTCCACTCATCAGCCCGCTGGTCGTAAACACCATCGAAGCATTCATTCAGGATCGGTTCAACAATGGACCGAAAATCAGTACTGCGCATTGGGGCGGCCATGATTCACCCTCCTTAAATGGCGTTCACGGACGCATTGAACTGCGACTCGTTGATCGTCACTCGTACAACCGTGTACGCGTCTCCCCAAGCATTGTCGGGGTACGGAGCCAGATCACGAATCAGCATCTGAGCGCTATTACCCGCACCGACCAGGGTGGTCGAAAGGGTGCATTGCGACAGACCGGTAGTCGTAGAACCAGCAGTCGTGTTGCTCAGATCGGCCATATCGCCGATTGAGCTCTGCTGCAACGAGCCTTGCGCCTGGATCTCATAAACGATATTGGGATCGTTGTAGAAGTAAGCCACGCACGAACCAGTCTGGTACGCGGTGTTGGCAGGCCAATAGTTGGAAACACGACGACGGCCAGTGGTGTCAGTGAACTCCACGCCAGCGAACGCGCCTTGGAAGGCATCGCCCGGATCAGCAACAACGATGTTGCCGTTAGAGTCGAGCTTGACAGGCTGACCTTTGAGAATGTCGGTGTTGTAACCCGACGCAATACCGCCGGCGAGCGCCTGAGCGCGATCCAGACCACTAGGATGGAACGCGGGGCGCAGACCGAACGGAGCATTAGTCGCAGACATAATTAACTCCTTGATTGATGACCCCAGCCTTAGAAGACAGGCGTGGGAACGTGACGGTCCATGTCACCAAAGCCTTCGCCTTCAACCCTCCCCAGGTGTTTGCCTGACGAGTCTCGCGCACCCTGCAAGTTCTCGAGTTGGACGCGGATCTTTTCCGCCTCCTCCATCGGTTTCTCGTGGTGCATCTGCAACATAATGTCCTGATACATATTGATCGGAATCTTGAACAGGAGCATTTCGTTGCAGGCGATATAGCCAACGTGCTCTCCAGCCTTTACGCGGTAATTCTCAAACCCCTTCAACTCATCCTGAGCGACAGGTTGGTATCCAAGGCGAATCCGCTTATCGATGCTGTCGTAGCTGTTGGTGGTTGACAACCAGCAAAGATGCCAGCCCGGCAGTTCGGGCAACTTTGGTAGCGCACTCTGTGTCCACTCATCGCTCCACATCTTGCGACGTTCCTGCGACGACATGAACTTTTCTTCAGGTGCAACGCGGCTGGCGTCCTCGCTTGCGCGAGTTTCGCGACCACCGGCAGAGAGAGATTTTTTCAGACGAGAATCCATGTTTAGCCCCTATTGTTTCGTGCTTGTTCAGCGTAACGCTTGATCATCCGGTTGCGAACTTCTGGGTTGTCCCAGAATCCCGCTTCTTTCATTGCTCGAACCTGTTCGGGCTCAAGAACAAAAGAATTACCGCGTGAGGTCTGCGATTCACGCCCGGAACCCGTCACTACACTTCGAGGCCGTCTCCTGGGTTGCTCATCCTGATCACCAGTATACCGACTTGGTAACCGTTGCTGCAAGCGACGGTCAAACTCTTCCCAATACTCTTCGCTCGTCGGGTCCCAACCCTCAGCCGCCAACTTGTTGTCGACTACCTTGGCGATTTGAGAATCTTCGTCTCCGCCGTTCGGGTCGTACCAGGGGTTGCGCTCCATCCACTGATTGGCCAGCCGCACCAACTTGGGATTTGCCGGGCCTGCATCGTTGTTGGTCGCCTGCACGGCACGCTGCTTAATACCCTGCATCGCCTCAACTTTGCGACGCGATTCATACCAAGCTTCCTGCGCTTTGGTAAATGCCGTGCCATCCGAGTTATCGGTTGCCTCCTGCATCTTCCGGCGGAAGAACTCGAGCCGCGACTCTTCATCCGAAATTGCGGAATCCAACCGGGCTAGATCCGCAGTGTGTGTCTTCCGCTCAACCGCGGCCAGCCGCTCCATCAGCTCCTGGTTCTGCCGCTGTAGCAGCTGGAGCCGCTGGTCCTTCTCTTCATTACTCTTGCGGATGTACTCTTTCTTCGCACGCCGCCGAGCACGTCGCGCCTCGCGTACTGCATCGGTATCGTCGGGATGATCTTCATCCCCATCGGCTTGCGCTTCCTTATCCGGCGACTCGATGGTCTCCGGCAACTCTACGACGACCGAGCCATCTTTCTCCTCGGTCACCTCAAACGATTCTTCCTTGATCTTCGGTTCGGTGCTCATACGAATGCCCTCATCGCCAGCGGATTGCCCGTGACCTTAGCGATCACCTCATGATCGTTCAGGATCATGAAGAGCGCCGGGTCTTCCTTGTCATCTTCGCCAGGAACTTTGACTTCCCAACGATCGCCTCCCCACTTCGGCACGCGGATGTACTCGCCTGCCTGACACCACGAGCCTTCCGGCCAGGACTGCATCGTGTCCCGGTGTTTGAAAGCGAGCGGACCAATCTCGATGACCTTGGCCACCATGTTGTTCCACTTTTCGGTTTCTTTGGTTTCTTCAACCAAGATAATCCCAGCACTCGTCGTCTTCTTTTTTGTGCGCCGCAGTTGCACCAGAATACGGCCACCAAGAGGCTTTGCACCGGGGTCCACGCTCGGAAATGCCCAAGCCAATTCAGCGGGGTTAACCGCTACCGGTTCACTCATCATCATCACCCTTCATCAGGTTGTCGAGAATCAACAGAGCTTCTTGCAGCCCTTCATGTCTCCCGACCAGTCGTTGGTAGGCGTCCCAATTAAGCGCATTTCCCTGCGCTAAGGACAAGGCTATTTCAGCCTGTGACGCCTTGATTTGACCAATAAGGTCACCTAGTGTCGCCATTATTTTTTCTTAGCTTGCGATAGTCCGCCTCCGTTCTTCGCGGGCTGCTGGCCCTTGGGTTGCAACGACGTGCCATCAAGGTTCTCGCCCATGGCGATACGCTTGTGCATCGGGATGTGGAGCGCGTCTTTCGGGTTACTGGTAGCCACTTGGACCTCCGAGTTTGGTTTGATAATCCAAGACGATACGCTCCTTGTCGTTGACAATGTGCGCCGCATCCCTCGTCAGACGAGCCGTCTCGATGCGTTCTTTCAACTCCATGTCGCCGGTTGCGATGGCAAGCTTCAACTGCAATTCTTCCATCGCTTGCTGCTGCTCGAATTGAAGCTTCTGCATGTCGCGCTGAATCTCCGCGGCCACCTGCTTGTCCTTCAACTGCAACTCCGCCTGATCGCGGGCCTGCCGGCGCTGCGTCTCAGCCATGCTGGTCTGCAACAGCACTTGTCCATCCGGCGTCAGATCAGGCTTGGGCTTGTACTGCTGCGACTGCTGAACCATCTGCTGGATGACCGGCATGATGCCCTGGAGCGTCTGTTGCGTATCCAAGTCAACGTGCTGGCTTGCCAACGCGAATAGCTTGTCGACATCCTTCGGATCATCGAGCATGTCGTAATCGCCCAGCTTCGCACCCATGGCCTTCTGCACGTAGCCATTCATCCGCGTCAGATACCACAGGACAATGTGCTGCTTGATATGCTCGATGGACTTCGGCAGGAACGTCGGCGCGATGAACGGATTACCACCCAGCACCGGATTCTTCGCGAAGTCCAGGTGCGCCTGGATGTGCCCCAGGTGATCCTGCTCGGGATACGCAAACGCCGCCTGTCCAATCGCCATGGCTACGTTCTCGTTTGCTGCATCCAGCTTCGCCGGCGGCGGCACGTCTGTCATCAGCTCGTTGATACCCGGCACCTTGATCTGCTTCAAGAACCGTTGGATCACGGCCCGGCGATTAAAAAGATCCGGATTGTCCTTCATGATGGCCATGACCGCCTGGGTCTGCGCCATCCGCTGCGTCTCGCTGAAGATATGCGGGTCGGAGATCGGGATCACGTCCGTCACCCGCGCAAAGTCCTCGCGCTTGATGTCCAGATCCTCGACGACTTCGCTGCGCTGCATGTCGTCCAGGTACCAGCGATTGATCCGGGACAGAATCCGCAACACCCTGGCCTGCGACTTGTGCAGTCTCGAGTGAATCGCCGAGAACACCGCGGCACCCTGCTCGATCAGCGCCTGCGTCGTTCCGACCGGAGCGTTAGCGTTAACGTCCGCAATCTTCTCTTCGCTCGTCGTCACCACGCCCTTGGCCGCGCTTGTCAGCCAGCCTAGCAACTGGAACAACACCGCACTCGGCGGGTTGAACGGCATCGGCATTGCAAGCTTGCGCACGTCATCGACACCCGGCGCGGCTTCGATCTCTGCAACCTGGGTGACTTCGACCTGTTGACTCTGCCCCGATACCTTCGCGCCCTTAAGCTTCAGGAGCGTCGCAGCGTTGTTGATGTGTGCAGAGTCCAACAAGGCCCGCAGAGCGCCTGTAAGGGCCGCGGAAAGGCCTCCAATCAGGTGCGGCAGACCAACGGCATAGGCTCCACGCCACGGGATGAACTTAAACTCGACAATCCAGTCGAGCTTCGTCATCGTTTCGTCGCCGTCTTCCCAGTTGCGGTACAACCCGACCACTTCCGTCTCGATCTCGTCGATCATCAGGATGTACGGAGCCGGCTCGCCCTTGGTATACGGGTCGTTTTCGAGCTCAAGCCACGTATAGACGTGATAAACGCGCCGCAAACCGTCTTCGTTGTCGTTTGGCGACCGTCCTTCGATCTTATCGGTGGCTTTTTGCGGTCCAGTGGGCTCCGGGTCCATCGTTGCCCGGACAAAATCGGTGTCTCGGTACAGTTTCGAGGCAATTCGTGCCTTGAATTCGTACTCGGAGATGTCATCCACCTCCGTAACACGCGGTGCCGTGTAGAAATTGGCCGTTGCAAAGGGCAAAAGCACGTTATCGATGGGCAAAAACTGCGCACACGGCCGTTTTTTCTTCTCGTCGTACCAGATTTTCAGGTACTGCGAGCCTCCGAGCGGCAGTTGCGTGAGCATTTGCTCCTGCTCATCGCAGAATTCCTCGATCTGCTCAGTCAGCTGCCAGTTCATGTAGTCGCGTTTGCGCTCGGCAATCGCTACTTTCTCTTCATCCACGTCCCCGAGGATCTTCGTCCGGGTCGGACCATCAGGCGGGAACAACTCTTTGATCGCTCTCGAGGCAAAGTCGACGCACGCCTCGGCCATCACGGGGTGGACTACCTTGCTTGCACCCTGGAAGTTCGCGCCACCAGGGGCGTCGTTGCCCAGGCCGGTACGCTTGATGCCGTCTTCGTATTGCTTGTCGCGGTTCTTCCGCGCTTCCTTGTCCTTCTCTGCGTACTCGATGTACCGCAGGGCCATCATCCGCAGTTCGACAGGGTCAAGCACGTCCGAGTCGGCAAGGTTCTCGTAGAAGTCCTTGCTATCCATCGGCCCGGTCGTGTCGAGCCGGACCCTCACTGACCCGTCTGGCAACTCCTCGAGGTCTTCGTCGGTCAACTCGAGCGGCACCTCGACGCCTTCCTCCGGCTCCGCGGGAGCGTCGTTCGGTGTTCCCTGGATGAATCGCCCATACTCGGGGTCGATCGGCATCTGTGTGGCCATGGCTTACGCCCTTTTCAGTACGGACAGCCCAGATTTTACTTCGCCGCCCTCTTTTTTCTGAGTACGAACATCCGGTATCGGTGTTGATTTGAAATACGGCATCAACACACCCTCCCCGGTTTCGATCATATCCAGCAGGTAGTTCCGAATATTTGCTGGCGTTGGTTTGATTCCCATGCCCTGCATGGTATACGCCGCCTGCCTTTCCAACAGGTCTAACGCGTCCCCGCGGGGTGACTTGAGTCCCGTCAATTCTCCGCCGCCAAACCACCGCCCAGCTTGCGCCATGCCGCCTGGAATACCCAGCTCGTTGGCGATGTCGAGCATCTTGCTCTCGGCCGCACCATATTCTGTCGGCCCAAATCCACCTTGCTCAGTGAAGTATGGATGATAGCGACTGCCTTGCGTTTGCCCCGCTGACTCATGCACGTCCAGCACCATGCTCTTGCCGAAGTCGCCTGCCTTCTGCGTGCCATACGTTGGGATCTTGTAGTTTGTCGGGATGTCGGCTTTCAACATGTCGCGCATATTCAAGCCGCCTTCAATTACCTGCCGCACGCCTTCGCGATGCACCGGCATTAGTGGCAGGCCCGTTCCATACTTAGTCTTGAAGAGATCCATCTCCGCTTTGACCGTGTCTTCATCGAGCGGCAATCCCCGCGCCTTCATGTCCCGCAGGAACTGCCCCACGGCCATCTCATTCATGATGCTGTTGCGGGCGCTAGCCGGTGCGGTCTGATACACAAACTGCTCGAAGGCCTCTGCCGGTATGCCGCGCTCCATGGCCGCGACCTTCAATGGATACAGGCTGGCATAGAAGGTCTCGCCACCCAGCGGCAAGCCACGCTGAATCTGTTTCTTGATCAACTCGCGATTGCGCGGGTCGTCGTAGATCTCGTCGATGTACCCGGTGTCAGCGCGTGCCGGCTGGTACCGCGGGAACCGCGTCTGCTCGATGCCCGGAAACCCCTCGAGCGCATCTTTAATCAGCGACCGGTCGAACGCCTGCAACTCGGGAGGCGGCGGCTTCCAAGGCTCTGTAGGCTGCGCAAGGAACTCTTCCGCCCTCCTGGCCCGCTGCTCAACCACATCGGGAAGATTGCGCAGCCGCTTTGCTAGAGGGTCTCGGAACGACGAGCGTTCAAGCAATCCGTAACGCGCCTCGATGTCCGGTTTCTCGGAACGCTCCCAGGTGAGCCGCTGCGCCGCCTCGCGCTCTGCCCGCTTGACGACATCGGCATCCGCCATCTTCGGGTTGGACTTTTGAATATCCGCCGCTGCTCGAGTTACCGCTGACGTGATCGTCCGCTCATTTGCAATTGGCTCACCCTTAGTTTTTTCGGCCTTCTTTGCAAACTTATCGCGGATCGAATTGATCGCTTGCAACAGTGACTCTTTGACTTCCTGCTTTGCCGCTCCGCCGCGGGCCATCTTTACCGTCGTCGGGAATGGCTTGATGGTATCCATGGTGCTGGGCTCTTCGCCGAGCAGGCGCTTCAGGCGGTCGAGTGACATTATTTTCTCCGCATGGCTGTAGATAAACCGCCACTTTGATACTTTTGCTCGCTTTTCGCGCCAAGTTGTGGCTTACGTGCAAGCACCAGTGGACCAATTTGGATGACTTCTTCTGCGCCTAAAATCGGTTGCATGGTCGCACGATCGTAGAAGTACCCGTGACGTTCCGGATCGTATCCCACCTGTCGCCAATCCGGGTGGTTGAGGTACTGCTGCGCCGCCCTGACCGCCTCTTCTTCCGACATTGGGTTCCACTCGCCTCTAATCACCGCAAACGGAGCCTTCGGCGTTTCGCCAGTAGCCACCTTCAACGCTTTGTCGGGCGATCCAATCATCTGCGCGTTGCGCACTGACGACACAGATCCATAGACAGTCGGCGCGTCTTTACGGTGGATAGAGTTCACCCAGACACCATGATCTCGATACGCGGGAATGTCTAGCCTTAGATCTGCCCGCTCTCCGGGTTGAATCTCGTCCGTCTTTCCGAACATTGGCCGCTTGTTCTCAGTCAGCGCCCGCAACGCATCTTCTGGCCTCGCGGGCTCCGGCACGAAGTCATATGGGGTCACTGGTTTGTAGAGCTGCACCAACCGATCATAGTCTTCCGCCGTAAGCTCGCCACGCGTCAGTGCCTGCGCCGCCTGCGTTAGTTCTGGCACGCGTTTCGTCACGTCCTTGAAGGACATATTCAAACGGTTAACCATCGGCTGAATTCTCTCAAGCGCTCCACGTACACCTTCCTTGACCTTCTCTTTAACGGCACCACCGCGCTGATACCGTTGCACTGGCGTCGGGTTGAACATCACCGCCGTCCGCTGCTGAGGATTCACAATCCCTTCGTATCCGTATTCTTTGGCCATACGCTCAATGTCAGTGATCGTCTGACCCGGATCGGTGATCCCTTGGTTGTACGGTGACGTGTAAGGCGTGCGGTTAGCTTCAGCTGCCAGCGTCCGCAACCGCACAGGATCTTCCTCGAGGTTATACAGCCCCTGGCTCTCAGCACCGTACCGGTACGGCCCCAGGCCGGGTTCAGGCCGCGGGTTCTCGCCGGTGTAGAAGTAGGACCGTTCCATCACCGGGTTCTGCGTGTACTTCAGCCGGCCCATTTCCTCGCCAGCAATCCCTGTGCCGTAACGCCGTGGATCGAGCGCCTCGAGCTCCGGCGACTGGCTGAAGTGCGTCAGCCTCTCCGCGGTCGTCGTGCCGGGCTCCGGCTTGATCAACGGCTGGATGTAGCTTGGCACGCCGCCCGTAAACTGTGGATCGACGTACTCCGGCGGCAGCAGCAGACTCTTTTGCGGCGCAAACTGAAAGCCGCCCCAGGCTTCACGTAGCAGGGCGTCCATCTCCGCGACCGTCTTCTGATCCCGCGCCCGCTTCGCTTCGTATCGAACGCCGTTCATCCTGTTGATGCGCTGCATCAATTCGGCGTTCAGCGGGGTGAAGTTCACGAACGAATTCTGGCCCCGTGTCTCACTAGCCATCGCCATCCTGGCGAGCGGCGAGAACATCTGCGAGTGCGCCCCATAGGCGATCTCTTCGCCCTTTGGGCCAAACGGGTTGCCATGCACCGCGTGCCCGTAGAAGTCATGCACCGCCCGGAACATCTCGTTGGCATTCAATCCCGTGTTTGGATCGACCGCGTTCAGGAAGTCGTGCGGCTGGCCTCCCTGGTAGACGTACATATGCCGGTTGCCGTACACGTCTTGCAGCATCTGCGGGCTGTTCTCGTATGCGCCTTCACCGCCCCGATAAAACGACATGTTGATCGGCAGCGTATCGAACTGGTCCTTGGTCTCTTTGGCCAGCTGCCGATACGCCGCCTCCATCAGCTGATCGTAGTTCTGAGCGCCTGTGGCCTCGACGATGTCCGGGAACTGCCGCCCATATGCCTCGAAGACGGCTCGCTTGTATCCTGGGTCGTCGGACGCTGCCAGCTGGAAGGTGCGACCGATACCGCTCTGCTTGGCGAGCGCCGCCTTCGGCATCTTCGGCAGCTCATAGGGCTTGCCTAGCGCCCGCTGGCTGTAATCGTCTGCCGCCCGCCTGACGAAGTTCGTCGGGTCGGCAATCAGCGCCTTGGCATCGATCTGAGCTGGTTGCGGAACATCGCCGCCAGCTGGTCCTCCGACAGGCTCGGCTGGTACTTCTTCTCGTATTCCGCGAGCTTTTGGTCCAGCCTCTTGAGCAAATCGCGGCTTGACTCGGTAGAACGGTCCTTCTTGGGCTGTTTCATATGGGCTCTCTGTAATTCTGGGAGTGTCCGGTATTTCCGGTGGTTTGATTGGTTGGCCAATCGCCCTTCTGGCTAATCCTGTCACGCCACTGACGGCCGGCAGGAGGTTCAGCGCCCCGAACAGGCCCTCGACGCCTGCGCCAACGTAGTCGCCTCGTCCGGCGGCTTGCCCGGCCGACTTGATGTCACGGATACCCTCTTCGGCGTAGATCGGGGCCATGGCCATCGTGGCCGGCAGGCTGACCGCGGAGACAACATCCGCCACGCCCATGCCGAGCGGGAGGTTGCTGCTCTGACCACCAGTGATCGTTTGAGCTCGCTGCCGAGCCTTGTAACGATTTGCGCCCAGGCTCTCGAACGCTGACTGCAAGCCAGACGCGATTCGCTCTCGCATCGTCGGCTCGTAGGCTTTCATCTCGTCTTCACGGACGGGTTCCATCGATCCCCCCGGTTAATATCCCGGCATCATATCGGCCCAGGCCTGTCAAGTCTATTGAGCATACGGGTTCTCGCGCCTTACCCGGCCACTGTCTACGTAATCGTCCTCGTCCCAGTCGTCGTCCGGCGGCGGATCGATCTCGAGCCAGCTGGCGTCACGCAGGTACCGCAAAGCCTGGGAGCAGGTGTCAACGAAGTCGTCGTGCGTCGTCTCAGGGAAGCTACAGATCTGGGAGACAAACCCTTCAGCCCAGTCGCGGACGAACCCCTTGCGCTGGCTGCTCTCGGGTATCCAGACACGGCCGCGGGCGATGATGTTGCTGACGATGTTCAGCCGCTGGATCTTGTCCGCCCGGCCAGGGTTGTAGGCCATGACCGGCAGATGAGCCCTTTGCAGATCCTGGATGAGCGCCTGACCGGCCGACTTGTCCTCGATCAGGATCAGGTCCACCCGCTTCTTTTCCTTGCCCTCACCGAAGATCACGCTGTACTCCTCGACCACCTTTGGCCGGAGGTCAGGGTACTGGAGGCGGTCCTGCCATGCGTCGATCAGCATCACCGACATCGGGCCATCCAGCGGCTTGAAGACTCCCCAGACGGTGCAGGCGGTCGGGTCGTTCTGTGTTTTCTCGGTGGCTGCGCAGTCGTATGACTGGATGATGTACTCGAACTTCGGGAACGGCTTGCCATCCGGCCACAGGCGGAACCAATCCCGCTTGACGATGCCGCCCTCCTCGGGATCGATGATCTCCGCGTAGATCTCCTGCCGGCCAAGCTTCGTGCCTTCGTAGGCCGGGATTTGCCGGCGGACGTTCTCCGACAGGTTCTCGATGTTGTCGTAGGTCGACGCTGTTGTAAGTACAACGTCATCACCCTCGCGGTTGATCAGCTCGAGGATCAGGTCCTTCGGCTTCGGCGTTGTGGTGCAGATTAACTTCGTCTTAAAGTCTGGCCCGAGTGTCAGTCGCAGGCCGAACTGCATCATGTCCCAGGCCTCTTGCAGGTACTCCCAGGCGGCGAGCTCATCGCACCAACCCCCGTGGAACTGAGGCCCCCGGACGCGCTCGGGCTCCGAGGCCGGGATGCCCTTGATCAGGCTGCCGTTGACTAGGCGTAGTTCGTGTAAAGCCTTGTTGTAATCTTCTATTAACGGAGCCGGAATCACTGACACCAAGCCACTGTCGCCCTCGAAGCAGGTGCTCCGCACGTCCGCGGAAGTCGGGGCAGCAACGAGCCACCGTGTCTTCGGGTACTCCCAGGCCCACCAGCCGAGCTGCTCTGCGGCCGTCCTGGTCTTACCGGCACCGCGGCCGGCAAGCATCAGCCAGATGGACCACCAGTCGCCTGGAGGGACCACCTGATGCTTCAGGGCCTTCTGTAACCAAGTCAGCCGCCATGCGGTTGCCAGCCGCTTGTACGGTGGCAGCGCCTTCAGTGCCGCCTGGACATCAGGCTCCGCAAGATCAGCGAGATTCACTTTGCTTGCGTAGTTCGGCGTTCTGTAAGAGCGCGTTAATGAGCCTGTCCGCCTGCGTCTCAGCCTCGATCTTGATCGGGTTGTCAGCATCGCCGGCCAGGGCTACGCGGTCACCGTAGCGCTTCGGGTT